>CZKY01000214.1_pt1 | contig 27414 bp, 29 predicted proteins | sample 2454881 | NCBI WGS metagenome assembly CZKY01 (sample SAMEA3539301, study PRJEB10725) | soil metagenome | biome: tundra; feature: field; material: soil | place: USA | collected 2010-05 | depth 0.15 m | reverse complement strand
GGGCGCACCAGTAGCGGGCCTACCAAAGATAGCGAACCCGCCGGAACCGCTGCGGCCTCTCGTCATGGAGAACGCGACCAAGCCCGCCCACAAACAGGTTCCGCCGATCAGCGGGCCCTCGATGCTGGGCTTGAATCAGCCTGGCACAAATCAACCTAGCCCGAATCAGCCGAGCACGGACTCGCTGCGAGATAGAGCTTTCTCCGGCTTGGATTCTTTTTTTGAGCCCGAGCAACCGAAGACCGGCGGCTGGCGGATCCTGTTGCTGGTGGCGCTGCTTGCAGCATTGGGCGGAGCAGGCTGGTGGACGTACACAAACTATCTCGGCGCTACGGAAAGTCGAAAGTCGGAGCCCGCGACTTCGAGCGCCGGCGAAGCTCCCGCCGAGAAGCCATCCACGAAACCGGCGGCCAAGGATGCAGCTCCAGCACTCGATGCGGGCTCATCGCCGGCAGTGGTTCCGTCAGCGAAAGTTCCGGAGGGCCACGCCGAGAAAGCAAGCGCTGGTCCCGACGCACAGGCAAAGCCTGCGGCCGAAGCGAAACCGGCGATTCCGAGGATCGCGCTGGGAGACAAGAGTGCGGAGAAACGCAAGCCCCGCGTAACCTCCGCCCATGCCTCGAAATTGCCCGCGCCCGCCGCGGCGGACACCGGGGACGCGGCCTTCCGCAAAGGCGAGGCCTATCTCTACGGGAGAGGCGTGCCGAAAAACTGTGACGAGGCAGTGAAAAATCTGAAGGCTGCTTCGGCTAAATCCAATGCCAAGGCCCGGAGCGCGTTCGGAACCATGTATGCCACCGGCCACTGTGTGCCGCGCGATCTGCCGACATCGTATTTATGGTTCGCGCTGGCTCTGCGAGTGGATCCGAATAATAAGATTCTGGAAAAAGATTTGAGCGCGGTCTGGAACCAGATGACGCCGCCGGAACGGCAACTGGCTACAAGAATGAAACAGTGAAAAGAGGATCGGGTGATCGGGCCATCGGGTGATCGGGTGATCTCTTGATTTCGATGACCCGATGACCCGATGACCCGATCTTTTCCCTACTCGCCACTCGGAACCAGATTCAACGCCTTCTTCACCGTGCCGCGTTCGATCATGATTTTTTCCTGCAAGAGCGTGATCGCATAAATCAACTGCTCGGGACGCGGCGGGCAGCCGGGGACATAGATATCCACGGGAATAACCTGATTCACGCTCTGGACGAGCGCGTAATTATTGAAGACGCCGCCGGAAGTCGCGCACGCCCCCATCGAGATAACCCACTTCGGTTCCGGCATCTGCTCCCAGAGTTGGCGAATTACGGGGGCCATCTTTTGCGATACGCGGCCAGCAATAATCATCAGGTCCGACTGCCGCGGCGACGGTCGGAACACTTCGGCGCCGAAGCGCGCGATATCGAAACGCGATGCGCCCATCGACATCATTTCAATCGCGCAGCAGGCGAGGCCGAACGTCATCGGCCAGAGCGAATTCTTGCGCGTCCAGTTGACAGTCGAGTCGAGCGTGGTCATGACGATGCCTTCGGGCACGCCGTCTCCGAAGACAAGTTCCTTAACCACCTTCTTGCCGTTTTCGATATCAACGTAGGGGCCGAAACTGAGCTCTTGCGCCATGGCTAGTATTTTAACCGCAGAGCAAGCCGAGTGCGCAGCAGGAAAGGATTTTCTCCCCTGGGTTCGCGATTTCACCTATTGATCGGGTCGCGAGTGCAAACGCCTGCTAACAACAATTGGGAACCTCAGCGGTTGGTGTGGTGTCTTCCCTTCATGAAGGCAGCAGCGAGGAGTACATTCTTCCTGATGCCCGGAGTCTCTCCCAAGGTGGCAAATGTACGGGTATGAGTGGAGTTTCCGATACTTATGGCACTGGATGAACTTGTTGCAGCGCCTCGATGTCATCGTGCTTGCGCTCATGCTTGCGCATATTGTCGTTGTTGTCGCCCGCGTTTCCTACAGCTACCGCTTAGCTCGCCGTGTCGAAGCGATTGATACCGCCAGCAGAGCATTTCAGCGCGGTCGCAGGAAACTGGTCGCCGACCTCAGCATCAAGGTGGGCACTCTGCAATCAATTGCCTTGGTCGCCCCATACCTCGGACTTTCAGGCACATGCAGCGGAATTGTGACTGGATTCCGGGGTATCGACATTGTTGCGGATTCCGCGCTGGCAGCAGTGATGGCCTCAGGGACAGTAACCGTAGCCTTTATTACAACCGTCGCGGGACTACTCGTTGCTATCCCAGCAGCATGGTCCTATAACTACCTCCGCACGCGCATAGACTTGCTTGAAAGCGAAATCTCTGACGACGTGCCCGTGAGGAGGAGCCGACATTTCAGATTCGCCCAGAAGTTCCCACTCGCGGCACGATTCTCGAAAATCCCATTTCCCCTCGTAGCAGCGCCCAGTCTAGCGATTCTCGCCGGAGTGGTGTTTATGGAGTACGCCTCCTATAAAACCCCGACGGGCTTGTCGGTCAGCGTGACGCTCGCCTCACTCCGTTGCGAATATGATGGCGACCGACTCATCGTTCTGCACATTACCGACGCAGGCAAGGTCTTTCTTAATCAAGAGCAGGAAGAGTGGAACAGTCTGGCAGGTCGTTTGTCAGAAATTTACAGCCCGCGACTGCACCGAACGCTTTATCTCTTTGCTGACGATGGGGCTGCTTTTCAGCAGGTGGCCGATGCGATTGACATCGCGAAAAGCGCCTCGGTAGCCGGGACATCGACTTCGCTAGACATCACGGTACGATTGATAACTCCAAGGGCGGTGCACACCCATTGTCTTGAACCCGCAGTGTCTCGCCCCAGCCATCACACCCCAAGGTAACTGTTGCAAAATCGCGATTTCACCAACAATCGCTGAACAGAGCGTTCACGAGATGAGTTCCAGCTATGCTCGGCGTCCTCTGCGTCTCGGCGGTGAAAAGCACTACGGGTTCGGCACAATCTTCCCGAACATCTGACTCTTCTCCATGTACTCGTAGGCAGTGCGGAGGGTCTGAGGCGGGATCTGTCACGGCCGTGTCAGCTTCTGACGCCGGATGCCCGGCGAACTGCCTTTTCCGCCGACTGGGGAAGTTGAACGGCGACGAAGTATTCTTCTGGATAAAGATAGTCCTCGCCGGATTCGTCAATCACCCGAATCTGGTGGAGCTTTGCTGCCGCCTCATCGGAAATCACCTGGTAAAGCTTCCTTAACTCGAGCGCGGCGGCATAACCTTTGTTCTTCACGCAGATAACAAATCGCGGCTCAGTTTGCTTCATTGGATTCCCAAATGCGCTTGATTTTGTATTCTTTCGCGCCCGTGCCATGCGCTTCGTACCAGTGCACTTCCGCATAACACATGGTACCATCCGCCAACTCGACAACGGCGGTTCCCTTCAGCTTTCTCCAACTCCGTCCGCCATAGAGCTTTCGTAACCGCCGCCGTTCCCGGATGCCTTTGCCCGACGCGATCGTCTCGACATCCGAGATGCGGCCAATGATCTTGAAGAACACGCAACGCTGATTTTACGCTCAAGTCTGCGCGGCGGAAAAATCTCTACGGGTTCAGCACGATCTTCCCTCACGCTTTGGCCTTCCGGCGCTGCTCGGATTTGCGCTTGAGCCGGGCGCGGGCATCCGCCGGGGAGACATGTTGGCCACGGTCAAGCGTGTCCAGACGACGGCCCAGCTCCTGGTTGAACCCGGCAAGCTGGACAGAGCGCGCCTGGTCATGCTCTTCAAGCAGCCGGAGCGCTTCCCTGACCACTTCGCTTGCGGAGTTGTAGCGGCCCGATTCCACTTTGGCGCTCACGAATTTCTCAAGCTCGGTGGTAAGAGAGACGTTCATAGTTATGCTCCTGATTTTTTACTCTAGCGTCGATATCAAAGATTGTCAATCTTTGTTATAAGCGCTTGGGCACGTCATATCGAGGAGAACCCAACATTCTTGCTCTACGGGTTCAGCACGATCTTGCCGAACATCTGGCTCTTCTCCATATACTCGTGGGCCGTGCGAATGTCTTTCAAGGGGAACGTATGGTCGATGATTGGCTTGAGCCGTCCGGCGAAGACGTGCCCGAGCACTTCATGGAGTTCGCTCATCGTGCCCATGTACGACCCCAGCAATGCCAACTGGCGCGAGAACAGAAATCGCAGATCGAGTTCGACTTTTGGCCCGGTAGTCGCGCCGCAAGTGACGAGTGTGCCGCCAGCCTTGAGCGACCGCACACTCTCCTCCCAGGTGGCGTGTCCAACGTGTTCGATGACGATGTCGACACCCTCGAAGTTGGTGATCTTGCGGACCTCCTGCGAAATTTTCTGCTGATAGTGGTTGATGACGAAGTCGGCGCCGAGTTCGCGGGCGCGCTCCATTTTGCGCTCGTCGCCCGCGGTTGCGATCACGCGCGCGTGGAATAGTTTCGCAATCTGGATGGCCGCAATCCCCACGCCTGAGTTCGCGCCCAGCACCAGCACGGTTTGGCCGGGGCGGATCGCGGCGCGTCCCGTAAGCATGTGCCACGCAGTGAGAAAAACCAGCGGGACGCTGGCGGCTTCATTGAAATCGAGCGAGTCGGGGATCGGAATGACGTTCACCGCTGGCACAGCAATCAGCTCACAGTTGCCGCCGTCCACGCCGTTGCCGAGCACGGTGAACTGGCGGCACTGGTTCTGCAGGCCGGCAACACACTTCGCGCAGTGATTGCAGAAAAGCATGGGCGCGAGAAGCACGCGCTGTCCGGGCTTGAGGTCGGCGATGTACTCGCCGACTTCGACGATTTCGCCGGCGACGTCGCTGCCGAGGATATGCGGCAGGTTGACGCCGGGCAGTCCTTTGCGTGCGAATAGGTCGAGATGGTTCAGCGAGCACCCGCGTACACGGATGAGGACTTGGTCCTTGCGCGGTTTGGGATCGGGAACATCTTCGTAGATGAGGACTTCCGGTCCACCGAACTGATGAATGCGAACGGCTTTCATGGGGGCTCCTGCAACTTCAGACGGCAAATCTGAACCCTACAAGCTAGCACAAACTACACCTGATGTTCCCAACCACAGAGGGCCCAGAGATCACAGAGAAATGCTTCTATCGCGAAAGGCACGAAGGTGCATCGGGGAACAGAATCAAGTTGCTCAGGGAGATCTTATCTGGAACAATTGTGTTGCGGGCCGTGTCATTTAGTACCCACTGGCGTAACGCCAGTAGCCCCGGGAGTGATGACCCGGGGGCTCTTGATTTCGCGGAATAGCTCGGATTCTCGTCGTCTGCATTTGACTTGATCCTACCGAACCCCCAATAATCAGCCTTGAATGGACATCTACGAAGAGATCGTCCGTCTGCGAAAAGACGGACACCGCGGGGCAGTGGCTACCATCGTCAACGTGCAGGGGTCGATTCCTTCGTTCAAGACGGCCAAGATGCTGGTGCGGGACGATGGCTCGATCGTCGGGACCATCGGCGGCGGCTGCGTTGAGGCCGAGGTGTGGCAGGCGGCGCGCGAAGTGATGGAATCGGAGAAGCCGCGGACCCTGACGTTCGATCTGAATCAGGATCCGAAATACGACACCGGCCTGGTCTGCGGCGGAACGCTGGAGATTTTCGTCGAGCCGATTTTGCCCCCCGCGGATCTTTATATTTTTGGCGCCGGTCACGTAGCAGCCAGCCTTTACAAAGTTGCACGCATCGCCGGATTCGACGTAACGGTGGTGGATGATCGCGAAGCCTATGCGAACCGCGAGCGCTTCCCCGAGGCGCAGCAGGTGATCGCCGAGGATTTCGACAAGGCTACGGCACAGCTCACGCCCGGCGAGTCTTCGTACATCGTGATTGTCACACGCGGGCACCGCGACGATATGCGAATGCTGCGCTGGGCGGTGCAGACGCCGGCGCGCTACGTCGGGATGATTGGGTCGAAACGGAAGACGATCACCATATTCAAAGAGCTGCAGCAGGAAGGTCTGCCGGCGCATTTATTCGACCGTGTCCACGCCCCAGTGGGGCTTGATATTGGCGCCATTACGCCGGAAGAGATTGCCGTGTCGATCACGGCGGAATTGATCGCGAAGCGGCGAAAAGTGGAGCGCGATCTGCCGCACATGAGCTGGTTCCAACGCCGGGAGCGAGAGCCTGAGGTCGAGCCAAAGTCTTAAGAGCTTTTCACCGCCGAGACGCAGAGTACGCAGAGAAATGCTTTGGCAAGTTCGTGTAGGGACGGGCGCCCTCGCGAGCCTGCCCTGAGCGAAGTCGAAGGGTCCAAGCCGAGCGCCAGCTCGGCAGCTGCCGGCGGCTGCGACAGCTCTGGACTCGTTTTTTTTCGGCGCTCTCGGCGTCTCGGCAGTTAAGATTTCACCATGCCGAAGGAAATCGAAATTAAATTTCGAATTGAGGATCTGCCCGCACTAACCCGGGCGCTGAAGCAAGCGGGCTTCAAGCAGCTCACCCGCTCCACCCACGAAATGAATTCACTTTACGACCTGCCCGGTCAGAAGCTGCGCAAGCGGGGCGAAATGCTGCGGCTGCGCAAGTATGGCGAGACCTGGGTGCTGACGCACAAGGCAAAAGGCACGGCCGGTCGTCATAAAGTGCGGGCTGAGCTGGAAACGCGTGTGGAGAACGGCCAGCAGATGGACGCCATTCTGCGCGCGCTTGGGTTCGCGCCCACATTCCGCTATGAAAAATATCGCGCGGAGTGGAGCGACGGCACGGGCCACGTGGTGCTGGATGAGACTCCGATTGGATCCTTCGGCGAAATCGAGGGCCCAGTTCGCTGGATCGACCGCACGGCGCGCGCGCTGGGGATCGGCCGGGACGATTACATCACTCAGACCTACGCCCCTATGTTCTTTGCATGGAAGCGGCGCACGCACAGCACAGCTACGGAGATGACGTTTAAGGCACTCCGCAAGAAATCAAGAAGCATTTAACCGCGGAGACGCCAAGAGCGCCGAGAAAAAACTGGAAGGAATGATTTACTCCGTATCTCAGGAGTCTCTAGCCGCGGCGTAAGTGAGACTCCGCTCTTCAACTCTCAATTTCACTAGATTTTGTCATCCCGAGCGAAGCGAGGGATCTGCAGTTCGCCGCAAAATGCAGATCCCTCGCTCCGCTCGGGATGACAATTCATGAAAGGCTCGGCGTCTCGGCGGTGAGAGATTTTACGCATTTGCGCCGCAACACTTCTTATATTTTTTGCCGCTTCCGCAAGGGCAAGGATCGTTGCGCCCTACTTTGGCCCCCGAGCGCACGATCTGCTGGACTTGCATGTCGCCAGCCCCGGCCATGCGTGCCTGTTCTAATTCCTTCTTCTTCTTGCGCTGGAAGGCCTCTTCGATTTCGTCCACGGAGGTAGCGATCTGGCGCGGCGGGCGTCCGTTGCCGCCTCGACCGCCGGTGATGACTGAAGGTACGCCGACTTCGGGCCCTTGGCCGGACAGATCGTTTAGACCGCCTCCGCCGCCACCCGGCATCGCTCCCGAGTCCGGCGGACGTTCCATGATCTGCATCAGATACAGGTAGCGAACCGTTTCTTCCTGAAAGCGCTGCATCATTTCTTCGAACATGTCGAAGGACTCGCGCTTGTACTCGACCAGCGGATCGTGCTGGCCGTAGCCGCGCAGGCCGATGCCCTCTTTCAGGTGGTCCATCGAGAGCAGGTGATCTTTCCACTGCGCGTCGATCACGCTCAGCATAATCATCCGCTCGTGATAGCGCATGGCCTCGGCGCCAATGAGTTTTTCTTTCGCGTCGTAACGCTCTTTGAGCTTGTCGAAGATGGCGTCGCCCAGTTCCTGGCGATTCATCTGCTCGGGCTTGAGGCCTTCGGCGTAGATGTCGACGCCGAAGCGGGTGAAGATCGCGTCCTTCAGAGCCTTGAGGTCCCAGTCGGCTTCGTGCGCTTTTTGCGGACAGTGCCGTTCGATGATGTCGCCGAGAATCCCGGAGACGTAGTCTTCGATAATGAGATCTTTCTGGTCGAGGCCTTCCAGCAGACGGCGGCGCAGGCCGTAGACCGCTTCGCGCTGCTTGTTCATGACGTCGTCATACTCAAGCAGGTGTTTGCGGGCCTCGAAGTTCTGGCCTTCGACGGCTTTTTGCGCAGCTTCGATTCGGCGCGTGATCATGCCCGATTCGATAGGGACACCTTCTTCCATGCCGAGGCGTTGCAGCAGCTTGGAAACCCACTCCTTGGCGAAGATCCGCATCAGGTCGTCTTCGAGCGAAAGATAGAAGCGGGAGGAGCCGGGATCGCCCTGACGGCCGGCGCGCCCGCGGAGCTGATTGTCGATGCGTCGCGCTTCGTGGCGTTCGGTGCCGAAGATGTGCAACCCGCCTGCCCCGATCACTTCCTTATGCTCCAGGTCCGTGTCGTTCTTGTAGCGCGTGAAGATCTCGTTCCACTGATCGGTCGGGACCGCGTATTCATTGCCAGCATAGTACCAGACCGTGCGGTTGGGATCGTCGACCTCAGCTTCGATCTTGCCTTGCGCGGCGCGGATCGGCTGCGCGATTCCCTTCTTCACGCATTCCTGCTTGGCCATGAACTCGGGGTTACCGCCAAGCAGAATGTCGGTGCCACGACCGGCCATGTTGGTGGCGATGGTGACCGCGCCTTTGCGTCCGGCCTGCGCGACAATTTCCGCTTCGCGCTCGTGAAACTTCGCGTTCAGCACGACGTGCTGCTTCAATCCCTTTTTATTCAGCAGGTCGGAAAGGCGCTCGGACTTTTCGATCGAGGTCGTGCCGACCAGCACGGGCTGGCCGCTGTCGTGCAGCCTTTGGATTTCGTCGGCGGCCGCGAAATACTTTTCTTTCTCCGTGCGGTAAACGATGTCCGGATTCTCTTGTCGCAGCAGCGTGCGATTGGTCGGAATGACGATGACTTCGAGCCTGTAGATCTTGTCGAATTCCGGCGCTTCGGTTTCCGCCGTACCCGTCATGCCCGCCAGCTTCTTGTACATTCGGAAATAGTTCTGGAACGTGATAGTGGCAAGCGTTTGATTCTCGCGCTCGATCTTCACATTCTCCTTGGCTTCGATCGCCTGGTGCAGCCCGTCGGACCAGCGGCGGCCCGGCATCAGGCGCCCGGTGAATTCGTCCACAATCAGCACTTCGCCGTCTTTCACCACGTATTCGACGTCTTTCTTGTAAAGCGCGTGCGCTTTGACGGCGGTCTCCACGTGATGTTTCAGCGCCCAGTTTTCCGGGTCGGCAACGTTGCCGATGCCAAGTAGTTTTTCGACTTTTTCCCAGCCCACGTCGGTGACCGTGCAGTTGCGGTGTTTTTCGTCGACTACATAGTCCCCGGTCATGATTTTGGGCTCGCCCGGCTGCGTATCTATTTCTTCGCCCTTTTCGAGCCTGGGGATGATGCGATTCACCTTGTAGTACTTGTCGGTGGACTCTTCGCTGGCGCCCGAAATGATGAGCGGCGTCCGGGCTTCGTCGATCAGGATGGAATCGACTTCGTCGACGATCGCGAAGTTGTGCACGCGCTGTACGCAATCGCGCAGGTCGAACTTCATGTTGTCGCGCAGATAGTCGAAACCGAATTCGTTGTTGGTGCCGTAGGTCACGTCAGCGGCGTAGGCGGCGCGGCGCTCCTCGTCGTCGAGGTCGTGGACGATCACACCCACCGTCAGTCCGAGAAAGCTGTAGAGCTTGCCCATCCATTCGGAGTCGCGTTTGGCCAGGTAATCATTGACGGTGACCACATGCACGCCGCGTCCACTCAGCGCGTTCAGATACACCGGGAGCGTGGCGACCAGCGTTTTGCCCTCACCGGTCTTCATTTCGGCGATGGTGCCTTCGTGCAGAACCATGCCGCCGATCAACTGCACGTCGAAGTGCCGCATGTTGAGCACGCGCCGTCCAGCTTCGCGGACGACGGCAAACGCTTCCTCAAGCAATTCGTCGAAAACGCCCTTGAGCACCTGGCTGCGCTCCGCTTCGATTTCCTTCTGCCGGTCAGGATCGGCTTCCGGCTCGTCGGCGATCGAGCTGAGACGCTCCTGAATACGGGCGCGAAACTCCGCCGTCTTGGCGCGGAGTTCGTCGTCAGAGAGCTTCTGCATCTCCGGCTCAAGCGCGTTGATCGCCTCCACACGAGGCTTCAGGCGCTTGACCTCGCGCTCGTTCTTCGTCCCGAAAATCTTGCCTAATAAAGTGTTGATCAAAACGGAAACCCTTCAGAGGACACGCGTCCCAAGTATCAGTAAAAGCCTAGCACATTAGATGCGGGAGGGATGGCGAAGGACGGACAACACGAAACACGCCTGGTGCGTATCCGTTTAAAGAAACGGGTTCTGGATGACAAGATCGCCGAAACGACGCCCATGCTGCATGTCTTCGCTGTAGAGAACCTCGCAACCGCCCTGTAGCGCCGCCGCGACGATGAGGGCGTCGTACCAGGAGAGCTGATTATCACCATGCAACCGCAAGGCTTCGATCACAAGTGCGGGGGACGAGGATATCGCCATCATCGGGAATAGCGCGGTGAGCACGAACGACTCCAGATCGGACTTGACAATGGCGAGGCGAAATCCTCGCAAGGCAACATTGATGAACTCCTGAACGACTTGATAGCTGACGATCGCCTGCTTATCGGCAGCACCGTCCGTAACCAGCCGGCGGGCAATCTTGGCTTTTTCGGGAAAGGATTGATCGAAGGCATAGACGATGATGTTCGTATCCAGAAAGGACTTAACGTTCATTCATCTCATCCCGCGTGAACTTTCGCCCAGCATCGACGTACTTGAGTTTTTCAAATAACGCTTCTATTTCCGCGCGGCTCACCCGGCGGGAGGCATACCAGTCCAGCCACTCGCGGAAGGCGTCATTCAACGTTTTGTGCTCGCTGCGAGCGACCTCGCGCGCCAGTTGAATCTTGTTTTCATCCGCACTAAACGTGATGTTCTTCATATGGGTCTATCGTCGCTCATTCATCTCATCGCGCGTGAACTTGCGGCCCGCGTTCACATGACGGAGGCTGTTGTATAGTTCCGTGACCTCCGCGGCGCTAACGCGACGGGATCCGTACTGAATAAGCCATTCCCGGAAAGCATCTATAAGAGGCCTGTGCTCGCTGCGAGCAACCTCGCGGGCGCGTTCAATGGCAGATTCGTCGGCGCTAAACGTGATGTTCTTCATATATGGGTCTACCGTCGCTCATTCATCTCGTCGCGCGTGAACTTACGACCGGCATCCGCGTAGCGCAGATCAACCATCAGCGCCCGATACTTCCGCGCTCGAACCCGGCCCGCGATCCCTTTCAGCCAGTCGCGGAAGAGTTCATGCAGTGCTGACCCCGTGCTTTCTCTTGGGCAAGCTCGATGTCGGACTCGTCGCCGTTGAAGGTTATATTCTGTCGCACGATAATAGTGTACACGAAACTCGTGTTAACTGCGGGGATGGTTTCGAAAAACGAGATTTTTCACAGGCGGTTGCTGGGCGCGACATTAGATGAGCACGCCAAGACCTGGGGTAGAATGGGCTCGTGAGGTGGTCATGGCAGAGATGACGCCGCAAGTTTCGGAGGTGCTGGAGAAAGCGCTGGCGCTTTCTACCCAAGAGCGCGGTCTGTTAATCGATCACTTGATTGAGAGCCTCGATGAAGGGCCTGCGGAAGAAGGAGTTGAGGAGGCCTGGGACGAAGAGATTAAGAGCCGGGTGGATGATATTCGATCGGGCAAGGTCAAGATGATCCCCGGCGAGCAGGTGCTCCGGGAACTCGCTCAAGAGTTCCCCGATGAGGGTTGAGCGGTTCTGATTTCACCCGGAGGCGAGGCAGGATTTGCGGGATGCAAGCGGATGGTACCGCCGCCGCCGTTCAAGCGTTTCGGCGGAATTTCGCGTAACCGTATCCGACGCGATCCGCCACATTGCGAAGGCACCCCAACGCTGGCCGGAGTACCTGCACGGAACTCGGCGTTTCGTGATGCATCGCTTTCCATTTTCCATCGTCTACCTCGATGACGGCGACGAAGTTAGCATCGTAGCTGTGGCCCATAGCAAGCGGAAGCCTGGGTACTGGAAGGCGCGGCTCTGAACTTGTTCCTTCCTATGCCACCACCACATCACTTCTGAGAAACGCGTAGGTCTGCCCATACGTTTCACTCCGCTCTCGGTTTGCGGCGTTTCCCTCAAGTAGTTTCGCGTCCGCATTGAATATGATTTTCTTCATCGCCATGGAGTTTCTCCCCACTTTCAATCGGCCCGGTTCGCGGTCTTCGCCAGCCTTATTTGGTATATTCACCTCGGACATGCCCACCTTCTACCAGCGATTCCAGGAATCGGCCCGGAAGTTCCCCGACAACATTGCGCTTGAGATTCAGCGGCAGCAGACGGTTGAGCGCGTCACCTTCGCGGAACTGACGCGGATGTCGGAGAGCGTCGCGAACTGGCTCTCGACGCGGGTCCCGCGCGATGCGCGCGTGGCGATTCTGGCGGCGAACCATCCGCGGTGGGTGGCGGCATATTTAGGGATCATCGCCGCCGGACGGACGGCGGTACCGCTCGACACCGCATTCCACGGCGACCAGGTGAAGAAGTTGTTGATCGACAGCGGAGCTTCCCTGTTGTTCTGCGACGTGAAGCATCTGCCGTTGGCGGTGGAAGCGGTCCGGGGACTCAACGTGGGTCTGGTGATGACTTCGGCGGCAGTGGAGCGGGTCGCGACTACCGCGGCATCCACGAATCCCACTCATCGCACAGAACGCGATGAGTGGGGCACCCAGGGTTTGACCCCGCTTGGTGCAGAGGTTCTGGCCGGCGATCTCGATTCCATTTTCGCTGCAGGTCCCGCTGGATTTCAGCCCGTCGTCCCCAGTGAGGGCGATCTGGCGGCGCTGCTCTACACCTCGGGCACAACTGCCGATCCGAAAGGCGTCATGCTCACCCACGCCAACCTCGTCGGCGAGGCGAATTCGGTGCTCGCGGTAATGAAGATTAGTCCTGAGGATGCGCTGCTGGGAATACTCCCGATGTTTCACGTCCTCGCGCAGATGGCGAACCTTTTCCTGCCTCTATTCAATGGCGCGCGCGTCGTCTACCTGGAGACTCTGAACACAACCGAATTGCTGCGCGCTTTGCAGGAACGCGACATCACGGTGTTTTGCGTTGTGCCTCAATTTTTCTACCTGATTCACGAGCGCATTTTCAAAGAATTGAACAAACGCGGCAAGTTCACGCTGCGGCTGGTACGCACGCTGATGGCATTCAACCGTGGGTTGCGGCGAGTTGGAGTCAACGCGGGCAAGCTTTTCTTTGGACGGATTCACGCGACCTTCGGCGCTCGCATGCGCTATCTGATAACCGGCGGTTCGCGATTCGATCCGGCCATCGCCCGCGATTTTTACTCTTTTGGCATCGACGTGCTGAATGCGTACGGCCTGACGGAAACCACCGGCGGCGCCTTCATCAACCCTCCGGGACGACGCATTGTATTTGGCTCGGTGGGACGGCCTTTTCCTGGGGTCGAAGCCAAGATTGTGGACCCGCAACCGGTGGAAGAGGGGGCGCCGCCGGCGGGTGAGATTGCGATCCGCGGCGCGATCGTGATGAAGGGATATTGGAATCGCCCCGAAGCCACGGCGGAGGTGCTTCGCGACGGCTGGTTCTACACCGGCGATCTGGGCTACTTCGATTCCGGCGGCAATCTGTTCATCACCGGGCGGCGCAAGGAAGTCATCGTGCTCGCCAATGGAAAAAATGTGCATCCCGAGGAGATCGAGGCGCACTACCTCCAGGCGCCGTATGTGAAAGAGATTTGTGTGATGGCACTGGAGGCGCGTCCGGGAGATCCGACGTCAGAGCGGCTACATGCCGTGGTCGTGCCCAACTTTGAACGGCTGCGCGAGCACAAGATCGTCAACTCAAAAGAGGTGATCCGCCTCGACATTGAAGCGCTCTCCCACAAGATCGCTTCCACCAAACGTCTGGGGAGTTATGACATCTGGCAGGAGGACCTGCCGCGCACGACGACGCGCAAGTTAAAGCGCTTCCAGATTGAAAAGAAGGTTCGCGAGCTGCAACAAAAGCAGGGCGGCGGCGATGCGGACGTTGGCACGGAGAACGAGAAACCGCTAACCGACGACGAGCAATCATGGCTGGAGCGGGACGATGTGAAGCGCGCTCTCTCCATCGTGCGGGAGTCTTCGCGCAACCAGCTCGATGCGATTCATCCCACCTACAATCTGGAGCTCGATTTGGGACTCGATTCCATGCAGCGCATTGAATTGCTGACCGCACTCGAGCAGCAGCTTGGCGGCGAACTACCCGAATCGCAGTTGGCGGAAATTTATTCGGTGCGCGACTTGGTCGATGCCATTCTTGCGAGCGCGAGCCGCGGCGAGGGCCAAGCCAGAGCGGCAGCCCCGGCTTGGTCGACAATCTTGAGCGAGCCGGTGACCGATCCCGAGGTTCTCGCACTGGCACGCCACAATATTTTCGCTGAAGTTTTTTTCTTTCTGCTGGGGCGGCTGATTTATCTTTTCGCGCTCGACCGCTTTCATCTCAAGATGCGCGGACTCGAAAATCTGCCCGGAAAAGGGCCGTACCTGATCTGTTCGAATCACCAGAGCTATCTCGATCCGTTGGTGATGGCGGGGGCGATGCCGTGGCGCCTGTTTCGCGATACCTATGCGCTGGGCACGAGCGACATTTTCGGCACAGGATTCATGCGGCGGCTGGCGCGATGGCTTCGCGTGGCGGTCCTCGATCCGGACGCGAACCTGGTGTCCGCCATGCGTGCCGGAGCTTTTGGCCTCAGCCAGGGACACATTCTGGTTCTGTATCCCGAGGGCGAGCGCACCAACGACGGCAGCCCGAGAGTATTCCGCAAGGGCGCCGCGATTCTCTCGATTCACGCGCAGGCCCCGATTGTCCCGGTCGCGATCGAGGGCTTCTACAAAGCCTGGCCGCGCCACAAGAAGTTTCCGGAGTTCACCGATCTTCAGGTGGTATTCGGCAAGCCGATGCAACCCCCGCCGCTGAATGAGGCGAGCGAGGTTGCGTATGAACGGCTGACATCCGAGTTGAAGTCCAGAGTGGTGACGATGTGGCAAGAATTGCAGGAAGAAGAATTGCGAGGAAAAGACTCGCGCGAGCAGGAAGAGAATGCGAAGAGTTCAGCGCGGGTGGAAACCGCACACCTTTAACTTTATGAACCCGTGATTTTATGCGCCCGCGCCCTTCGCTCGCCCGTCCATGGCTTTCGCGAAGGCCTCCACAACGCCGGCGTGGAACCTCTGGCCCGCTCCCGCCAAAATCTCCCGCTCGGCCTGGTCAGGCGACAGAGCTTTGCCGTTAGCGCCGCTGATTAATTTCTGGTAGGCGTCCGCCACGGCCAGAATGTGAGCCTCGATTGGAACGTTGACCGAACGCGCTCCCTGATCCTGCACAATCTGCTGCGCGACGATGATCGGAATCACTCGCCGCAGCGAATTTCCGGCCGCCTGGGTGCGCGCATCGGCCTTGCGGGACTTGCGGAAACTCGCCACCACTTCGTCGCGGCTCATATCGGCGGCCTTGTAGAGGATGTCGTTCGTGATGCCGAGCTTGCTCAGTCCCCGCAGCAACACGGCAGACCGCAGCAACTCGACGCGATCCGAACCCAAGCCCATCGCCTCTGCCGTTCTTGTCGACGCCTCCACCACCCGCTGGCTTTCACCGGTACCGAGCTTTTCGTTGGCCATGAAGTGTTGCAGCACCAGCAGCAGCCCGCTGAAACTTTCCCGGATGTCGGTGGTCATCGCCTCCTTGCGCTCGTAAAGCGTACCCATCACGTAGCCGACAACCGCCAAAACCCCTGCCCAGATGGCGAAGTTGAACAGCCGCTCCCCAGGCAACGACACAACCCGGTGTCCAGGCATCGTGTTGTTCAGGAAGTCCAGCAGAACGACCAGGAATATGCAGGCGAAGGCGGTGAGAGTCGCGTGCCGGCGTCCGAAGTAGTAGGCCGAGTACAAAGTAGGCAGAAAGTAAAAGCAGAGTGCCATGGGCAGCGACTGGGCGAAGAATTGCACCGTCGCCGCAATCAGGAACAGCGATAGCAGCAGGATACTTTCCTTGGCGATTTTACTCATTTTCAGTGTCCCGATCGTCCAGCTTCGTTTGCGTGAGCGAGAAACGCCCTCCTGCTATGTTGGAGCAATGGCACGCTCGTGCAAAGTTACCGGGGTAATGAGCTTTTTTTCACATTGGAGCGGCGGAAAGATTAGAAGCCGGACTCGATCCCGTACCCAGGAAACTCAGGCCTGCCGCAGAAAAAACCGGATCAAGCAGAAGGTCGCGGCGGACATGACCGCCGCCGCGGGAATGGTGAGCAGCCACGCCCACACAATTCGCCTCGCAACTCCCCAGCGCACTGCCGACAACCGGTGGACAGCACCCACGCCCACAATGGCCCCGGTAATCGTGTGCGTTGTGCTGACGGGAATTCCAGCCAGGGCAGTCGCGAACAGAGTGATGGCCCCGGCGCTCTCGGCGCAAAAACCGCCAACCGGTTTCAGCTTCGTGATCTTCTGCCCCATCGTGTGCACGATGCGCCAGCCTCCGAAATAAGTTCCGGCGGCGATGGCGGCATGAGCGGCGAGGATGATGGGCCAGTGCAGGTGTCCCCAGCTGCCGAGCATGTCTTCCTTGCTCATGAATCCGGCCGTATAGAGAGCGCCGGCGACGATGCCCATGGTTTTTTGCGCGTCGTTGCCGCCGTGTCCCAGGCTATAGCAGGCGGCCGAGAACAGTTGCAGCTTGCGGAACCACCTGTCGACCTGTTGCGGCGCTTTGTTCCTCAGCAACCAATACACGGCGACCATGAACGTAAAGCCCAGAACCAGTCCCATGATGGGCGCGACCACAATGAAGATCAGGGTCTTGTACCACCCGGCGGCGATGATCACCGAGGGAGCGGAACGCCATCCGGCATGAATGGCCTCATGCGTCATGGCGGCGCCCGCGTATCCACCAATTAACGCGTGCGACGAGGAAGTGGGCAGACCCCACCACCACGTCAGCAGATCCCAGGCAATGGCGCCGAACAGCGCGGCCAGCACCACGTACTGATCCACGGCATCGAGTCGAATCATGCCGTGGCCGATGGTGTTGGCTACAGCGGTTCCCAGCAGGAAAGCGGCCAGGAAGTTAAATACCGCCGCCCACACCACCGCCAGCTTGGGAGAGAGAACACGCGTCGAGACCACCGTAGCAATGCTGTTGGCCGCATCGTGAAACCCATTGAAGAAGTCGAAAATCAGAGCGACCAGAACCGTAATCACTACCAGCAGGACTTCCGCGTTCACCTGGGTTCGCTCCTTGGCGGCAGTGGCATTGGGATAGGTATGTCTCTTAAGCTGTAGAGACGGGGCTTGCCCCGTCTCCGGAGAACGCTTCAGACGCGCCGCGAGCCGTATCAGGCATCGCTTCAGCGAAGCCGGATTCGTATCAGGGTATCGCTTCAGCGATACCGTGAGTCATGCGAAATCAGACGCCCCTTCAGGGGCTGGGCATCGCCACGAGCGGCCAACCTATGCGCTCTTCAGTACGATCGCTTCCAATACGTTGGCCGCATCTTCGGCCTTGTCGGTTGCGAGTTCGAGCACTTCATAGAGTTCTTTCATCTTGATCAGTTGGATGGGATCCTTCTCGTGTTCGAATAGTTCCCCAATGGCCTTGCGGCCGACTTGATCGGCATCGTCCTCGAGCCGGTTGATTTCGTCGCAGTGCTGCATCACTTTGCCATTTTTCTCGAGCAGCGAAACGGCGCGCGCCAGTTCTTCGCCTTGCAGCACGAGGATTCCCGCCAGCTCCGCCGCCGCCGCCGTGGGCTGCGCGATTTTGTACATCACCAGGCGCGTCGCAGCCGCATTCATGCAGTCGAGAACGTCGTCCAGCGACGACGCCAGACGATGGATATCTTCGCGGTCGAAAGGCGTAATAAAGCTCTGGTTCAACTTGGTCATGATGGCGTGGGTCGCCTTGTCGCCCCGATGTTCGATGGCTTGCATCTGGTCGACCCGGGTTTCCAGGTCGTGGGGATCTTCCATAATGCTGCGCAACAGGCGCGCACCCTCGTTCATGTGGGTGGAAAGTTCGGCAAACAGTTCGAAAAACTTGGTATCCCGCGGAAGAAGACGGATCATGACACCGTTAGCTGGTCAAAGGTTTAGGACGGGGTACTATCTCACGCCAGGGGAGCAACGCGCAAGGAAACCAGTCACAGGAAATCGGTCACCCTAATTTCGCCGTCACTTCGCTCTCGGGTGGGTTTGATCGTAAACGTTCATCACGTGCTTGACCGAAAGCTGCGTGTAGCGTTGCGTGGTCGCCAAGCGCTCGTGTCCGAGCAGTTCCTGGATGGCGCGCAGGTCCGCTCCCTCTTCCAGCATGTGCGTGCCGAAGGCGTGACGCAGAGTATGCGGATGAACCTCAGGCGATAGTCCCTTGGCAACGGCGATTCGCTTGACGATGCGTCCCACGCTGCGCGTGGTAAGGCGTCCGCCGCGCTGGTTGACGAGCAGCGCGGGCGCGCTTTTCGCGGGCATCGTCTTCTTCGGCGTGTTCCTAAGAGTGGCGAGCAGTTGTTGCCGCCATGGCAGGTAGACGGCAAGCGCCGCGAGCGCCGATCCTCCGAACGGGACGTAGCGTTCCTTCTTCCCTTTGCCGCGAATCAGAATGGCTTCGTTGCTCAGGCTGATGTCGTCGAGATTGATGCCGACCAGTTCCGAGTTGCGAATGCCGCAGCCGTAGAGCAGTTCGAGCATCAGACGATCGCGCTCCGGAAACGATGCCACCTCCGGCATTTTGCCGTCGAGCACATAATTCATTTCCTCAATCGTCGGAACGCGCGGAAGTTTCTTCGGCAGCCGTGGCGTCGAAACCAGCTTCGCTGGATTCTGCTCGACCACGCCTTCCTGCGCCAGCCAGCGATAAAGCGACCGCACCGCGGCCAGCGCGCGGGCGACCGAAGTCTTGCTCAACCCTTTGTCGTAAAGGTGCGAGAGGAAGCCGCGGATCGCGATGTGGTCGATCGCCTTCCAACCGCGCGAACCGATGTAGGCAGCGAAGCCGTCGAGATCTCCGGAGTAAGCCTTGATCGTGTGCGCTGAGGCGTTGCGCTCCCGCAAGTGCCGCAGGAAGTCGTCGGTAGCAAGTTCGACGATGGTGCGAGGCTGCGTCATAATTGGTAATTTGCAATTTGTAATTGGTAATTTGAAAAACCAGATCGAGGCCAAGCCGCTGACTGCCGCGCGGGCCCGGTTTCAAATTACCAATTACAAATCACCAATTACAAATTGTTCCTCGCTTTCGCCCGCGGATGATGCTTCGCGTACACGCTCTTCAGCCGGTCGAGCGCAACGTGCGTATAAATCTGCGTGGTCGAAATGTCGGCGTGGCCGAGGATGGTCTGCACCGTGCGCAGGTCGGCCCCATTCTCCACCATATGCGTCGCGCAGGAGTGACGCAGCATGTGCGGACTGGCGTGGCGTCCCGCGGCGAGACCCGCTTTGCCGACCAACTGCCAGACGCGCTGACGTGTCAGGCGGCGGCCTCCTGTGCCCAGGAACAAGAGCGGCGAACTTCTTTTCTTAGCGATTACTTCCCTGCCGCTTTTCAAGTATTGCTGTAACGCTCGCTGGGCGGGCACTCCCAGCGGCACCATGCGCTCCTTGTCGCCCTTGCCGCGCACCAGGATGTATCCCATCTCAAGCTTCAGGTCTTCGAGACGCGCATCGGCAACTTCGGAAACACGCACGCCCGCGGCATAGAGAAGTTCCAGCATGGCGTGATCGCGGAGGGCAAGCGCCTGCGAGCGCACCGTTTCATTTCGCGGCTGCGTTTCGGCCAGCATGGCTCCGACTTCGTCGCGGCTCAGCGCCTTGGGCAGCACCTTCCACTGCTTCGGCAAGTCGATGTTCAGCGTCGGATCCTTGTCGATCTTTCCATCGAGCAGCAAATGCCGGTAAAGATGCCGGATGGCGGAAAGCTTCCTTCCCACCGAGCGCGCGTCGAGTTGGTTCGAAAATAATTCCTGGATGTATTCGCGGACGTCTTCGCGCCGCGCTCCGCTAAGAACCTGGTGGCGCGTTTCCAGAAATTCGGCAAACTGAGCCAGATCGCTCGTGTAAGCCGCAATCGTCAACTTCGCCGACCCGCGCTCCACCCGCAAGTAGTCGAGGAACGAGCCCAGCGTGCGCGCGTTGGCATCCGAGACCATGGAATGAGTATGGGATGTCAGGTGGAACCCGAAAAGTAACGAGCAAGATGCGGGCAGAGTTCATGCCCTTGATCGCGATAACACAGATATTATTTAGTTAATATACTATTGCTTATAGATACTATAAAACCGATTTATGTTCCACGTGAAACACTTTTGATCTCAAACAAAGGACTTAGTAGAAATTTTCGCCGACCAGCCTAGCCGCTCGCCTCGCCCGCTCGCAGCAAATCCACCGCGTACAGCGCGCCCTCCGGCGTCTCTTCGTGCTTGAAGTAGGCGAACACATCGCGGCCGGCGGCGAGATGCTTCCGAATTCGGGCGACCATCGCTTGGCGTTCTTCGGCAGTGTAGGTGGGCTTTCGATAACGGTAGTAGGCAAAGTCGGCAGTGACTACGTCGGGAGTGTCGCGCTCTTCCGTTTCGGCCACACAGAGCGCGATGTTCCGTTCGCGCAACGTGTCCCATGTGGCGTCGATGAACCAGGATTCGTGGCGGAACTCAAAGGCTGCGCGCACACTTCGCGGCAAGTATTTCAGAAACTCGGAAAGCACCGCCTGATCCGCTTTGAAATTCGGTGGCAACTGAAAGAGCAGCGGGCCCAGCCGCCCGGCGCGCTCTAAAGCTTCCAACGTTCCGAGAAAGCGCGTCAGAAATTCTTCCGCGCTCTTCAACCGCTTGATATGCGTGAGCACCTGGTGCGCCTTGATGGTGAAGCGAAAATGCTCGGGCGTTTCAGCGATCCAGTTCTGGACGGTCGTCTCTTTTACCAGTTGGCGGAAGGTGTAGTTGACTTCGACGGCATTCAGTTTCGATGCGTAGAAGTTCAGAAATTTCTTCTGCGCTAGCTTCTCCGGATAGAAAGCGGGCTTCCATGTCGGATAAGCCCATCCGGAGGTGCCAACGTAGAGATGCGCCATGTGGTTTGGTAGCGCCTGGCTCAGTCAAGCGCAAGCCGGAATTATAGCTTGCGACGCTCTTCCGCGGATGGCTTCCCTTTCGTCTTCGTCTTCTTCTTCGTCTTCTTCTTTGGGTGCGGCCGCGCTTCGGCCTGGGCGGCGATGCTGATGCCTTCGTCCTCTTCTTCTTTTTCCGATTCGGCAGCCAGTCCCGCCAACTGCGGCAGCTTCTGCTTCAGCTTTTGCACGGGCTCGAACAGATCTCCGAGCTTCTCCACGCGCGCGAGCACGTCTTTCGCCTCGAACACCAGACGCCCCGCATCTTTTTTCTTCAGCGCCTGTTCGACTTCGTCCCAGGTAACCGGCGTCGACACCGTTGGATGCTCGCGCGCGCGCAGAGAATAAACCGAGATCGTCGTCTTGTGCTGGTCGTTCTGGCTCCAGTCGACGAAGACTTTATTGGTGCGCACAGCCTTTTTCATATCCGAGACAACCAGTTCGGGATGCTCCTGCTCCAGCAGGCGTGCCACCGCGTGGGCAAAAGACTTTGTCTGCTCGTAGCTGGTTTTCGTATTCAGCGGAACATAGATCTGCAGCCCCTTCGAGCCGGATGTTTTCGGAAAACTCTGCAGCCCGAAGTGATCGAAGATCTCGCGCACCCAGAGGCCCACCTGTGCGCACTGCACAATGTTCGCCGGAGGTCCGGGATCAAGATCAAAAACGATCATGGTCGGCGTCGCAATGTCGGCGGCCAGCGAGAGTGACGGATGGAGTTCAATTGACGCCAGGTTCGCGATCCACACCAGCGTGGGCAAATCGTTGGCGAGAATGAAATGGATGGTCCGGTGGTTGCTCTCGCTCCAGACGGGCGCGGTCTTCACCCAGTCGGGCCGGTGCACGGGCGCATTTTTTTCGAAGAAATATTCCTGGTCCACGCCTTCGGGATAGCGCTTCATGGTGAGCGCGCGCCCCGCCAGATGCGGCACCAGCACCGGCGCAATGCGGACGTAGAAATCCACGACCTGCCCCTTGGTGAACCCGGCGGCGGCATAGAGGACCTTTTCAAGGTTCGTGAGCTTGAGCTTGCGGCCCTGCACTTCGACGATGGTGGGAGTGGACATGGCTACGGTTTTGGTGCGTCGTCTAGTATAGTGTCCCGCATTCGCAAAAGGAGTTCAGATGCCCGCTTCGCGCATAAGTTTCTTTATGGTATCGGTGCCATGGGAACGTTCTTTCATGGTGGGTGGTCGATGGGTGTGGGAGAGCTGAAGTTCGCCTGATTCGGAGGATCGCTTGACTTCGCGCCAACGTTGGATCTCCTTCGCTGAAGTCGTTCTCGGCGCTTTGATAGTCGTCGGCCACAACGTCTATCACATCGTGCCTAATGAGGTACCCATCCTGTTCGTGATCGGCTGGATCTCGCTGCGCGTGAGAGATGGTGGGTGGAGAGCTGTGGGCCTGAGAAAACCCGACTCGTGGTGGAAGACTGTCCTGTGGGCCCTGCTGGCGGCGGCCCTGATCGTGGTTCTCTCCGACGTGGTGGTCGGCCCGATTGCCGAAAAGTACCTGGGCGCCCAGCATGCTTCCACGGTTATGCAGACTTCGACTCCGAACCTGCTCTGGGCGCTGCGGACGCTGGCGCTGGTCTGGACTTTCGCCGCTTTCGGGGAGGAGATGGGATACCGCGGATACCTGATGACGCGCGCCGCCGATGTGGGCAACCGCTCGACCATCGCTTATTTCGCAGCGCTGATTGTCGTCAGCATTCTTTTTGGATACGGACACTATTACAAAGGACCGGCGGGAGTTATCGCGTCCACCGTCTCAGGCCTCGTGCTGGGAGGAGCTTACCTTCTTTCGCGTCGCAACTTGTGGGTTGCGATTCTCGCGCACGGTTTCAGAGACACCTTCGTTGTCGTGTTGGCGCTGATGGGCTGGGCGAACTAGCGGGACAGCAAAGCCCGGTCTGAAACCGTGACCCCGAAACGCTTGACTCAAAATCAGTATTTCTAGTATTATCGAAATATGGCCAGCGTCGCCAGCAAAGTTCAAAAGAACAGTGAACTCGTCACCCGCTACGCCGATATGTTTTCAGCCATGGGCACCGAGCCGCGACTGCGTATCATGCAATTGCTGCTCTCCGCGCACCCCGAGGGGCTGGTGGTTAACGAAATTCAGGACGAGCTTGAGATCCCCGGCTCCACGCTTTCTCACCATCTCGACAAGCTCAAGAATGAAGATCTGGTGCAAGTCGAGCGCAAGGGCACGTTTCTGCGTTACACCGCCAACACCGAGGCGCTGCGCGAAATTCTGCAATTTCTCTACGCCGAGTGCTGCACACGCAACAAGGCACTCAAACCACAAGACCTCGTCCAATTCTGTAAATAGGAGAAGCCATCATGCCCGATACCAATGTCGATGTCGTTAATATCAACATCAAGGAAGTCGTAAAAGAGAAATATGGACAAGCTGCTTTGCGAGTCACGAACAAGACCGGCGGCAGCAGTTGCTGCGGATCGGCGCCGGCCAGCGGACTCTCCTGCGATCCGATCACCTCGAATCTCTACGACGAGTCGCAGGCCCAGCAGATTCCGGAAGAGGCGATGCTGGCTTCGCTCGGATGCGGGAACCCAACGGCCCTCGCCAGACTGAGCCCCGGCGAAACTGTGCTTGATCTGGGCTCGGGCGGCGGCATCGATGTGCTGCTTTCCGCCAGGCGCGTCGGTCCAACCGGCAAGGCCTACGGTCTCGACATGACCGACGAAATGCTTTCGCTGGCCAACGAGAACAAGCGCAAGGCGGGCGCGGAGAACGTTGAATTCCTCAAAGGCGAGATCGAAAGCATCCCCCTGCCCGACAACACCGTCGATGTCATCATTTCCAACTGCGTGATCAATCTCTCCGCTGACAAGGACCGCGTGCTGCGCGAGGCCTTCCGCGTGCTCAAGCCGGGCGGACGGTTTGCTGTCTCGGACGTGGTCACGCGCGGCGAAATCGCCCCGGAGGTCCGTCAGAGTGTGCTGTTGTGGGTTGGTTGCATGGCCGGCGCTCTGGAAGAAAACGAATATCGCGGCAAGCTAGCCGCCGCCGGTTTTGCGCAAATCGAGATTGAACCCACGCGAATTTATCGCGTCGACGACGCCCGCGAGTTTCTTTCCTCCGCAGGCATTGACGTGGATGCCATTGCGGCGCAGGTCGATGAAAAATTCATGAGCGCCTTTGTGCGCGCGGTGAAACCGGGAGATTAGCGGCGTGTAGTGAAACGTGAATTCCGAGATCCGGCGCCTGAAGCGGATACATTCTATAGCGAATCCAGAGTTGCAGCGACCACCGGCAACTGCCGAGCTGGCTCGGCTTGGACGGGCGAGGGCGCCCGTCCCCACACAAGCGCTTGGACGAATCGCACTTGCGGGAAAGGTCGTTAGACATGGAAGCTCATTACAACGTTCTGTTCCTTTGCACGGGAAACTCGGCGCGTTCCATCATGGCCGAAGCGATCCTCAACCACAAAGGAAAGCCTGTGTTCACGGCCTACAGCGCAGGAAGTCATCCCTCGGGGACGGTTCGTCCCGAAGGGCTGAAACAGCTTGAGTTGGCTCGCATGTCCACAACCGGCCTGCGTAGTAAGAGCTGGGACGAATTCGGGCGACCCGGCGCTCCCGAGTTGCACTTCGTCTTCACGGTTTGCGACAACGCCGCCAAGGAAACCTGCCCGCTGTGGCCGGGACAGCCCATGACCGCGCACTGGGGAGTTCCCGATCCCGCCGCCGTTCACGGAGACGCCGCCGAAATCGAGCGCGCCTTCCGCGACGCGTTCTTTATTCTCGACCGGCGAATCAGTCTCTTTCTCGCTCTTCCTCTGGCGGCCCTCGATCGCCTCGCGCTGAAAAAAGAAGTGGATCGCATCGGGCGGCAATGACAGTGACAGTGACCATGACGACGATGAAGCCATCCCGGCGTCTCAGCTTTTTCGACCGCTATCTTACCGCGTGGATCTTTGCCGCCATGGTCGTCGGGGTATCTTTGGGATGGCGACTGCCGGGAATCGTGCCGTTCCTGAATCGCTTCAGCATCGGTACAACCTCGATTCCGATTGCGGTGGGACTCATCGTCATGATGTACCCGCCCTTCACCAAGGTGCGGTACGAGAAGCTGCACGAGGTTTTTCGCAACAAACGCGTGCTCGGTCTATCCCTGATCCAGAACTGGGTGGTCGGCCCGATCCTGATGTTCATCTTGGCCGTCGTGTTTTTGCGCGGCTACCCCGAATACATGGCTGGACTCATCATGATCGGCCTGGCTCGCTGTATTGCGATGGTCATCGTCTGGAACGAACTGGCCAGCGGCGACACCGACTATGCTGCTGGCCTAGTTGCCTTCAATTCCCTGTTCCAGGTGTTCTTTTACTCACCATACGCCTGGCTCTTCATCACGGTTCTTCCCGCACGACTCGGCCTCCAGAGCGCAATCGTCCATGTCTCCATCGCGGAAATCGCAAAGAGTGTTTTTATTTATCTGGGCATTCCGTTTCTTGCTGGGTTCATAACTCGCACGCTGCTGCTTCGGATCAGAGGGCGCGAGTGGTATGAGCGCATTTTCGTTCCCCGCGTAAGCCCGCTCACGCTGATCGCTTTGCTGTTCACGATTGGGGTGATGTTCTCGCTCAAGGGCGCGTACATCGTTCGGCTCCCGCTCGATGTGCTGCGGATCGCGGTGCCCTTGCTGATTTACTTCCTCGTGATGTTCCTGGTGTCGTTTTACATGGGGAAGAAGCTTGGCGCCGACTATTCGAAGACGGCCACGCTGTCGTTCACCGCAGCCTCGAACAATTTTGAACTCGCGATTGCTGTCGCGGTTTCCGTTTTCGGCATTAACTCCGGGGCTGCATTCGCTGCCGTCATCGGCCCGCTGGTCGAAGTGCCCGTCATGATTATGCTGGTCAACGTTGCGCTTTACTTCCAGCGCCGCTATTTTCCCGATGCCGCTCGTTTGACAACCTTCCCTGCCTCCACGTAACTTCGAATTTTTGGTGTTCCGTCGTGGAGGCAGGATGAAATCCCGCTCAACTTTTGTACAAACAATTGTTGTCTGTTTTGTGCTGTGCTCGGTCGCTCTCGGCCAGGATCTGGCTTCTTTCGAGAAGCGCACCACGGTGAAGAAGCTCGCCAACGGCCTCACCATCATCATCTGCGAGCGGCCGGAGGCGCCGGTGTTTTCGTTCTTCACGCACGTGGATGCGGGCTCGGTGCAGGATCCCATGGGCAAGACTGGGCTGGCGCACATGTTCGAACACATGGCCTTCAAGGGAACGGACACGATTGGGACGCGCGACTATGCCGGCGAGAAAGTTGCGCTCGCGAAAGTCGAAGAGGCTTATGGCGCCTACATTGCCGAGCGCGACCAGCCGGTTGGCCGCGACGAGCGGAAGCTCACGCAACTCGAGCAAAGCTGGAAGGACGCGATTGCGGCCGCCGACAAGTTCTCTGCACCGTACAACAACGAGTTCGGCAAGATCGTTGAGGGCGAAGGCGGCGAGGGCATGAACGCATCCACCACTTGGGACGAGACCCAATACTTCTACTCGTTCCCCATCAACCGGCTGGAGTTGTGGGCCTATCTGGAATCGGAGCGCTTTGTGCATCCGGTGATGCGGCAATTTTACAAAGAGCGCAACGTCGTGATCGAAGAGCGGCGCATGCGGACCGACAGCAATCCCATCGGGCGGCTGCTCGAGCAATTCACGGAAGAGGCATTCGCAGCCCATCCTTATCACCGGCCGACGATCGGGTGGATCTCGGACTTGAATTCTTTTTCGGCAACCGACGCACAGAATTTTTTCGATAAGTACTATGTGCCCTCGAACATGGTCGTCACCGTGGTTGGAGACGTAAAAGTTTCGGAAGCGATGCCGATTGTGGAGAAATATTTCTCGCGAATTCCGGCGCGTCCCAAGCCTGACACAGCGACGACCACCGAGCCGGCGCAAAAGTCCGAGCGGACGGTCGTGCTGCACGAACAGTCACAACCACTCTATCTCGAAGGCTATCACCGCCCCGACTACCGTAGCCCGGACGATGAGGTCTACGACGCAATCGCCGACCTGATGTCGAATGGTCGCACGTCGCGCCTCTACCGGGCGCTGGTGCGCGACAAGCAGATCGCGTCGGACTCGGCCGGATTTACCGGGCTGCCGGGAAATAAGTATCCGCACCTGTTCGCCTTTTACGCCTTCCCGATCCCGGGCCACAAGCCGCAGGAGATGGCCGATGCGATCCATGCGGAGATTGAACGGCTGAAGAAAGAAGACATCTCGGATGAAGAG
>CZKY01000043.1_pt1 | contig 27682 bp, 25 predicted proteins | sample 2454881 | NCBI WGS metagenome assembly CZKY01 (sample SAMEA3539301, study PRJEB10725) | soil metagenome | biome: tundra; feature: field; material: soil | place: USA | collected 2010-05 | depth 0.15 m | reverse complement strand
GCATGGGCATGGTCATCTCGCCGATCTCGTCGAGAAACATCGTGCCCTGGTCGGCGACTTCGAACAGTCCGCGCCGGTTCTGGTTCGCTCCGGTGAAGGCGCCCTTGACGTAACCGAAGAGTTCGCTTTCGAGCAGCGTCTCCGGGAACGCGCCGCAGTTGACCGAAACAAAAGCTTCTCCCGCTCGCGGCGAGCAGGTATGCACGGCCCGAGCCACCAGTTCCTTGCCGGTTCCGCTTTCGCCGTAAACCAGAATCGTGCTGCTGGTGGTAGCGACCGTACGGATGGTCTGCTTCAGCTTTTCGAGCGCTGGACTGGCGCCGACGATGTTGTCGAGCGAGTTGCGCGTGGCCGCGTCGCGGCGCAGGGCAAAGTTCTGCCGGCTGAGCGTGACTTTCGTGAGCGCGCGGGCGATGGCGAGTTTGACCTCGTCCACCAGTCCCGGACTCTTGCGGATGTAATCGGTCGCGCCGCCCGCCTTCACCGCCTGCACGGCAGCTTCGTAGTCATCGACGGCCGTCATCAAAATGACCGCGGAATCGGGCGAGATCTGGTGCGCGTGGCGCAGGACTTCGACCCCATCCACCCCTGGCATCTTGATATCGGTAACAATCACGTCGAACAGCGCGCTGTCGATCTTGCGTTTGGCCAACTCGCCACCGGTGACGGTTTCGACTTTATGGCCATCGCGGCGCAGGGCAATGTCGAGCAGTTCGCAGATCGAGCGCTCGTCGTCGACGACGAGAATGTTACCCACGCGAACCTCCTCCCGCTCCCGCGGCTGCGAGCGCAGCTCCGGCGGATTCCGATGCGGAGGAAGTTCCGCCAGCGGCGCCCTGCTCCAGTCGCCGCAACCGCACCACGAAGCTGGTGCCCTTGCCAACTTCCGAACGCGCCCACACCTTGCCCTCATGCGCCTGGACGATCTGGTACACAATGGCCAGGCCGAGCCCGGTTCCACCTTCAAAGTTCGACTGGAACGGCTCGAAGATTTTTTCCGTCTGCTGCGGATTGAGGCCGGGACCGGTGTCGGCAAAGCTCATCTCCCAGTCCGGGCCGCGCTCGGTCAGGACCACGGTCAGGCTTCCACCTTTAGTCTTCATGGCGCGCACCGCGTTTTCGCAGAAGTTCCAAAACACCTGTTTGAGCTTGTCGCCATCGGCCAGCAGCCAGGCTTCGGACTTCGGAAAGCTGCGCTTGAGCTCGATGCCCGCGTTCTCGGCGGTGAGGCGGTGTTCGAGCAAAGTGAGCGTGTCCTGCAACAACGGAATCAGATTCACGCGCTCGAAGCGATATTGCTTGCCCCGGGAGTACGCCAGGAAATCGGTGATGATGTGGTTGAGGCGATCCGACTCGCGGATCACAATCTGTAAAAGATGACGCTCTTCGGAATTCAAGGCGGGCGCATCCGACAACATGCTGACCGAGCCGGCAATGGAGGTCAGGGGATTGCGGATTTCGTGAGCGATGGCAGCGGCCAGGCGGCCCACGGCAGCCAGGCGATCCTGCATGCGCACCTCGCGTTCCAGGCGGCGGATCTCGGTGAGGTCGTCAAACGAATAGACAAAGCCCAAGTCGCCGGGCGCGCTCACGTTGAGCGCGGAAACCATCACGCGAAAAGTCTTGCGGAAACCGTTGCCGGCCGTGTAGCGGACTTCGGCATCGGCCCGGGCCACGCCGAAGTGGGGCAACGGATCCTGAAAAAGGCCGGCCACGGAGCGTCCGCGCAACTCGGCTTCCGAGATCCCGAGCAGTTGCTGGGCCGCGCGATTGACCAGCGTGATGCGCCCGTCGAGCCCGGTCGCGATGACACCGCCGCTCATGGACTGCACGATATTTTCGTGGAGCGCCTGCAGATTTTCGAGCGCACCGCTGGCATCCTTCAGTTGCACGTCCACCTGACGGAGCTTGCTCATGAGCAAGCCCGCCAGGTAGGCGATGGCAAAGTAGGCAAACAGGTTGACGAAGATCACTACCTGCAGCGCCTTGAGCTTGGGATGCGAGCTCGCATACGAGGGAATGAGCGAATAGTAATCGAGCTCGAGGATGGTTCCGAACAGGATGAAAGCCAGGGCCGCGCTGAGATATCCCCAGGCCCGCGGCAGCAACATGCAGGCGACGACGATGACCAGGGGGTAGAGGAAATTCAGCGAGCTGTCGATGCCGCCGGTTACATGGACGACGAGCGTGACCATGGCCAGATCGGCGAGCACTTGCAGAATGGCCTGCAGGCGGTGTTCGCTCCAGACCGAAACCAGAAAAAGGAAAAACAGCGAGAGCACGAACCACAGCACCATCCCGGTGAGAAAGGGCAGAATGGGCAGCGGGCTGGGAGTGAGGCGGATGACGGCGAGCTCAATGGCGAGCAAGACCATCAGGATCAGGACGCGAACCTTCACCAGCCAGGTCAGCCAGTTCCGCTCATCGGAGATGGAGTGCATGAAATTAGCCGTCAGCCTTCAGCCATCAGCCGTCAGTCGTTGGTCGCTCGCAATTCGTCGCTCGTCGCGGTGATGCTGTGACTGACGGCTGACGGCTGTCTTTATCTACCCCGCCAGTTTTGAAATCATCGAGAACAACGGCATGTACAAAGAAATAACGATGCCTCCGATGCTGACGCCGAGGAGGCCGATGATGACCGGCTCCAGCATGGCCAACATGTCTTTGGTGGCGGCGTCGACCTCGTCTTCGTAGAAGTCCGCGATCTTCTGCAGCATGGAGTCCATGGCGCCGGTGGCTTCGCCAACGCCGATCATCTGGGTCACCATGTTGGGGAAGACGCCGCATTCGCGCAGTGGATCGACGATGGTGCGGCCTTCTTCGATCGCCTTGCGCACCTTCATCAGCGCTTCTTCGAGCACGGCGTTGCCCGAGGTGCGGGCGGTGATGGCCAAGCCTTCGAGAATAGGAACGCCGGAGGTAATGAGCGTGCCCAGGGTTCGGGTAAATCGGGCGACTGCGATCTTGCGCAGCAGCAGGCCGATGATGGGCAGCTTGAGCAGCATGGCGTCGAACAGATAACGGCCGCGCGGGTGCTTGCGAATCTGTTTGATGCCGAAGACGGCGCCGACGCCACCCACGATAAAGAACCACCAGAAATGACCCACGAAGCTACTGAGGCCGATGACAATACGGGTCGGCAGCGGAAGCCCAACTCCCAATCCGACAAAGAGGTTGGCGAAGATCGGCACCACCCACTTGAGCAGCGCGCCCACGATCAGCCCGGCTAGGGAGACGACGGCCACCGGGTAGATCAACGCCGACTTGATAGCTGCGCGCAGCTTGACCGCCTTTTCCACGTAGATGGCCAGGCGCTGCAGGATGATGTCGAGAATACCGCCGGTCTCGCCGGCCTCGATCATGTTGGTCGTCAGGTCGTCGAAGATGACCGGATACTGGCGCATGGCATTGGCCAGCGTCGAGCCACCTTCGACGGTGGTGCGGACGCCGAGCAGCGTCTTCTGAAAGTTGGGGTTCTCCTGGTTGGCGCCGAGAATCTCCAGGCACTGCACCAGCGGCAGGCCGGCGTCAATCATGACGGAGAACTGGCGGAAGAACACGGCAACTTCCTTGACCTTGACCTTGCCGCTGCCAAAAGTGGGCAGGGAAAATTCCTTGCCCTTCTCCCGGATGCGGCCTGGCGTGATGTGCTCCTTTCGAAGCTGCGAGGCCAGTCCATCCTTAGTGGAGGCGACGCGCTCTCCCTGAACTTTCTCGCCCGTAGCGCTCTTTCCCGAAAACGTAAAAACCGGCATGGTTGCTTTCTCCTTATCCGTGTTCCACCGGCGTGGGCCGCCAATCCTGCGGGCTGCCGGCGCCTTTTTGTCTCTTTACCTCGTCTTTTTGCTCGTTTCTTCTCTTGTCTCTTTGCTGGTCTCGTTGCTCGTTTCTCGGCCCGGTGTGCTAGCGGGCATTTCTGGATGTCATCGCTTCGCAGGCACAGCACCCTTGGCCAGCGGAGCCGGATTGCTCCGGTTCGTAAGGCCGGCGCCGCGCGCGATCATTTCCTGTAGTTCGTCCTGATTGCTGGAGCGCGACAGCGCCAGTTCCAGTGTGATCTGCTTCTGGAAATACGCGGTGGCGAGCGACTGGTTGAACGTCTGCATGCCGAACTTCTCCTGGCCGGACTGCATGGAGGAGTAAATCTGGTGAATCTTGTCTTCGCGGATGAGGTTGCGCACGGCCGCATTGGGCACCAGGATTTCCATGCACATGGCGCGTCCCTTGTTGTCGCTGCGCGGCAGCAGGCTCTGACACATGATGCCTTCGAGCACCAGCGAAAGCTGGGCGCGGATCTGCGATTGCTGGTGCGACGGGAACACGTCGATGATGCGGTTGATGGTGGAAGATGCCGAATTGGTATGCAGAGTGCCGAAGGTGAGGTGGCCGGTTTCCGCGATACGCAGCGCGGACTCGATGGTTTCGAGGTCGCGCATTTCGCCGATCAGCACTACGTCCGGGTCTTCACGAAGAGCCGCGCGCAGGGCGTCGGTAAAGCTCTTGGTGTCCGAGTGCAATTCGCGCTGGTTGACAATGCAGTTCTTATTCATGTGCACGAACTCGATCGGGTCCTCGATGGTGAGGATGTGCTCATGGCGCTCGGTATTGATCTTGTCGATCATGGCCGCCAGGGTCGTGGACTTGCCCGAACCGGTTGGCCCCGTCACCAGCACCAGCCCGCGTGGTTTGTCGCACATCTTGCTGACGACCGGAGGCAGGCCCAACTGGTGGAATGATTTGATCTCAAACGGAATCAGACGGAAGACGCAAGCCGAAGCGCCGCGCTGATTGAAGACGTTGGCACGGAAGCGAGCCAGCCCCTTCAGGCCGAACGAGAAATCCAGTTCGAGGCTTTCTTCGAAACGGTGTTTCTGCGAATCGGTCATCACGCTGTAGGCCAGCTGCTTGGTCTCGGCGGGCGTCAACTGGGGCAGGTCGAGCGGCACCAGATGTCCGTGCACGCGGATTTGTGGCGGAGAGTTGGTGGTGATGTGGAGGTCGCTTCCATTCATCTCCAGCATGCGGCGGAGCAGATCGCTTAATGAGAGTGCCATATTTCCCCATCTTTCCTGTTGCAATTTCCGGTTGCAATCTCCGGCTGTTCGTCCTTCGTTTTTCGCTTTTCGCCACGCGAATCGTTCTCGCGAACCAGCGAACAGCGAACGACGATTCTTAGTGGATCGTTTCGCGAGCCACTTCTTCGAGCGTGGTCCAGCCTTGCGCGACCTTGATCAGACCGCTGCGACGCAGGGTGATCATGCCGCGTTCAATCGCTTTCTTCTTGAGTTCGAGCGCCGAGGCGCCCACCAGAACCAATTCCCGGATCTCGTCATCCACTTCCATCACTTCATACAAACCGGTGCGGCCCTTGTAGCCGGTCTTGTTGCAGGTGGCGCAGCCTTTGCCCTTCATGATCTGCACCGTTTTGGCCTCTTCGGGGGTGTAGCCTTCATCGATCAGGGCCTGCACCGGCATTTCGACCGGCTCGGAACAGTCCTTGCAGATCCGCCGGATCAGGCGCTGGGCACAGATCAGATGCACCGAAGTCGCCACCAGGAAGGGCTCAATTCCCATGTTCATGAGGCGCGTAATGGTTTCGGGCGCGCCATTGGTGTGCAGCGTGGACAAGACGAGGTGGCCGGTGAGTGCGGCCTTGATGGCGATTTCCGCGGTTTCAAAGTCGCGGATTTCGCCGACCAGGATGATGTTGGGGTCCTGGCGCAGGAAGGCGCGCAGAGCCGCCGCAAAATTCAGGCCGATCTGCTCCTTCATCTGCACCTGGTTCACGCCTCCCAGTTGGAACTCAACCGGGTCTTCGGCGGTCATGATGTTGGTATCGACCTGGTTCAGTCGCGAGATGGAAGAGTAGAGCGTGTTGGTTTTGCCGGATCCTGTGGGCCCCGTGACCAGCACCATGCCGTAGGGCTTCAGGATGGCCTTCTCGAATTTGACCAGCGACTCCTGCTCGAAGCCGAGCTTGGTCATGTCGAGACGCAGATTTTCCTTGTCGAGCAGCCGGAGCACGATCTTCTCGCCCCAGAGCGTGGGCAGAGTGGAGACGCGGAAATCGAGCTGCTTTTTCTTGCCGCCGATCTGCATTTTCAGCATGATGCGGCCGTCCTGCGGCAGCCGCTTTTCGCTGATGTCGAGCTTGGCCATGATCTTGAGGCGCGAAGTGATGGCGTCCTTCAGTTTCAGCGGCGGATTCATGATCAACTGCAGGACTCCGTCAATGCGGAAGCGGACGCGGAATTCTTTTTCGTACGGTTCCATGTGAATGTCGCTGGCGCCGCGCTTCACGGCATCGGTGAGCACCAGGTTCACGAGCTTGACGATGGGAGCTTCGTCGGCCGCTTTCTCCAGTTCCTTGAGCTCGAGTTGCTGCTCTTCGGCCTGCACCTCGACATCGGTGCCTTCGCCGAGGTCGTTCATGGACTGCATGACCTGCTCGAGCTCTTCTTCTTTGGAAGTGCCGTAAGCCTTATCGATTCCCTCGATGATGGAGCTTTCCGAGGCCACGACCGGTTCGATGTTGAAACCGGTCATGAACTTGATATCGTCCATGGCAAAGACGTTGGTGGGGTCCACCATGGCGATGGTGAGCGAAGCGCCGACGCGGCTAAGCGGTAAAATCTGATAACGTTTCGCGGTTTCGTAGGGAATCAGCTTGACCACGGCCGGGTCGATTTCAAAATAAGAAAGATTGATGGCGGGCACGCCGTACTGGCGCGAGAGAAAATTGGTGACATCCTCATCCGAGAGGAAACCCAGTTTCACCAGCGCGGAAGCGAGGCGGGAGTGGGTATCCTTCTGGAGTTTGGTCGCCTGTTCCAACTGCTCTGGGGTGATGACCTTTTCTTTGACGAGCAGGTCACCCAGCCGCTGAGACATATCTCTCCTGTAATTCCCGCGAAATCCGGGGTCAATGCGAAGCCGCTGATTTCCGGGGGGATCAGCGAGGAGGCTTGCGCACTGACACAAATTGTCAACCCAATGGGCATTCCGAAAAAGTAACTTAGGTACTTGTACTTCGCGGGGAAGTGCGGTTTGCGCCTGCTATTGGCGGCATTTTCGCCAGAAAATCGCCATGTGACGAGGATCACAACGCGGCAGACCATGTTCTTCGGTGCGCGGACGCTGGTTTCTGAGGGCTGCGAACTGTCACGATGGTCGTTGGTCGTTGGTCGTAGGTCGCTGGTCGTTCGCTGTTCGCTATTCGCTATTCGTCGTCCGCCGGGCAAACCGCGAACGACGAACAGCGAAGAGCGACCAACGACGCCCTACAATGGTGACGCCCGTACTCCAACCCGCGCGCGCCATGAGCGAAACCAAACACGACGCGATCCGCGCTTACTACCACACGTTGTTTTCCGCCTGGGGACGCCAGCACTGGTGGCCGGCGCAATCGCGCTTTGAGGTGATTGTTGGGGCGTATCTAACGCAGAACACTTCGTGGACGAACGTGGAGAAGGCGCTCGGCAACCTTCGGAAAGCGCGGCGGCTGACGGTCAGCGGAATCCGGCGTACGCCTCAGCCCAAGCTTGAGCAATTGATTCGCCCGGCGGGTTACTTCCGGCAGAAAGCGCAGCGGTTGAAAACGTTTGTAAGTCTTCTCGATGAGCGTTATGGCGGGTCGTTGGCGCGGATGTTTGCGCGGCCAACGGGCGAACTCCGCGACGAACTACTCGCGCTCAATGGTGTCGGGCCGGAGACCGCGGACTCGATTCTGTTGTATGCCGGTAATCATCCGGTCTTTGTTGTGGACGCTTACACGAGACGCATTCTGGAACGGCACCAGATTGTTTCCAGCGCGGCGGGCTATGACGAGATTCGACTGCTGTTCGAGCAAGCGCTGCGCGGAGCACCCCCGCCCAAGCAGAGCTTGGACGGGGCACCCGGTGCAGATGGAACCGCGCGAGTCGAAGCCGAGTCTGGATCAGCGAGGGCTGCGGTGGGGCCGCTGGCCTCTTCGCATCCGCCCTCTGCAGTGAGTGAAGACACCCGCTCTCCCCTGGTGCAGGTGTTCAATGAAATGCACGGGCTGATCGTCGGAGTAGGAAAAAATTACTGCCTAAAGTCACAACTGCGGTGTGAGCAATGTCCTTTGCAGAAGTTCCTTCCTGAGGCAAAGTGAGTGGCGGGAGTTCGGCATGTGTGACGACATGAAATGGCGAGCGCTGGTTTTTGTTTTGGCGGCCGCCGCCTTTTGCCTGGGATTTGGCGCCGGCGTCCGAGAGCAGTCGTTGCGTGAGGCGGCACGGGCTTCTGGACTGCTCATCGGCACTGCGGTGAGGCCGGCTCAACTTTCCGAGGCGGCCTACGCGTCCACGCTCGCGCGTGAGTTCAATATGCTGGAGCCGGAAGATGCCCTTAAGTGGGAGGTGGTGCATCCGGAGCCGCAGGCTTTCGATTTTTCTCAAGCGGACCAGATCGTGGATTTCGCGACCCGGAACGGCATGAAGGTTCGCGGTCACACGCTGGTCTGGCACCAGCAGAATCCAAAATGGCTGACGGAAGGAAAATACCCTTCCAGCGAGCTTGCGCAAATCCTCGAGAAACACATTAAGACTGTAGTCGGACATTACCGGGGCAAGGTATTCGCGTGGGACGTGGTCAATGAGGCCTTCGACGAGTTGCAGCCGGGAACACTGCGCAGCACGATCTGGCGAGACCAGCCCGGAATCGCCATAGCTACGAGCCGCGAGCCGCGAGCTTCGAGCAACCTTGCTCGCTCGGAGCTCGCAGCTCTTAGCTCGCAGCCGAGTTACTCTTATATTGAACGCTGTTTCCGCTGGGCGCATGAAGCCGATCCGCAAGCTCTGCTGTTTTACAACGAGGCTGAGGCGGAGGTCATGAATCCCAAGTCGGACGCGATCTATGCCATGGTGCGCGATTTCCGGCAGCGCGGTGTCCCGATCGACGGCGTGGGATTTCAGATGCACATCGCGAAACTGCACGCCGATGTCGCGTCCATTTCTGCCAATATCCACCGCTTCACTGCTCTGGGAGTTCAGGTCCACATCACCGAGATGGATGTCGCCCTGCCGGTCGACGCCAACGGCGATGCTCGCGCCGAGGATCTGCAACGGCAGGCCGACATCTATCGCCAGATTGCTAACGCTTGTCTGCCTCATCCCGGATGCACGGCGATCCAGACATGGGGTTTCACGGACAAATATTCCTGGATCGGATCGCACTCCAAGCACACGCAAGGCGCGGCCCTGCCGTTTGACCGGAACTATCGGGCCAAGCCTGCCTACGAGGCACTGCGGAATGCACTGGAGGCAGGGCGTCGTTAGTCGTTCGCTGTTCGCTGTTCGCTCTTCGTTATTCGTTGTCCGCCAGGCAAACCTCGAAAAGCGAACAGCGACCAACGACGCTTTCCTATAGGGTTCTATAATGTCATCAATCCTTGGCCGCACCGAATCCAATTCGCGACGAAACCAAAACCTCCGGCCGCCGGACGTTCGTGATCACGCTGGCGATCGGCGCTTTTCTGCTGCTCGCAATCCTGGTGTTGCAGGCCTCGTTCAATCTGAAGTTCATCAGCCCTGACAGCAATGAGCAGCTTCTCTTTTTCGCCGGATTGAGCGGCCTGATTTTCTTTGCCTTCGTGGCGCTGACCCTCGTTCTCGGACGCAACCTGCTGAAACTCTATGCCGAACGGCGACAGGGCGTGGCCGGTTCAAAGTTTCGCACGCGCCTGGTGGTAGTCAGCCTGCTGCTGTCGTTTTTGCCCGTGATTGCGATGTTCTGGTTCTCTTACGGGCTGATGAACCGCTCCATCGACAAGTGGTTTTCCCAGCCGGTCGAGGAAGTGCGCGCGGACACCGCGGCCATGTCGGCGCTCCTCTATGATTACGCGGGCCAGCGTGCGTCCTCGGAAGCGCAATCCATCGCGCAGACGGGCGACTTTCTAACCGCCTTTGCCAGTAAGAATTTTTCTGCCACCACTGAGGAACTTCGCGAACACCTCCCGGCGCTGCAGGGCGGATTTGTTCTGGCCCTGAAGAACGACACCGGCAACGCGGCAGCCAGTGTGAACACCCCGGCGCCCTGGACCGACATGCAGGATCGCTTCCCGGTGCAGTCCACCCTGCGCGGAGAGCACCCCCATTTCCAGTGGGGCCAGACGGACTACATTGTCGCCGCGGCCCCGTTCCAAGGCGGCGCTGTGCTCGTCGCCATGCCTCTCCCGCCAAAATTCGCCGAAACCGCCAGGCAGATTCAGGAGAGCCAGCAGCGCTACATCGAACTGGCCGCAAAAAGAAAGTTGTTTCGGCGTACTTATATCGGATTTCTGCTGCTGCTGACGGTGGTGGTGCTGTTCGCTTCGACTTGGCTCGCGCTCCTGCTTTCGAAGTTGGTCAATCGCCCCGTCGCGGCGCTGGCGGCGGGTACGGAGGCCATCTCCAAAGGGCAACTGGATTACCGCGTCGATATCCGCGCCACCGACGAACTGGCCGAACTGGTGCGGTCTTTCAACAGCATGGCGGAACAACTCGAATCCAGCCGGCGCCAGATCGACGCCTCCAGTCGCGATGTGGGCGCTGCGAACGAGGCGCTGGAAAGGAGACGCCGGTACATCGAAACGGTCCTGGAGAGCATCCCGACCGGAGTGATTTCGATTGACGCGGCGCGCCGTGTGACGCTGGCGAACGCCGCTTTCTCCCGCATGTTTTACTTGGAGCGGAGTGAGTACGTGAGTCCGGCGTCTTTGGTGAACCTGCCGCTGCGGGACGTGATGCCCGCCGATGTGCTCGCGGACCTGGAACCGCTGCTGCGCCGTGCCGATCGTATGGGCATCACGGCAGCCAACATGGAACTCGCCCTGCCCCGAGCGCAGTTGAATGTCGCTGTAACCGTGTCGGCGCTGAGGCATGCCGCGGAGGGGCTGGGATATGTGCTGGTGTTCGAAGACCTCTCGGACCTGTTGCGCGCGCAGAAACAGGCAGCATGGCGCGAGGTGGCGCGGCGCGTGGCGCATGAGATCAAGAACCCGCTGACCCCGATCGCGCTTTCCGCCGAGCGCATTCATCGCCATTTGACGCGGGGCGCCGCGCCCGATGCAGCCTCACTCCAGGTGATCCGCAGTTGCGCGGAAACCATCCGGAATGCCGTCGAAACCGTGCGCACGCTGGTGGATGAATTTTCGGTGCTGGCGCGTTTTCCCGCCTCCCGCCCACAACCCGCCAGTTTGAACAACCTGGTGGAAAGTGCGCTCGCCATGTTCAACGGGCGATTGGAGGGCATTCGCGTGCGTACGGAACTGGCGCACGATCTGCCGGCCGTGATGGCCGACCCGGAAGCGATCAAGCGCGCGGTCGCGAACCTGGTGGATAATGCCGCGGAGGCAATGCAGGACGCGATTCTGAAAGAGATCACGATTTCAACCTCGCTAGTGGCCAGCCGCGACGCCGTCGAACTAGTGGTTTCCGACACCGGGCAGGGAGTTTCGCGCGACGTGAAGGAACGGCTGTTCCTGCCGTACTTTTCCACCAAGCAACGCGGCACGGGCCTCGGTCTGGCCATTGTGAGCAGAATTGTGGAAGACCATCGTGGTTCGATCCGCGTGGAAGAAAACAAGCCGTTCGGCAGCCGCTTCGTTATCGAGCTGCCCGTAGCGGTTGAAACTATCGGTGCTCCGGCGTGAGGAGAGAGTCGATGGTCGTTCGTCGTCAGTCGTTCGCAGTTCTCTGTATCCCGCGGAAGCCTGCCAACGACTAACGACCGACGACTAACGGTTAAGTTAAACAATGGCACACATCCTGATCGTCGATGACGAAGCCGGTATCCGCGAATCGCTGCGCGGCATCCTCGAGGACGAAGGCTACAAAACCAGCGTCAGCCCGAGCGGCGAAGACTGCCTCGAGTTGCTGCGCAAGAGCAGCTTCGACCTGATCCTGCTGGATGTGTGGCTGACCGGAATCGACGGGCTGGAAGTGCTGGAGAAAATCCGCGAGATGGACGATCCGCCGGAGGTCATCATGATCTCGGGCCACGGAACCATCGAGACGGCGGTGCGCGCCACCAAGCTGGGCGCTTACGATTTTGCGGAAAAGCCGCTATCGCTCGAAAAGATGCTCATCCTTGTAAAGAATGCGAGCGACGCGCGGCGGTTGCGCCATGAGAATCTCGACCTGCGGAAGCAACTGCAGTCGAAGAGCGTGATCGTGGGCGACAGCGTTCCCATGAAGGCGCTGCGCCAGCAGATTGCGCTGATGGCGCCCACCAACGGGCGCGTGCTGATCTACGGCGAATCGGGCACCGGCAAAGAGCTGGTCGCGCATGCGATCCACATGCAGAGCCCGCGCAAAGATGAAATGTTTGTCGAGATGAACTGCGCCGCGATTCCCGAAGACCTGATCGACAGCGAACTCTTCGGGCATCGCAAATCGTCGTTTCCCGGAGCTACGGCCGACAAGGAAGGCAAGTTTCAGAAGGCCGATCGCGGAACTTTGTTCCTGGATGAGGTCGGCGACATGAGCCTGAAGACGCAGTCCAAAGTCTTGCGCACCCTGGAACAACAGCGATTCATCCCGGTGGGAAGCGACGACCCCGTCACCGTGGACGTGCGAGTGATTGCTTCCACCAACAAGGACCTGGAGGAAGAAATCGCCAAGGGAAACTTCCGCGAGGATCTTTTTTATCGTCTGAACGTGATTCCGTTTGTGGTACCGCCGCTGCGCGAACGCAAGGAAGACATCCCGTTGTTTGCGCGACACTTTCTGAAAGAATTTGCCTCGGCCTACGGCCGGCGTCCAAGAGAGATCACCGACGATGCGATCGATTCCCTGATGCGCTATGCCTGGCCGGGCAACGTCCGCGAGTTGCGCAATGTGATCGAGCGCATCGTGATCATGAATCCCACCACCTCACGATTTGAACGCAAGCATCTTCCGCCACTGGTGCACCGCGACAGCAGTCGCCGGGTGACGGGCAGCGAGGGCTCCACGCTGCACCAGGCACGGGCGGCCTATGAGCGCGACTACATTCTCAAAAAGCTAGACGAGAATCATGGCAACGTCAGCCGCACGGCAGAAGTGCTCGGGCTGGAGCGAAGCCACCTGTATCGCAAGATGAAGAGTTTGGGGATTGCGGCGAAAGAGTAGAGCAGGTCTCAGGTCCCAGGAAAAGCTTGGAAGTTGATCGTCAGATCTAACGCCCTTTTCCCGCGCGCCTCAGTTTAGCTTGCCGCCTCCTTTATGTCGGGGAAATCATCTTCCCAATACTCGGCAGGCCGTCGGCCCTGGCCCGGCTGCAATTCGATGCCACGCAACTGCACGCGCCGAATCTTGCCGGAGATGGTCTTGGGCAGCTCGGAAAATTCGATCCGCCGAATGCGCTTGTAGGGACCAAGACGGGCGCGGATGAATTTGAAAATTTCCCGTGCCAGATCAGCCGACGGCTCAAAGCCGGGCTTCAAGGTGATGAATGCCTTGGGCACATTCCAGCGGATGGCGTCCGGACTGGGCACCACGGCAGCTTCGGCGACACAGGCATGCTCGATCAGTGCGCTCTCCAGTTCGAACGGGCTGAGGCGATAATCGGAACTCTTGAAGACGTCATCGGCGCGGCCGATGTAGGTGAAGTAACCATCGGCATCGCGGTGAGCCACGTCGCCGGTGCGGTAGTAACCTCCGGCAAAGCACTGTGCGGTGCGCTCTTCATCGTCCACGTAGCCGACCATCTGGCTGATGGGCTTGGGATCGCACCGGACCGAGATCTCGCCGTCATCGGACTCCTTGCCCTCGACATCGAGCAGAACGACGCGGTGCCCGGGCGAGGGCTTGCCCACGGCGCCGGGTTTTACGATCTGTCCGGGAAAATTGCCCAGCAGGAGGACGTTTTCGGTCTGGCCAAAACCGTCGCGGATGGTGATATTCCAAGCCGCTCGCACCCGCTCGATCACCTCCGGGTTGAGCGGCTCGCCGGCGCTTGCGAGCTCTTTAAGCTGCACCGGGAACGACTTCAAATCCTCGAGGATGAACAGACGCCAAACGGTTGGTGGCGCACACATCACGGTGACCCCGCAGCGGGCGACTACCTCGAGGGTGCGCTTGGCGCTGAAGCGATCGTAGTTGTGCACGAAGATGGTGGCGCCTGCGTTCCACGGCGCGAAGAAGCTGCTCCAGGCGTGCTTGGCCCATCCCGGAGTGCTGATGTTCAAGTGGACATCGTCAGGTCGGATGCCAATCCAGAACATGGTGGCAAGGTGGCCGACAGGATAGCTTTGGTGAGTATGCAGCACGAGCTTGGGCAGAGCGGTCGTGCCCGAAGTGAAATACAGCATGAACGGATCGGTCGCGTTGGTCTCGCCGTCTGGAGTGAAGTCGGGGCTTTGTTCATAGGCTCGCGCGTAGGGTATCCAGCCTTCTTCCGCTGCGCCGACGAGTATGCGAGTGTAATCGCCGGCGATGCTGGCAAATTTTTCGGTCAGGCCAGGGATGGTGATCACGTGCCGGGCTTTGCCGCGGTCGAAGCGGTCGCGCAAATCGCTGACCGTAAGCAGCGTGGCGGCGGGGATAACGATGGCGCCCAGTTTGAGAGCCGCGAGCATGATTTCCCAAATCGCAACCAGGTTGGGAAGCTGGACGATAAGGCGGTCACCGCGGCGAACTCCCTGCTGGCGCAAGAAGTTCGCAACCTGGTTGGAGCGCCGCGACATCTCGGCGAAGCTCAGCTTCACCTCGGGGCCGTTTTCGTCCACGATCCAAAGCGCCGGCTTATTGTTGCCACGCGCGAAGGTATCGAAGTAATCGAGCGCCCAGTTGAACTTATTGAGCTGAGGCCAGCGGAAATCGCGGTAAGCGGTCTCGTAGTCTTCGCGCAGCGTGAACAGGAACTCGCGCGCAGCCAGAAAAGCTTCCAGCCCCTCACCCTGATGCACACCCCCTGTTTCAATAGGGCTCGCGGTCATAACCAACTCCTGGAAAAGCCGACATTTCCGGGGCCAGAGGAGACACCCGACATTCTGCGTCCCCACTGTAACGCTATAGCTCTTGCAATACTACTTTTTATAAATCTAACGGCAAATCGTCGTCTTGACGCAAATGTCGCGCGATTTTCCTGAGACCTGACACCTGAGACCCGAGACCTACCGCTTCAGCATGTGAATCTCAGTCCCGTTCTTATGAAACTGGACTTCGTCCATCAACTGATTGATCAGGTAAATGCCACGGCCGTGATGGGAATAGATGTTCTCCCCCTGGCAGCAATCGGCAATCTTGGCGGGGTCAAAACCGTTGCCGGGATCGCGCACCACGATCAGGATGCCATGCTGCGCGTCGCAGGCCACGTCGCATTCGACAATTTTGGAGGGATCGCTTTTCGCGCCATGCACGACGGCATTGGCCAGGGCTTCGGTCAACGCCAGTTCGATGTCGTCTTCGCGTCCCGGAGCGCATTTCATTTCCCGCACCACATTCATCACGCTGCGGACGACCGGGTCCACGGCATCGCGGTCGGCGGCAAGCGTCACGCTCAGCTTGAGGTCAAGCTTGTCCGCGTCGAAGTGACACGATTGCGGCGGCGGCTCCGGGGATGGGGAAGAATCTTCCATAAACGGCTGCAGGCTTCGGTTCCAGCCTGCCCTTAACTAGGATGCAGGAAGGCGCTGACAGATTCTATGGACTTAGGGCCTGAGATGCAACTTTATTTGAATCGCAGGCAACCGTTACCATATTATGTTGGCGGGTTACTACGGTCGGATGGCTTCCTAGCGGCCCTGAAACCTATGGCTTGGAGCCCAGTTCACGACTCCGGATCCGGCGGGCCTCCGATCTGCTGCAGTTGACGCCGCCAATCGAGTTCTTCCACAAAGTTTCGCGAATCGCGCCAGCCAGCTTTGATCTTGACGAAGAGCTCGAGAAAAACTTTGGTCCCTACCATCTTCTCAATGTCGAGGCGGGCGTCGGTTCCAATCTTCTTGAGCATTTGGCCGCCTTTGCCGAGCAGGATGGCCTTTTGGCCGTCGCGTTCGCAAAAGATCACAGCGGCAATCCGCGTCAGCCGCGGGCTCTCCTCGAACTGCTCGATCAGGACCGAGACCGCGTGCGGCACCTCTTCATGCGTCTGCATCAGAACATGCTCGCGGATCAACTCCGCCGCCATGAATCGCACCGGTTGATCGGTAATCTGATCCTCGGGAAAATAGCGCGGGCCGTTGGGCAGAGCCTTCAGCACGCAGGACAGCAGTTCGTCGAGTCCCTTCTTTTTGAGAGCGGAGATGGGGACGATCTCCTTGAAATCGTGCAGCGTTTGAAACTGTGCGATCAGCGGCAGCAGTTTGCTCTTGTCGGCGAGCAGATCAATTTTGTTGAGCAGCAGGAAGACCGGAGTGCCCGCCTTTTTCGCCAAGTCGAGGACGTAGCCGTCGTCGACGTCCCACTTCTTCTTGGCATCGACGATCATTAATATAAGTTCGCAGCCTTCGAGCGCCTCGCGTATCTCAGACATCATCTTGCGGCCAAGCGAGGAGCCGGAACGGTGAACTCCGGGCGTGTCAATCAGCACGATTTGCCCCGCCTCGCGTCCTTTCTGCTTGGAGACGTTGATGATTCCAAGAATGCGGTTGCGCGTGGTCTGGGGCTTCGGCGAAATGATGGCCAGCTTCTCGCCCACCAGCGCATTCAGCAGCGTGCTCTTGCCCGCATTGGGGCGGCCGAGGATGCAGACGAATCCGGAGTGGAAGGACATGGGGATAGGCTACTAGCTTCTGGCTACTGGCTGCTAGCAACAAACCGCCGCCGGGGCTTTTGATGGCTATTTTGCAGGTTGGTGCTGGGGGTACCCCCCCACCCCCCCCTTTTTCGATACTATTAGAATCATGGAGTTAGCGGGACGATTTTGCAAATACCTCAACAGCAAGGACTTACAGGTAAATGCCTCATCGACAAGGAGTTAGGTTGTCAAAGAGCGCTGAAAATGGGTTTGGGGCAGCTTTGAGGGCCGTCTTGAGCGACGGGCACACCTCTTCACTGCCCCATCAGGTCTCCATTGTCGCGCAGGGCAGGTTGGATGTCTGTGACGGATGGCCCGGGCGTTTGTGATGAAAAAGGTGGGAGGGCAGAAGTCAGATTGCATAAGTAGAAAACCCCAGTCCAAGCTTGGAGGGGCGCCCAGGAAAGCTGCTATGATTTGATCTTTGGCGCTGGGGCTTTCGCGCATGAATATCAATCTGACTCCCGAGCAGGAACGGATCGTCAACGACGAGCTGAAGTCAGGTCACTTTCGGTCTGCCGAGGAAGTGATTGCGAAGGCCCTTGTGGCTCTCCGGGAAAAGAAAGGCTCGTCACTTGCCGGAGACAGCAATGGGCGCCACGATGACGCCGTGCGGGAAATGCTGAACTTTGTCGAGGAAAACCGTACTCCCCTGCAGGGCGTCTCGGTTAAGCAACTGATCCGAGAAGGTCACCGTCTGTGAGTGATCTGGTGCTGGACGCGTCGTTGGCGCTCCAGTGGTTTCTCGAAGACGAGGCCGGTCGTCAGTATGGACTCAGCGTCCTCGCAAGCCTTTCCAGCAAAAGTGCCGTGGTTCCGATCTTGTGGTTCTATGAAGTCGGCAACGGCCTCCTCATGGCCTATCGGCGAAAACGGATCACATTCGATCAAATCGACGGTTTTCTGACGCGACTAAAGGCCCTTCCGATTGACGCTGCCCGGCAGGTTCCGACCGAACTTCTCGAACTGCCAGCCATCGCACAAAAGCACAGTCTGACTAACTACGACGCGGCATACTTGGCGCTTGCGATGCGCCTCCGCGTCCCTTTGGCCACAACCGACGCCGATCTCCGGCGGGCCGCTGCCGCAGCGGGCATCGAGATCGTACCTGGGTAGCGGACGGAGGTCTGTGGTCGAGTCAGTGTCCGACGAACATCCCCGCCCAAGCGGAGAAGCTGTGAAAAAACCCACGATCAAAATCGTTACCATGCTTTCGTCCAAGAATTTCGCTTTGGGAGGCTCTATAAACGACCGTTGAAGCGGCTTTACACTTTTGGTTCCACTAACGAGGACTTCGAACTTCAGGCCTTCGTCTTCGATGACTTCGCCTTTCTTGGGAATGCGTTCGGCGAGTTCGCTTACCAGGCCGGCTACGCCTCCGTATTCGCCTACATTCTATCTGCGGTCTAGCTACGGGCTGCCGGCACACATCTTAGCTTCATCATCGAATCACATGGATGCGAATGCCGAGCTTGAGGTTCTTCCATGATTTATCCGTTGTGTAGACCGGAGCATGGAGCGCAGTTCCAAGCGCCAGACAGGCACGGTCCCCCAAGGACAGACCGAGCAGGCGCGTTTGAGTCACGAGATTGCCTGCAATCCTCGCTTGCTCGGCGGTGAACGGCACCGGTTCATGGACCGCGCTGAGCGTATCCTCCCAGGCTTCGTCGGGCTGGCCCCCGCGACTCACCAGCTTGGTTTGGACTTCGGCCAAATTAACCGTGCTGGCGGCGGCGTTGCTCAGCATCTCCGAAGTCAGTTTCTCCGAACCCGGCTCATGATTGAGCACAGCGAGCATAGCCGACGCGTCCAGTACGATCTTACTCACGTTTTGCCGCCTCGCGCCGTTCCGCGATGAGCTCGTCCGCCAGAGACACGCCCGGTTTCACGTACTGCCGAATGCGCCGCCGTGCGCGCTCCAGACGCCGCTTCATCGTCGTGATCCGCAGCTCGTCGTCTTCCATGCGCAAAATCACTTCGTCTCCGGCCTTGATCCCCAGCGCTTTCCGATAGGAAGCGGGAATGACGACGCGACCGTTTTCGTTGACACGGGCAAAGGTTTCGGTGTCCATGTGTCACGCTCCAATATATATGACACATTATACAGACATGTCACCCGATATACAAGATGACACATGGATCTAAATCAGCTTCATCTGCTTTGGCGCGACTGTGGTGATGCGCACGCGCTCTACCCGGCGATCGGTTGAGTCGAGGACTTCGAACTTCAGGCCTTCGTCTTCGATGACTTCGCCTTTCTTGGGAATGCGTCCGGCGAGCTCGCTGACTAGGCCGGCTATGGTGGAGGACTCGTGGCCTTCGGGCCTCATGCCGAAGAGTTCGTCGAGGCGGTCTACATCCATGTTGCCGGGGACTATGTAGGAGTGGTCGTTTTCCTGCACGACTTGGGCTTTCTCGTGCTCATCGCCGATTTCTCCTACTATTTCTTCCACCAGGTCTTCGATAGTTACGAGGCCGGCTACGCCTCCATATTCATCTACTACTATCGCCATTCGGATGTTACTGCGCTGCATCTCGCGCAGCAGATCACTTACTAACTTGCTTTCGGGAACGAAGTAAACATCCTTCCTCATCAATGTAGCGACCGTGCGCGTGTGCGCCTCGGAGTCGGGCACTTGCAGTACATCCTGGGTGTGGAGAATGCCTTTGATATGGTGAATCGAACCTTCGTACACGGGGATGCGCGAGAAATGCTTGCCCCTGAGCAACTCGACTACCTGCTCGACGGTGTAGTCGGACGGAACCGCGACCATCTCCGGCCGCGGCTTCATCGCCTCGCGAACCGTCTTGCCGCTGAACTCGACGACCGACTGAATCAGGTCGCGATCGCCTTCCTGGATGATGCCTTCTTCCTGTCCCGCTTCAATCAAGGCGTCGACGGCTTCGGAGGAAGTTTCCGGGTGCGCGTCGACGTGCTCGCGGGTCAGCGCGGTCACGGACTGGCAGAATCCGAGCACCAGCGTCACCGGCAGAACCAGATAGATCAGCAGGCGCAAGAGCAGCGCCCAGTCCGCCAGCCAGCGTCCACGGGTTCGCGAAAAAAAGACGAACGGCAGCAGGCGGTTAAAAAAGATGATGATCAGCACCAGGCTGAGCGTGGCTTCGAGGACTTCGTAAATGCTCCAGGCGCGGTCGCGAAACACGGTGAAGCCGACGATCATGGCAATGGCCGCCGTGACCAGTTGCGTCAGAATGGCCATGGAGATCGAGGCGCGCGCGCGTGTCACTCCTAGCCGCGGCTCTACGATCTGCTCGAAGGCGTCGATGTTGTCCTGGAATTCGCGCGAGAGGAATTTGCCAATCTCCTGGTACAGACGGTCGACGTAGGAGACCAGCGTCAGCAGGCCGAAGAGGAGCGCGAGGGCAATGCTGGCGCCGATCATTGCTAGCGCTTCCTCCGAGCGACGGAAGTCGAGGCTCTCTCGATCAGCCCCAGCGGAAGGTGAAGTTTAGCGCGCAACTGTTTTTCGCGCCTTGCCATCTGTCCATTGTCGCACTCGTGATCGTAGCCGCGCAGATGCAAGACGCCGTGCAACACGAGAATCTTAACTTCCTCGGCGGGCGAGTGTCCGAGCGAGCGCGCATTTTGCGCTGCGATCTCGGCCGAAATGGCGATTTCGCCGGCGAATTGTTTTTGAGCGTCGGGCTCGGCGGGAAACGAAAGCACGTCGGTGGGCTTGTCTTTTCCGCGGAAACGCCGGTTCAGAGACTTCATCTCGGCGCTCGAGGTCAACAGCACGTTGATTGCGCCCTTCAATCCCGCGGCGCGCCGGGCGCGCGCCACAAAACGGTCGAGCGCTAACTTGGTCAGATCCGCGACGCGCTTTTGAAGGATGACCACGCTCCCACCATATTGTCATCCTGAGCGAAGCGAAGGACCTATGCATTGCGCGGCCAAATACATAGGTCCTTCGCTTCGCTCAGGATGACAACTAAAGTATGCCGCGAATTGGGGGACACGAAACAACGGTGTCCGCGCCACGCCTTCCTCTTAGTTGCGCAGGCGCGGCTCTGCGGAGGGCACCGGCAAAGACGCTGGCCGCGGAGACTCCGCCAGCGGCGCTCCGGACTTCGGTTCGAGCAGCGACAACTGCTGCTCCGCCAGCCGCGTTTTGTGTTCGTCGTATGCGCGAATGATCCTCTGCACCAGGTGATGACGCACCACGTCGCTTTCGTCGAAATATACGAACGCGAGGCCGTTTACGCCTTTCAGAATTTCGGCCGCTTCGATCAGGCCGCTGCGGCGCGCGGTGGGCAAGTCGATTTGCGTGACGTCGCCGGTGATCACCGCTTTGGAATTAAATCCCAGGCGGGTCACGAACATCTTCATCTGCTCCGAGGTCGTGTTCTGCGCCTCGTCCAGGATGACGAAGGAATCGTTCAGCGTGCGCCCGCGCATGAAGGCGATGGGCGCGATCTCGATGATATTTTTCTCGAGATAGCGTTCGACGCGCTCGGGCTCCAGCATGTCAAAGAGCGCGTCATACAAGGGCCGCAGATAGGGATCGATCTTCTCCTGCAAGGTGCCGGGGAGAAAGCCGAGACGTTCGCCGGCCTCGACGGCCGGCCGCGCCAGAATGATGCGATTTACCTGCTTGTTCAGCAGCGCCGAGATCGCCATGGCCACGGCGAGGTAGGTCTTGCCGGTGCCGGCGGGGCCGACGCCAAACACCATGTCGTGCTGCTCAATGGCTTCGAGGTAGCGGCGCTGATTGGGGCTTTTCGGCTGGACGGTGCGGCGTCCAAAAGAACGCTGGCGTCCGGCCTCGGCGAGTCCGCGCAGAGTCGTGTTCGGATCGCTGACGACCACGCGCAACATGCTGCCCAGGTCGCCGTTCAGGAACTGGTGGCCGGTACGCCGCAGATGCTCATAATCGGCGAACAACTGTTCGGCGCGGGCCACGTCGCGCGGCGCGCCTTCCAGTTCAATGCGATTCGAGCGCAGATCGATATTGATGTTCAGGCCGTCTTCGAGCACATGGAGATTTTCATCGCGCGTGCCGAACAGGGTCTCGATGTCGGGGGTGAGTTCAATATTTTTTTTCATTCAGGGTTATGCCGCTGCCTCCTGCAGCTTGGGGGCCCTGGTGCGATGGTCGTTCCGTGCCCGATAGATCGGGGCGGGGCGTCCGGTTTTTTTGCACGCAAGAATTGTGTGTCAGGGTGGAAGGTTCCGGAACGCGCGCCAAGGGGGCGCGGACAGCCATCATTTGAATTAAGCGTAGCGCGGGCGGGCGGGGGAGTCAATGGCATCGGGGACAGGCAACCGACGGTGCCAACCGCACGCGATGAAGGTGGAATCTGGTTTGGAAGCGCACCATTCCGCCGGCTGTTGCCAAATTAACCTGCCGTGCTTACAATGTAATTAAACAAGGTGTTTCTGATATGAGAACAGAGCTGGTTCGGATCGGCAATTCCCGTGGCATCCGCATACCGAAGCCATTCATCGAACAATGCGGGTTTGGTCAGACAGTCGAAGTACGGGTCGAGCGCGATTGTTTGATCGTCTCCCCGGAACGCCGGCCACGCCAAGGCTGGGGCGAAGCCTTCCGCGCATCTGGCCATACCGCGGCAGACGAGCTCATGCTGGAGGCCACAGGACCGAATGAATTCGACCGTGAGGAATGGCGGTGGTGATCTCGCCACAAAGTCCGCCACAAAGCTCGCCAAAACAGGATCAGGTCTGGCTGGTGACGCTGGATCCCGCCCAGGGGGTGGAGATCCAGAAAACGCGCCCTTGTTTGGTCGTCTCTCCCGATGAGATGAACCAGCATCTGCGGACCGTCATCGTTGCTCCCATGACCACGGTCATCCGGCCTTACCCCACGCGCGTGGGGGTACGCTTTCAGGGAAAACGAGGGCAGGTCGCGTTGGACCAACTCCGCGCCGTGGACCGGCAGCGATTGGTTCGGAGGCTGGGGGCGGTGTCCGCAAAAACCGCGCAGGACGTTTCCGCTACGCTTCTGGAAATGTTCAGCCGAGTGTAAGGGAGCGGCCTGTAGGGATGCGTGCTAACATTTCGCCGTGGCGATCACCGATACAACCCCTGAGGCGAGTGCCCGCCAGCTTGAAATTCTACGCGCCATGTCGGGAGAACAGCGGATGACGCTGGCATACGAGATGAGCATGTTCATGCGAGAGATAGCGAAGGAAGGCATACGGCGCGATCATCCCGACTGGACCGAAGCACAAGTCGCGCGCGAACTGTTGCGGCGGGCGTTCTTTCCCGCGCCCTTACCAGCCTGGCTCCGATGAGCATCCAGGATGTACTCCAGAGAATTATCTTGGCGCTTGATCAAGCTGGGATTGCCTACATGCTTTCGGGTTCATTTGCCAGCGCGTATTACGGCGCGTCGCGCTCTACTCAAGACATCGACTTTGTCATCCATGCGAGTTCCGAGCAATTGCGCTCATTCATCGGCGCGTTGCCAGTGAGTGAGTATTACGCCGATCTCGATTCCGCCCTCGAAGCCCACCAGCGACAATCCATGTTCAATGTGATCGACCAAGCCACCGGCTGGAAGATCGATTTGATCGTCCGCAAGTCGCGCTCTTACAGCCAGGAGGAATTCCGTCGTCGACAGCGAGTGACGTTGCATGGCGTCGCTGTTTTCATGACGACCGCGGAAGACGCAGTCATTTCCAAGCTCGAATGGGCCAAACGGGCGCAGTCAGGGAGGCAAATTGAGGACGTTGCGGCAATTTTGAGAGTGCGATGGGATGCGCTCGATCAAGTTTACTTGGTCAGGTGGATTGCCGAATTGGGTTTGGAAATAGAGTGGGGCGACGCACAGCGGGCGGCGGGGATCTCCGCCTGAAGTCGGTGCTTTAGGCAGAGCGCTGTCAGGGCAGCCGCCAGGCAAGCGACCTATTGGGATGGTGAGTGCTATCGCGATTCGCCAACTATCGAGAGAGAGTCTGGGCGATGCCTGTGAGGAGTCATGCCCTACGTTCTGAACTGAAGGTAACTCGACCGGCAGGGCGCTGAGAGGTACTATCCAAAGCGTGGAGCAGGCAATCATCAACGCTCGCCGCAAGCATTCCCCTTGGGTGTATGTTCTGCCGTCTCTTCATCTGTGTGGCTGCTTAATGCTTCCGCTTGGCTATCTTGCACATCTTGCAAATCCACAGATGGACTATATATTCGGTATGGCATGGGGACTGTTCGGGCTAGTGGACCTTCCGCTTTCGCTCGTGGCGTATATGCTAGCGTGGAAATACAGTTTACTCGCCGCGACTTGGATTTTTGTTGTAGGCACGTGGTGGTGGTATTTCCTGAGCAGAGCAATTGAATCTGGCGTGCGTCGATTCCAAGACAGAGCTTCCATTGAGCGGCTGGATATTTGACGTAGACAGGCGAGTACACTAACCATCCAATCGCGGATGTTTTCACTTTTTTCTGTTCACGATTCCAAGAACAATGCCTACGATTGCCGGGATCGCGCCGAGTCCAATAGCGACAGGGATATTCTCCCAAACGACAGCGTAGCCGACTCCCCAGATCATCCCGATCACCGCCCCTACAAACGTAAATTCTAGAAATTTGCGCAACAGACCCTCTCAGTCTTCCACGATAGCTTGTTAACAGGCGTTTGCGCTCACGACGAGGGTTGGCTAGATCACATTCTGCGGCTCACGCGGAAGCCTGTGCTCACGCGCCCTCGCTCTTGGCTTCCGGTGCGCTCGCCCACACCGCCCGCTCCTTGGCCCACGCCCGCAACTCGGCGATTTCCTCGGCGCGCGTGATGGATAACGGCACTGTGGACTGGAGCGCGGCCAACAGGTCTTCGGTGCTTAAATCCTGCTTCGTCGCAGTGGGGGAGACGGGGCAAGCCCCGTCTCTACTAAAGGCTGCATATAGGGCCGTTTGGACGGCGGATTCTATTTCCGCTCCGGAGAAGCCTTTGGCTGCGGCTGCTACTTGATCGAGGTCGTAGCCGGCGGGATTGCGTTTGCGTTTGGTTAGCTGGATGGAAAATACCTTTTTGCGCTCGGCTGCGCTGGGCAGATCCACGAAGAAGAGTTCGTCGAAGCGGCCTTTGCGGATTAGCTCTGGCGGCAGAACCGTTACATTGTTGCAGGTGGCGGCTACGAAGACGGCGGGCTTGCGCTCCTGCATCCAGGATAGAAAGGACGCCAGCAGGCGCGACGAAACTCCGGCGTCGGCGGAGGCGGAATCGGGGCCGCTTCCGGCGAAGACTTTTTCCAGTTCGTCGATCCACAAGACGCAGGGCGCGAGGCCCTCGGCAACTCTAAACACTTTCTGAATCCGCTTTTCGGTTTCGCCTATGAATTTGTCGTAGACGGCGGCGGTATCGAACTTCACCAGCGGCAGTTTCCATTCGCCGGCAACGGCGCGCGCACACAGACTTTTGCCGCATCCCTGCACACCTAGAATGATGACGCCCTTCGGCGGATCGAGACCGAACTTGAGGGCGCCGTCATCCCAGGCGCCCCGGCGCTGCTCCAGCCAACGCTTCAGATTGTCGAGGCCGCCGACGCTCGACATGTTGTCGGTCGCATCCACGAACTCCAACATTTCCGACCGCTTCAGCAAAGCCTTCTTGGCGTCGAGCACGTCGGTGATGCAGTCGGGCGAAAGCGCGAGGCGTCCAACCACCGTCTGGGAGATGGCGCGTTCGGCGGCTTCTTCCGTTAACCCGCGTAGATTCGCGGCCATCGCGTCCACGCCGTTCGAATCGAGCTGGAGTTTCAGGGTATGAGTACCGGCCAGGCGGGTGTAGGTTTCGCGGATAATCTCGCGCAGCCGGTCGCGATCGGGGAGCGGCAGATCTAGAAATTCCACCAGGCTGGCTAGCTCGGGCGGCATCTCGATCACGGGGGCGGTGAGCACCAGGGTCCTTCGGTTGGCGGAGAATTTCTGCCCCACGTCGCGCAGGCGGCGCACCACTACGGGGTTATCCATGTGGCGGTGGAAATCCTTCAACACGAACACGGCCTCGACCGTCATAGACTCCATGTTGGCCAAGGCCTGCACCGGGTCCGCGGTGTTGTACATGGCCGTTCTCGGAGCGGCGCTGGCGTCGGAACCAAGCGACGACAGCACGGATCGCGCCAACCGATCCGCTTCGCTGTTGCCCTGCGGAAACGTGCCCATTCGAGTTTCCGAACGCGCCTGAAGAACTGGCTGGGGAGCGGCGACACCGCTGCCGGATCGGACCAGCCCGTCGGCGATGGTCCATTCGAAGACCGCCAAATTCAGCTCCGAGCAGGCCGTACGCACCAGCGAAACCGCGCGCATTTCCTCGACCGTCTCCATGACGACGATCGGGGTGGAAGAGTTGATGAGAACCTTAAGGCGGTCCAGCGGCGTTGCGGGCGAATTCATATCTATTTGACCCGATGCGACTTGCTGCCTTACAATATTAGCTTCGGTTCCTACCGGAATATCCTCCTAGCGCAATCTAGGACAAACAAAGGTAATCAAGCCGCATGGCGAATCATTTTTCGGCGCTGAAACGCGCCCGTCAGACAACGAAGCGAACCGTCCGCAATCGGGCCAACTCCTCGCAACTGCGCACCGCTCTGCGGAGCCTGCGCGAGAGCCTGGAAAAAGGCGACAAGGCAGCCGCCGGCCAGACCTACCGGGAGACCGTGTCGGCGCTCGACAAGGCAATCCAGAAGGGCGTTCTGCACGAAAACACGGCCTCGCGCTACAAGTCCCGCTTGGCGGCGCGGCTGAACGCGCTGAAATAGGTGCCAGGAAGGTTATCCGCCGGGCTGCAAATTCTTCTTGACCTTCCCCAGCGGTTTGTTATACTTAAGCGTTCTCTGGACATGCAGGCAGGTTTCCTATGGTCCCGACGAACCTCCGCCCGCGGTGTGGCAACTCCTTAAAGAAGAATTGAGCAACTTTCGGGTTGGGCGGGGCATCTATTTGGGTAATTCTGGCAAATCCCTTTGCATCTGGCCCGAATTGCAGTCTGGCTAGCCGTAGGCGACCATCACCCAGCGGGACGATGGGATTAGCAGCCTAAATTATTCCAGTTGAAGGAGAACGACCTAAAATGCGATCCGATCGTGTATTTGACGCTCTACATACTTTGCGGAACCGGTATATGCTCTGCCAGCTTGCCTCCAAGGCAACGCGCAGGTTTCATAAGCCGAACACCCGCATTCAGGAAACCATGAATCAGGTATTTGACAAAATCGCCGATGCGGAACGTCATGACATCCTGAGCGAACCCGAGAACTTTGCCGAAGCACAGCGGCGGGCTGCTTAAGCAGCTCCGCCGTGTGCCCGCACGGCGGCAAAGAAATCCATCCCGAGAGAATCCCTCCCGAAGAAACAATCCACGTAGGTAAATATGACCATCGCCGAACTGAAAGAAAAAAACATTACCGAGCTGACCAAGATCGCCCGATCTTTGGAGCTGCCCGGCGCCAGCGGACTCCGCAAACAGGACCTCATCTTCAAGATCCTGCAGGCGCAAAGTGAAAAAGAAGGACACATCTTCGCCGAAGGTGTGCTGGAGATCCTCCCTGACGGCTACGGCTTCCTGCGCTCGCCCGACTACAACTACCTGCCTGGGCCCGACGACATTTACGTGTCGCCATCGCAAATCCGCAAGTTCGACTTGAAAACCGGCGACACCATCAGCGGCCAGGTGCGCCCGCCCCATGAGGGCGAAAAATATTTCGCGCTGGTCAAGATCGAGGCGGTCAATTTTGAGTCGCCCGATGAGGCCCGCAACAAGATCCTGTTCGACAACCTGACGCCGCTGTATCCGCAGGAACGGCTCAAGCTGGAAACCACGCGCGAGAATATCAGCGCGCGCGTCATGGACCTGCTGACCCCGCTCGGCAAGGGACAGCGCGGCCTCATCGTCTCACCGCCTCGCGCCGGTAAGACCATGCTGTTGCAGAACGTGGCCAATTCGATTACTACGAATCACCCTGAAGTCGTGCTGATGGTTCT
>CZKY01000072.1_pt2 | contig 29080 bp, 24 predicted proteins | sample 2454881 | NCBI WGS metagenome assembly CZKY01 (sample SAMEA3539301, study PRJEB10725) | soil metagenome | biome: tundra; feature: field; material: soil | place: USA | collected 2010-05 | depth 0.15 m | reverse complement strand
CTCGCCAACGGCGGCATCAAGGTGTACTTGGCCGAACGAGGCCCTGCCATTGGCGGGGTCATGGCGCAGCTCGACAAAACTTTTCCCACCAACGATTGCGCCATGTGCACCATGGCGCCGCGTCTGGTCGAGATCGGCCGCCGCAAGGACATCGAAATTCTCACCTTGAGTGAGGTGGAACGCGTCGAGGGGCAGCCGGGGAATTTCACGGTCAGTATCAAGAAACAGCCGCGTTTTGTGGACCCGACGAAATGCACAGGTTGCGGCGCTTGCACGACGGAGTGTCCAGTATCGCTGCCGTCCGAGTTCGATCAGGGGCTGGGAGAGCGGAAGGCGATCTACCGGCCGTTCCCGCAAGCCGTCCCCAACATCTTCACGATTACGCGCCGCGGGATCGCTCCCTGCCAGGCCGGATGCCCCATCCATCAAAGCGCACAGGGCTATGTGACTCTGATCGCGCAAGGACGCTTCGACGAGGCGCTGCAGGTCATTCTGCGAGACAACCCGATTCCGTTGATCTGTGGCCGGGTCTGCACGCACCCCTGCACCGCCGCCTGCACCCGCACCAACGTGGACGATCCGGTGAATGTGCCGGCGTTGAAGCGTTTCGTGACCGACCGCTGCCCCGATTACAAGTTGCCGCAACCGACCGTGCCCGAACGTCCGGAGAAGATTGCCATCGTGGGGTCGGGCCCAGCCGGCCTTCTCTGTGCCTACCAGCTCCGGCAAAAAGGCTATAGCACGACGATCTTCGAGGCACTCCCGGTGGCGGGCGGGATGCTGGCGGTCGGCATTCCTTCGTTTCGGTTACCCCGGCCCCTGCTGAACGCCGAGTTGGACCGGATGCGCGCAATCGGAATCGAGATCCTGCTGGATACGCCGGTGGGCCGCAGCATCGCGTTCGAAGAATTGCGCAAGAGCTACGCGGCGGTTTTCGTCGCCATCGGGGCGCACGTAGAACGGAAGCTCGGCATCCCCGGTGAGAGCATGTCGGGTGTCATCGGCGGCGTGGAATTCCTGCGCCGGCTCAGCCTCGACGGTCCGGTACTCCCAGGCCACCACGTGCTGGTGGTGGGAGGAGGCAATTCGGCGCTGGACGCGGCGCGCGCCGCCCTCCGTTGCGGGGCGGCAGAGGTGACGATCGTCTACCGGCGAACCCGAGCAGAAATGCCCGCTGACCATCGGGAGATCGAGGACGCGGAACGCGAAGGCGTCAAGTTGATGTTCCTCGCCGCACCCAAGTCATTTCAGTCGGGCCGCGGCGGGCGCGTAGCTGGCCTTCAGTGTCTGAAGATGAAGCTCGGCCGGCGCGATGCCAGCGGCCGGCCAGCTCCGGAGCCGATTCCAGGCTCGGAGTTCGTCATTCCCTGCGACGCAGTCGTGGCCACCATTGGCCAAGTCCCCGATGTGAATGCCCTGGGTGAACGGCTGGGTCTGGCGACCACCAAATCGGGAACGCTCCGTGCCGATCCGCTGACGCTGGAGACAGAGCTGCCCGGGGTGTTCGCGGGCGGGGACTGCGTAACCGGTCCCGACGTGGTGGTGACGGCGATGCTCGCGGGCAAAAAGGCCGCCAACTCTATCGATCGCTGGCTCAACGGCCGGGACCTCCGCGAGGGGCGCGAACAGGAAGGGCCGTATCACACCGAGTACGTCGTGGACACGGCGGGCGTACTGATGCAGCGCCAAATACCGGTGCCCTCCCTCGACCCCGCGACCCGCGGCCGGACCTTCGACGAGGTCCACACCGGGTACACACCCGCGCAAGCGATCACCGAGGCGAAGCGCTGCCTCGCGTGCGGCATCTGCTGCGATTGTCATATTTGCGCAACGGCCTGCCAGGCCAATGCGATCGACTATGCCCAGAAAGCGGAGACTCACGAGTTAAAGGTAGGCGCCATCGTCCTCGCACCCGGATACGAGATCTTCGACGCCCGGTTGAAGAAGGACCTGGGTTACGGCCGCTTTCCGAATGTGCTCACGGCTCTGGAGTTCGAGCGGATTCTGTCCGCCTCCGGACCCTACTCCGGCCATGTGCTGCGACCCTTCGACCGGCAGCAGCCGAAGCGGATTGCCTTTCTGCAGTGCGTTGGTTCGCGAGATTTCGACCACGACTATTGTTCGTCCGTCTGCTGCATGTATGCCACCAAAGAAGCCATCATCGCCAAAGAGCATCTCGGCGAAGGTCTGCAATGCGACATCTTCTTCATGGACCTGCGCGCCTTCGGCAAGGGCTTCGAGCAGTATTACCGCAGAGCGCAAGAGCTCGGCGTGCGCTATATCCGATCTCGGGTGCCGAAAATCGAGGAAGTCCCTGGGACGCGGAACCTGATCGTCCAGTATCTCGTCGAGAACGACAGAAAGCTTTCCCAGGAATACGACTTGGTCGTCCTATCGGTGGGCATGCAGCCACCCAAAGAGGTCAAAGTGCTGGCCGAACGATTCGGCGTGGCGCTCAATGAATTCAATTTTTGTGGAACCTCCGCGTTCAAGCCGGCGGAATCGTCGCGCGAAGGAATTTACGTCGCCGGCCCGTTTGCCGAGCCCAAGGATATTCCGGAAACTGTCATGCAGGCCTCGGCGGCGGCGGCACAGGTGCTCGCGCTCTTGCGAGAAGCCCGTGGCACATTGATCACGGCTAAAGTTTATCCCCCCGAAAGAGAGGTGAAGGGAGAAGACCCTCGCATCGGAGTCTTTGTCTGCCACTGCGGGACCAATATCGCCGGCGTGGTCAATGTCCCGGACGTGGTGGAATATGCGAAGACCCTGCCCAACGTCGTGTACGCGGAGAACAATCTTTATACCTGCTCCAACGATACCCAGGATCGGATCAAGGAGAAGATCGCCGAACACCATCTGAATCGGGTCGTGGTGGCGTCCTGCACCCCGCGAACGCACGAGCCTCTGTTCCGCAACACGCTGGCAGAGGCCGGACTCAATCCCTACCTGTTTGAGATGGCCAACATCCGGGACCAGTGTTCATGGGTGCACATGCACGAGCCGGAGAGGGCCACCGAGAAATCCAAAGACCTGGTGCGGATGGCGCTGGCCAAGGCCCGGCTCTTGCAGCCGCTCCACCGGCAAACGATCAGGATAGAAAAGTCCGCCCTGGTCATCGGCGGAGGACTGTCGGGCATGACCGCCGCCCTGGCGCTGGCACGACAGGGCTTTGATGCCTATCTGGTGGAAAGGGAGAATGAGCTGGGCGGAAATCTGCGCCACATCCACTACCTATTCAATGGCGAAAGGCCGCAGGACGAATTGGCGCGCCTGCGCGACGAGATCGGACAGAACAGCAGAATCCATCTCTTTACCGGCGCGGCCATCGAAAAAATCGAAGGCACAATCGGCGATTTTCGGACAACCATCACAGCCCGAGGCGAAACCACCGAGGTCGCCCACGGGGTTGTAATCGTGGCCACGGGCGCGAAGCAGTATCAACCAAGAGAGTACTTGTATGGACAGGACGACAGTGTCATCACGCAGCGTGAGCTCGAAGCACGCCTCGCTTCCGGTGATGGTTTCCTGGCGCGGGAAGGCAATCGGCCCGCAAAGACCGTCGTCATGATCCAGTGCGTGGGCTCACGCGATGCCGACCACCCCTACTGTTCCCGGGTGTGTTGCGCCGAAGCCATGAAGAACGCCCTGCGCATTAAGGCGCTCTCCCCCGAGACCTACGTGTACGTCCTCTACCGCGACATCCGTACTTACGGCTTCAAAGAGAGCTACTACACCAAGGCGCGCCAGCAAGGTGTCGTCTTCGTGCGCTACGACGAGGACCGCAAGCCCGAGGTGTCGCGAAATGGAAAAGGACTGCAGGCCACCGTCTACGACCAGACCCTGGGGATGCCGCTCATGATCTCCGCCGACCTGGTGGTTCTGTCCGCCGGCATTCATCCGCATGAAGACAACCGGAAGATCGCGCAGTTCCTCAAGGTCCCGCTCAACAGCGAGGGATTCTTCCTCGAAGCCCATATGAAACTGCGCCCGGTCGACTTCATGACGGACGGCGTCTTTTTGTGTGGGCTGGCCCATTCTCCCAAGAACATCGAGGAATCCATTCTCCAGGCCCAGGCAGCGTCCGCGCGAGCAGCATCCGTCCTCGTCCAGGATAGCCTCGAACTGGGGGCGAATATCTCGCAAGTGGTGGACGAGAGCTGCGACGGTTGCGCCTACTGCGTGGACACCTGCCCCTACAAAGCGATCACCATGCTCGAGTACAAGTGGCAGGGGTCGATCAAGAAAGTCGTCGAAACCAATGACTCCATCTGCAAGGGTTGTGGCTGCTGCCAGGCTACGTGCCCCAAGAACGGCATATTCATCCGTGGATTTACCCTCGAGCAGATCGAGGCCCAGATCCATGCTGCTTTGGGAGTAGCGTGATGGACGACACCACCTTTCAGCCCTTGATCATCGCCCTGTGTTGCAACTGGTGTTCCTACGCCGGCGCGGACTTGGCGGGCGTTTCCCGGACGCAATACCCGCCCAGCATCCGCATCATCCGCGTCATGTGTTCGGGCATGGTGCATCCCAACCTGGTGATTGATGCGTTCACCAAGGGAGCGGACGGCGTCCTCATCTGCGGCTGCCATCCGGGAGATTGTCACTACCAAGAGGGCAATCTCAAAACTGAAAAACGCGCGGAAGCCATCAAACTGATGCTCGCGGATTTCGGTATCGAGGAAGAGCGCTTTCGCTTGGAATGGGTTTCGGCGGCTGAAGGGCCGAGGTTTGCTCAGGTGGTGCGGGAATTCACGGAGCAAGTGCAGAGGCTGGGGGTCAGCCCGTACCGGTCGTAGGAGTGGCGGGGCAGGGTGCATCTGCCTTCACCAACATCAACAGGCCTTGCGGGCAAACCATGACGGCTTTCGCATAATCAGCACTTCCGTTATTTCCGCGATAATCTCTTCCACTTGCCGGGATGAATCTACCGTGAGCACGTCCTGTCCTGGCTCGCGTGCTACATGCCATTCGGCAGAGAACTCGGAGGTTACAATGCGGACTGACTGGTCAGGCACGGGGGTGCGACCGGTCGCATGGGCTGCCTCCAGGCAGACGATCTTGACCAACGCGGACATTTTAGAGAGTTGCCTTCGATCTCTCTCCGTCAGCATCCGGCATGACACCACTACATCCCGCCATTCATAGATCCAGAAGCTAATGGCGGTCGATAGTGTCTCTATGCGCAAGGTTGGATCGGCATTGGACAGCGAAATGCTGCATCTCCGCGCATCAAGATTGCCACAAGGATGAAGATTCTCCGCTTCGACGAATTCCCATCCCAAGGCTTCTGCGAGGAGCCTGGCGACGGTGTTCCTGTCCGATTCTGCGGCTCCCGTGATGACGAAGACCATACGGCTCACCCTCCTTATTGCGGAGGCGATCAATCCCGAACGAACCTTGGCCGATCGAACTAGTCAGGCAACTCACACTTATGCACGCCAAGTCACACAAAGTCAGTGACAACTATCACTCATTCTAGTGATTACCAGAAACTGCCTTGGTCGCTCCGTTGAACTGCAAACGCCGCATTGGAAAATCCGGGGTTCGCGAGCAGCATCCCTGTGGCGAAGTTCGCTAAGGAGGAACCATGGCTGATTCACCTTCGAGAAACACGGCAACCCGCTCCAAGCCAGCGGCGCATTCGAGAGGCACGTTCCGGTGTCACGACAATGGGTGACGTGAGTCACTGACGTGGTGTGCTGGTTGGACCATAAATGCTGGAACGTTTACGTCTGCGTCTCGCCGCGAGAACCCGGCGGCTTCCGTTTGCTGACGCACATATCGAACGCAAATACCAGATTGTGGGGGAAGAGAACGAAGCACTACTAATTCAAGTCCGGTAGGGAGGTGCAACATGGCAGCTCGACTTGCCGAAGAATGGTTCGCCATATGCGGAGGTTGCGAGGTCACCATCCTCGATATCGGTGAACCGCTCCTCGACGTACTCAAACAAGTAGAAATCGTGCACATGCCAGTCCTGATGGACCACAAGCTCTTTGGTCAGACTGGCGAAGGTACAGAGATGGAAATCCCGGCAGCGGATGTCGGGCTTATCTCGGGAGGAATCCGCAGCGAAGAACACAAGAAACTGGCGCTGGAGATGCGTAAGAAGTGCAAGATCCTGATCTCTCTAGGTTCTTGCGCCTGCTTTGGCGGTGTGCCGGCGCTGGCGAATCAGTACAGCAGAGAAGAGTTGTTGGAGAAGGTCTACCGTGACAGCGTGACCACCGAGAAAAACGGTTTGCCCCACGAGCAGATTCCCGCGCTGACCGACCGAGTCTACGCGCTCCACGAAGTTGTGAAGGTGGATGCCTATCTGCCCGGATGTCCAACCACGCCCGAGATGGTGGCCGGAGCGCTGGTCGCTCTCCTTGAAGGCAAGCCCGTGCCCGCCCTGGCGTCGAAGAGCGTTTGCGACGAGTGTCCCACCAAGCGGGAAAAGAAGGCGGCGGTCTCCACGCTGAAGGGCCACCTGGACCCGCCGGAATTCAAGTTTGGAGCGCCCCTGAGCGAAATGCGCTGCCTGATGGAGCAGGGCATCCTGTGCCTGGGGCCAGCGACGCGTGCCGGCTGCGGTGGCAGCGAGGGCAACCCGCGCTGCATCCGCGCCTACATGCCCTGCGAGGGTTGCTTTGGCCCGCTGTCGGACAAAGCCAATCCCATGGTGGACATGATGGGGGCGCTTTCTTCCGTCGGACTCGATCCCAAGCAGATTCCGGATCGGGCCGCAACCTTCAACCGTTTTGCTGGCGCTGGCCGTCTGCGGCCCCTGCCCCGGAGGTGATCCATGGCAAAGACACTGGTCATTCAACCTGTCACCCGCGTCGAGGGCCACGCCAAGGTGACCATTCAACTCAACGACGCTGGCAACGTGGACTCCGCCCGGGTCAACGTCATTGAACTGCGCGGCTTCGAAAAGTTCTGCATCGGACGCCCGGTAGAAGACCTCCCCAGAATCACGCCGCGCATTTGCGGTGTGTGTCCGTGGTCGCATCACCTGGCCTCGGCCAAGGCTTGCGACGCGGTCTTTGGAGTCGAACCGCCCCCGGCTGGAAAGAAGTTGCGCGAGCTGTGCAACAGCATCGCCTACATGGAAGAGCACATCTTGCACTTCTATTTCCTGGCGGGAGCCGATTTCCTGCTCGGTCCGGATGCCGACTATTCCATCCGCAATGTCATCGGAGTGCTCCAGGCAGCGCCGGACATTGCCAGAAAAGTGGTGAAGGTGCGCCACATGTGCGCCAAGATGCTGGAAGTCCTGGCGGGCAAGGCCATCCATCCCCAGGCCGCCGTTCCTGGCGGATTCAGCAAGCCCCTGGCTCCTGCCGAGCGCGACCAGTTGCGCAAGCAGGCCGATGAGGCGCTGGAACTCGCCAAGTTCTCCATTGCGTTTGCCAAGGAGAACGTCTTCCCCAAGTACCTCGAGGTGGTGAAGTCCCTGGGAGTGATCACTACCGGCTTCATCGGCACCGTCAAGGAGGACGGCGCGCTCAACCTCTACGACGGAAAGCTTCGCCTGATGGCCTCCAATGGCTCATACCAGGACTTTCCGTACGATCGCTATACGGAGTTCATCTCCGAGCACATTGAACCGTGGAGCTACTTGAAGTTCCCCTACGCCAAACAGTGGGGCGAGGGTTTCTCCATGGATGTCGAAAATCCCAAGGGCGTGTATCGCGCCAACACGCTGGCGCGCATCAACGTCTGCGACTTTATCGACACGCCGCTGGCGCAGGCCGAACTGGAGGAGTTTCGCGCGAAGTTCGGGCGGCCCGCACAACTCACGCTGCTCTATCACTGGGCGCGGCTGATCGAACTGCTCTACAACGCCGAAAACACCATCCGCTTGCTGGACGATCCCGAGATCACCAGCACCGAAACCCGGGTGAAGGTTACGCCGCGGGCAGCGCGAGGCGTAGGATGCACCGAAGCGCCGCGCGGCACGCTCATCCACGACTACACCACCGATGCCAACGGCCTGATCACCAACGTCAACCTGATTGTCGGCACAACCCACAACAACGCTCCCATCAATATGTCGGTCACCCAGGCCGCCAAAAGTTTGATCCATGACGGCAAGTACGACCAGGGAGTGCTGAACAAAGTAGAAATGTCAATCCGTGCCTACGATCCATGCTTGTCCTGCGCGACCCACCGCCTGGACGGGAAGCTGTCGGTCAAGCTGGATATTTTCGACGCGGACGGCAAGTTGCTCGGCTCGCTTGCCAACTGAACGGTAACGAAAAGAAGGGACGGCATGAGCGAGACCAGGGACGGTATGAAGATCGAGGAGTGCGATCTCCCCGACTTCTGTCGGAAGCCGACCGTGGTGCTCGGCGTTGGCAATATTCTGTTTGGAGATGACGGCTTCGGGTGCGCGGTAGTCGACTATGTCGAGGCAAACTACCCAGTACCCGAAGCCGTCTGCTTGCTCGACGTCGGCACGGGCGTGCGCAAGCTGTTGTTCACTCTCTGCCTGAGCTCCGCGCGTCCGCAACGCTTGCTCATCCTGGACGCGATCGATGCCGGACGCAGTCCGGGCGAGATATTCCAGATCGATCCCGCCGAAATTCCAGCAGTCAAACTCGACGATTTCTCGCTGCACCAGTTGCCCACGTCCAACCTGCTGCGCGAGTTGCAGGAAACGTGCGGGGTCGAGGTGCGTGTGCTGGCCTGCCAAACCGGGCCACTGCCGGAAGAGATCTCCCAGGGGTTGTCGAAAGCAGTCAGCGACGCCGTGCCGCAAGCGGCGGAGTGGCTGGTCCGCGATTATTTCCCCTGCGCCACAACGCCGCGAGGCGACCTCTGCCAAGCTAGCGCGTAATTCAAGTTGGCCACGTGCTGGCGTTTCTCTTCGTCGTTTTGTAGCTGGGCGGGGCGCGAGGACTTCTCGCTGCTCACCCGTGCCTGTAATTCGGAGCTTGGCGGGAACTTCGGTGGTGGCGGGCAGTCACCCTGGACGCGGGGACTCAGCCATCCAACCCAGCGCATGGGTTGACCGCGGCGAGCAATATCAATGAGGGGATCCGCTCCAAAGTCCCTTCACCGTGTGACCTCCGTCCTTGCTGTGTCTCCGCACCCTATGTTTGACTTGCTGATGGATAATAGCGGCCCTTTTTCCCGAGGGGACCGCGATGGGGCGACGATGTCGGCCGCGTTTACGGTCAAAATGTCCGCCCCGGTCAGGAGGCTCGTTCCCGCATGGCCGAACTCGAAACCAAGTCTCTTCCCGAAAACGCGTACCAACCTTTGAAGCCCGGCGAATCATATCCACCGATCGTGGCGGCAGACTCGAAGTTGCCGGAGCTTACGACACGATCCATTGGCTGGGGCATTTTGCTCTGCATTATTTTCACGGTCGCTTCTGCTTATTCGGGACTGAAAGTCGGGCAGGTGATGGAATCGGCAATCCCGATTTCGATTCTGGCGATTGGTCTGGCCCGTCTTTATCCGCGACGGTCGAGCCTGCTGGAGAACGTGATCATCACCGGCATCGGCGGGGTTGCCGGGTCGGTGGTGGCCGGCGCCGTGTTCACGGTTCCAGCGTTATACATTCTGAAGCTCGACCCTCACCCCGTGCAGACGATTTTTATCTGCCTGGCAGGCGGATGTCTTGGCATTCTCTTCCTGATTCCCTTACGGCGCTATTTCGTGCGGGATATGCACGGCCTGCTTCCGTACCCGGAAGCGACTGCCATCGCGGAAGTGCTGGTCACCGGCGAGAAAGGTGGATCGCAAGCGAAGCTGCTGCTGCAGGCGACGGCGATCGCCGGCATTTATGACTTGTTCGTGACGACATTTCAGGTTTGGAAGGAGTTCATCGATTTTCAGTTCGTGCCCTTGTTTCGAACCTTGTCGGACCGCGCGCGCATGGTTTTCAGTTTCGACGCCATCGGCTTCATCCTGGGACTGGGCTACGTGATGGGTCTGCGCAGCTCCATGATCCTTTGCGCCGGTGGTGTGCTTTCCAATTTCGTGCTGGTCCCGTTGATATGGTTCATCGGCAGTCACCTGGACAGTGCGGTATACCCGGCAACGGTTCCGATTTCGCACATGACTGCGGTGCAGATCTACCGCGGCTACGTTCGATTTGTTGGCGTCGGAGCGATCGCCACGGCGGGCATATTCGGCATCGTCAGGTCATTGCGCATTGTCGCTGGTTCTTTTGGAATTGCGCTCCGGGTATTCCGCAAGAGCGAAGCGGTAACGCAGGAACGGACCGATCGCGACATCCCGATGATTGCCATTTTCCTAGGAGTTGTGCTCGGAGCCATCGGAGTCGCCATGCTCCTCGGGCATTTGGCGGCGTCCTGGAGTGTGGTGGCCATTGGCCTGCTCCTTACGCTCGTCTTCTCGTTCTTCTTTACATCCGTGGCGGCAAATGCCATTGCCACAACGGCCCGCAATCCCGTCTCTGGGATGACCATGCTCACGATTATTATTTCTTGTGCGGTGCTGCTGAGATTCGGGCTGTCGGGAACAACCGGCATGTTCTTCGTGATGGCGATCGCAGGCATGGTGTGTACCGCATTATCCGTGTCCGGACAGGCCATCACCGACCTCAAGACCGGATACTGGCTAGGCTCGACGCCGTCCGCGCAGGAGAAAGTGAAGTTTCTGGGTATCGTAGCTGCCGCCATCGTGGTTGGACTCACGGTCGTGATGCTGGCTCGCACCTTCCAGTTCGGGGAAGCCTTGCCGGGCGACGTGCGACCGGTTTTGGCCTCGCCTCAGGCGTCGATTATGAAAGCGCTGGTGGAAGGCTTCATGAGTCATCAGCCGGTCGCATATCTGCTGTTCGGCGCCGGTGCCATGGTGGCGTTGATTCTGGAGATGCTGGGGCAACCCTCGCTGATCTTCGCCCTGGGAATGTACCTACCGCTCGAACTGAACACCCCCGCTCTGGTCGGTGGATTCCTTTCCCACTACTTAAACAAACGCTCCGAAAAAATCGGCGGCGGACCGGGCAGAACGATCCGCGAACGCGGCGTCATTATTGCTTCGGGGCTGATGGCCGGTGGCGCGTTGGGAGGTGTTCTGGGTGCGGCCTTTCGACTGGTTCCCGGATATCGCGAGGATCTGATCCAGACGCCTTTTTACTCGAACAATGCAGTGTCCCAAACCGTTTCCGCGCTGCTGTTTGTTGGCCTCTGTGTGTACGTATGGTTCGGCTCACTGAAAAAAGTGTCCGCAAAAGAAAAATGAGGAGAGCCCCATGGACCCGATAGCACGATTTGTCGCAGATGCAGTTCTCGGTATCGACACGCTTTGGGGTGGCGATGTCATGTGTCCCTCTGGCACGGGACGATTCATCGCCGACTCGTGGTTCTCGGATGAGCCACTGCCTCCGGCCTACAAGGCTCCCGCGGCGGCGCGGGTGCGGGAGACCGGTGGCGTTTCCGGCAAGAACGTCGATCGTCAGGCAATAGAGGAGTACCTGCGTCAGGTGGATCTCCCGCAAGCCATCGCCGGAATTCGCGATGAGGCCCGGAAGATCGAGGCTGGGAAGATCGAGGCTCGGAAGACCGATAGGGTGCGCAGTCAGTATCTCGAAGGCCTGTCGCTGTGCCTCGAGACGATGTGGGACCTGGCCATGGAAGTTCTCGGCAAAGGCAAGCCCGTTCCCTACGCCCGTTGTGTCGAGTCCTCGACTGGCCGCCCGCCGGAACCCTCCAGCCCCGCAACCAAGCGCGATCGTGTAGCCGAATTGCTGGGCCGGGCCGGTTACTCCACCTCCAGTTCTGCCGGCCTTCTCGGGGCGGTCGATGCATGGCGCCGGGATCGGCTGGTTCCGATGGCTTCTGTCCGTGCCCTCGGAGCGGCGGTGATCGCTCACTTTGACCGCCTCAGCGCAGCCAAATTGCTGCCCTATCTTCCCCAGGATCTCTTGTCCGTACCTCGGGCCAATATTGAATTCCTGCCCATTAAGGACGCATGGTTTTCTGGCTCGATGAACTACATTGGGCGAGCGCGGAAGGCGGATGGCAGTCCGCAGTACGAAGCCACCTATGAAATTAACGCTTCTTTGCAAATCTCTGTGCCGGAGTTCGAACACCTTGTGAGCCACGAAGTCGTGCCCGGGCACGTTACAACGTTTGCCTACTTGCAGGATCTCTATGTCCGCGGGAAGGCAGGCTTCGAAGCCACGGTATTGACCATGAACACTCGCGCCGCCACCCTGTTCGAGGGCATCGCGAACAATGCCATTCTCATCGCCCATGGCGTAACCGAAATCGAGCAACTCCCCGACGAAGATTTGCAGATCGGCGTGCTGCTGGCGTTACTGCAGGATGATGCCAAGAATCAGTCGTCGTATTTAACCTGGGGAGAAGGAGTGCAGCGCGAGAAAGTGGCTGTCACTCTTCGCCGGGATTTCCTCGTCACGGAAGAGCGCGCGGACAAGCTTTCTGGCGCATGGGGTCAACATCCGTTACTCGGCCGAATGTATCTTCCGGCTTATCGGGCAGGAACGGAGCGCGTCGCACAATTGCGACGCATCCACCCGGCGGATCGCATTCTACCTGCAATCTACGGCTGTTCTGGGTTAGTTGATATCGTGACGATCGACGAGATATTGAAGTGAGAGTAGCTCAGGCCAACCATTGCCACCTTGTAAACGTTTCCGTTGGCATCGCAGGCAAACGCAATTCCGTGAAGCCGCCGTCGGTCGTCTTCCAGTTGAATCGGTAAACAGGGGCGTTCGTCATGCCTGGGTTTCGCCGCAAGCACTCTCTGGTATTCTTCTTGATCCAACTGTGTGTGCGGAAGACGGATCTCGATAAAATGGTAACTCCTTTTTCTGACAACGTAACGGGTTCGGCGGATCGGATCTCACCCAGGCATGTGTTCGAGTCAAGGATTCTGATTCGTCTCCAGCGCAACAGCAAGAAACATAGCCTACAGGGCTGGGCGCGCGATCTCAGCGAAAGTGGTCTGGGAGCGTTCGTGGCCGAAGCTATGATACCGGGCGAGTTCGTTACGCTCGAAATCCCGCTGCCGGATTCTGCCAAACAAGTGATCCCGGCGAAAGTTGTTCGTGCACTGGGAACAGAGTACGGATTTCAGTTCACGGCGCTGAGCGCTGAGCAACGCCGGCAGATTCGGGCGACGCTGGAAGAACGTCCCGTGATTCCCTACCACGGCAACCGACGATGACTCTAAGTGCCGGCAGGCCAGCGAGCCAAGCGATTGCACCAAAATCGGTGCAATTGTGTCAGGGAATCATCGTGAAGATAAATGTCCAAAACTTGGCGGTGTACCCCCCTCCGCCCGCTTGCTATTCTAATAACAGCTACCAGGGATGGAGCGAAACCGTCGGTCCCAGGCAGAACCCGCCCGGCGATTGAGGAACATGCAGGCGGCCAAAAGCAGCAGCCAGAAGCGGGTTGCTGAGAGCTAAGAGCTAACATCGCGAGTTATCAACCCGATGCAAATGGTGATCGACGTTTTCGCGCAGATTTTCGGCACCCTCTGGGCGCACAAACTGCGTTCGTTCCTCACCATGTTCGGCATCGCCTGGGGGGTCGGTTCCCTGCTGCTGCTGGTCGGCCTCGGCGAGGGCTTCCGAACCGGCAACCAGCGCAACCTCTCGGAGTACGGCGAAAATATCATGATGCTCTTCCCCGGCCGCGCTCCGGCCGTTCCGGGCAGCATGAACTCCGCCCGCCAGTACCGGCTCACGTACCAGGACTACCTCGACATCCGCAAAGAATCTCCGCACATTCGCGCCATCACTCCCGTCCTCGCCAGCAACGACGTACATGCCGTCAGCGAGTTTGCCAGCGCCAGTGGCCAACTCAACGGCGCCGAACCGCAGTACAACGGAATCCGTTTTCTCCCGCTGAAAGAGGGACGCTGGCTCAACGACCTCGACGAAGCTCAGAAACGCAACGTCGTCATCCTCGGCGATGAGATGACTCACCACCTCTTCCCGGGCCGTCCCGCCATTGGCTCGTTCATTTTGCTCGACGGCTATCGCTTCGAAGTCATCGGCACTCTCAAGCGCGTCGGCCGCGGCGACGACAACATGACCAACACCCGCGCCTATATTCCCTTCCAGGTTATGCACAGCGATTTCCCGCTGAAGGGCGAGGAAGCCTACGGTGCGATTTCATTCATCTACTATCAGCCTCGCGTCGCCGACGAACACTTGCTCGCGCAAAATGAGGCTCGCCGCGTAATCGCCCGCAATCACCACTTCGATTATCGCGATGAAGACGCCTTCGAAGGACTAGACTTCGTCCAGCAAGCGCAAATGATGGGCACCATCTTCGATGCGATGAACGAATTCCTCGGCACTGTCGGTCTGATCACTCTCGCTCTCGGCGCCATCGGAGTCATCAACATCATGCTCATCGCCGTCAGCGAGCGCACCCGCGAAATCGGATTGCGCAAAGCTCTCGGCGCCACTAACCGCAGCATCCTGCTGCAATTTTTCGCCGAAGGGGTTTTGCTCACCTTGGTCAGCGGGCTCATCGGCATGGCCCTGGCTGGCGGCTTTATGGCGCTGCTCAGCAATTACAACGGTCCCGGCGGCTTCGATCCGCCGCGGCTCGTTCCCAAAACTGCCATCCTCGCCATCGCCAGCCTGACTCTCGCGGGCGTCGCCGCCGGACTCTATCCGGCGCGCAAGGCCGCCCGCCTGGAACCGGTCGAGGCTTTGAGACAGGAATGACAATTGGTAATTTGTAATTTGCAATCGCGTTTCGGAAGCTTGAACTTGCAAATTACAAATTACAAATCACAATTTATATGATTCGCGATCTGCTCCAGGAATCTTACGACGCCATGCGCCATAACCGGCGTCGCACTGCCCTCACCATGCTCGGCATGGCCTGGGGCATCGCCACCGTCGTCATGCTCCTTGCCTACGGAGATGGCTTCGGCCGCGCTTGCGCCAACATTTTTGCCAACTTCGGAACCAAACTCATGATTGTGGTTCCCGTGCGCTCCACCATGCAGGCCGGCGGCCAGAAGGCCGGCGCGCCCATCCGCCTCACCCTCGACGACATCGATCTGCTCGCCGCCAACATCCCACAGATCGCCCACATCACGCCCAGTGGCGAAAAGCAGGCAACCGTGCAATATGACACTCGCTCCTACACCATGGGCGTCAACGGCGAATACCCCAACACTTTCGCCATCCGCGCTCTGACCCTCGCCCAGGGACGCTTCTACAACCCCGAGGATCAGATGCAGCGCGCGCGTGTCGCCGTCATCGGTTCCGACACCAAAGAAAAACTTTTCTCCGGACGCAACGCCCTGGGCGAGCACATCCGCATCGATGGCATCAGCTTTGAAGTCGTCGGCGTGCTCACCCCCAAGATGCAGGCCGGCGACGATAATATCAACCGCGTCGTCTACGTCCCCTTCACCACCATGAGCGACCTCAAGGACACTCACTACCTCGACTCCATGTGGTTCAACTACGAGACCAACGACTACGAGCGGATCGAGCAATCCGTGCGCTACACCATGGCTGCGCAGCACAAATTCAATCCCGCCGACCGCCGCGCCCTGTATGTCTTTAATCTTATGGAGCAGGTCCACCAGTTCGAGGTCATCACCATCGGCCTCAAGATTCTGCTCGGCTTCATCGGCACCCTCACTCTGGGCATCGGCGGCGTCGGCCTGATGAACATCATGCTCGTCTCCGTCACCCAGCGCACCCGCGAAATCGGCGTGGAGAAAGCGCTCGGTGCTCGGCGCCGCCACATCTTCCTCCAGTTTCTGGCCGAGGCACTCACCATCACCTTCATCGGCGGACTCCTCGGCATCGTCCTGGCTTACGTCGTTGCCTTCTCCGTCGGCAGACTTACGCTCTACAGCGCCATGGCCAAACACGCTGAAGCGGGCGACATCCGCCTCATGATCAACCCCGTCACCCTGATCGTCGCCGTCCTCATCCTCACCGCCGTCGGACTGATCAGCGGTATGGTCCCGGCCATCCGCGCCTCTCGCCTCGACCCGATCGAAGCCCTCCGCTACGAATAGGACTGAGAGCTGAGAGCCAAAAGCCCCTCATGTTAGATTCGAATGATGCGCTCGATTCTGCAGAAACGCTCGCTGCGATTTGTGTTTGCGGCGAACGTGATCTCCATGCTGGGCAGCGGGATGAACTCCGCCGCGGTGGCCTGGACGATCTTGCAGCGCACTCACTCCGAGATGGCTTTGGGCACGTTTGCCGCCCTGCAAACGATTCCGGCCATGCTGATGCTGCCCTTCACCGGCGTCCTTATTGACCGCGAAGACCGGCGGCGGCTGGTGATGTGGCTGGATGCGGGGCGCGCCGTCGTCATTCTCGCGGTGACCGTGCTTGCCTTCCTCCACCGCGTGCAGGTGTGGCAACTCTACCTGATGAATACGCTGGTGGCCGCGGGCTTCTGGATGTTCTGGCCGACGATCACGGCGCTGATTCAGGAACTGACGCCCGAGGGCGCGTTCGTACACTCGAATACATTTCTACTGGCGGGGGTCCAGGGCGGCTGGCTCATTGCCGGCGCGCTTGTGGGCTTCGTCTATGAACACATTGGCCTGGGCGGGGTGCTGCTCATCGACGTGAGCACGTACGTCGTTTCTTTTTTGTGCTACTTCGCGGTGCGCCAGGGCCGGCATGTGGTGCCCCGGGTCGTCGAACTTCGCCACGATCTGGAAGCGGCGGAAACCGCAGTCGGGCGCTTCCTGCGCGAGATGCGCGAAGGGCTCGTCTTTCTGCGCGAGCATCGCAGCGTGGTTTTCCTGGGAACGAGTTGGGCGTTGTTTCTGGGCGCGATGATGACGGGAGTGGTGGTCACGGCGCCGCTCAGCGATCGCGTCTTCCACGCCGGCGCGACGGGCTACGGATGGCTGAACGGGGGATGGGGTGTGGGCGCATTCCTGAGCGCTCTTTATGCCCCTGCGCTGATTGCGCGCATCGGGTCGCGCAGTGCGATTGCAATTTCGATGCTGCTGCTGACCTTTACCATGGCGCTCTCGCCTTTTTCGCCGTGGCTGGCGATTGCCGTACTGCTTTATGGGCTGATGGGATCGGCGCGGGGCGTCAGCGGCATCGCCATGAATACCAGCCTGATGGAGCAAGTGCCGCCGCATTTCATGGGACGTGTGCAGAACACTTTCTATTTCTTTGGCACGTTTCTGCAGGTGGCACTGGGGCTGACGGTGGGCTGGATCGCATCGCGGATCAGCCTGGCGGCCGGGTTTGGCGTAATCGCCGCGGTGTACGCGGTTGCCTTTGGCAGCGCGTGCTGGCCGATGAAAGCACGGCAGACAGTGGCTTCGGTGGCGGAGTAGCACTCGCATGAGTTGCGTTCGCCGAGAAAAGCTTTCACCACAGGGGCACAGGGGACTGCATCCCCTGCTATTCTTATTGACTTCGTACCAGGAGAGTTTTTCATGTTTGAGGACTTGAAAGGGCGGACCGCAGTCGTCTTCGGAGTGGCAAACAAGCGCTCGATCGCGTGGGCAATTGCGCAAGGACTGCACGCGGCGGGGGCGAACCTCGCCATCACGTATCAGAACGAACGGATGGAGATGGAAGCCAAAGACCTGATCCTGTCGCTGCCGGGCGCGGAAGGTTTCATGTGCGATGTTTCGAAGGACGAAGAAATCACGCAACTCTTCGAAAAGCTGAAAGCTCGCTACGGGAAGCTGCACGCGCTGGTGCACAGCGTCGCCTTCGCGCCGGCCGACGAACTGAAGGGCGACTTTGTGAATACGACGCGCGAGGGCTTTCGCATGGCGCACGACGTGAGCGTGTATTCGCTGATCGCGGTTTGCCGGGCGGCGGCGCCGCTGATGGAAGACGGGGGCAGCGTCATCACCATGACGTACTACGGCGCGGAAAAGGTTGTGCCGCACTATAACGTCATGGGCGTGGCCAAGGCCGCGCTCGAATGCACGGTCCGGTATCTGGCGCAGGATCTGGGCCGGCGGAAGATCCGGGTCAATGCGATCTCGGCGGGTCCGATCAAGACGCTGGCCGCGCGCGGCATCTCAGGCCTGGGAGACATGCTGCGTTCGCACGCCGAGCGCGCGCCTCTGCAACGCAATGTGGAAGTCGGCGAGGTGGGCAGCACCGGCGTGTTCCTCGCCTCCGATGCGAGCTCCGGCATCACGGGCGAGACCATCTACGTGGATTGCGGATACAACATCATGGGGTTCTGAAAGATGGAATTCTGAAAGCGGGTCGACGACCATTCCCGCTGAGAACGCGCCAGCTAGCACGCTCAAGGCGGAATCCGCATTAGCCGCGCTTAGGTAATTCGCACTGAGCCGGTTCCAGTAAAGCATCGAAGCCAATCTGCCGATTACCCTGGCAGATGCATACTCCTCGCCTCGGTTTCGTTTTGCGGATTTCGCCCTCGCCTCAAGCGCTTGGTACCCCTGTTTCGGGAGCGGCGCTATGACGCAGAGGGCTAACGTTGGCGAACTCAAGTCGCCCTCGACGCGGTTCTGGCGCTCGCTGTTCTGGCGTTCCGTGTTCAAGCGGCGCGACGTCGCCCTGCCTCTCACCGACCCGCTGCATTGCGATGCACCCGTGCTGCGCCACGCCGAGATTGCCGCTGTGTACACCGGGCAACGCGTGGCTGGCGATTTCTATGAATTCCTGAGAGTGGGGCCGTCCCGCATGCTGTTCGTGCTGCTGGACATCGCCGGCCTACGCGCCGACACGCGTGAAATCCTGATCGCGGTGCAGAAGACGTTCCGGACCCTTGCGCCCAAGCTTCTCTCCGGAGAAGACTTCAACGAGACCACCGCCATGATCGAACTGTGCTACCAAATGAACCGCACCATTATGCGTGGCGGTCTTCGTAGTTGTCCGGCGTTCATCGGTTGCTATAACGAAGATTTGGGAACGGTGTGCTACGCCAATGCCGGCCACCCTCCAGGGCTGCTTCGCGATAATACGGGAATCACGCTGCTCGAGGCCACCGGGCTGCCGCTGGGCTTGTTCTCGCACGCGACGCAGAGCGCGGCCGTCTGTCACTTGGTGCCAGGCTCGGCTCTTCTCGTTATCTCACGCGGGATCCTCGAAGCGGACTGCGAGGATGCGGAATTCGGGCTGGACAGGGCGAAGCAAAACCTTCAGGACGCGACTGTACTCAGCGCGCGCGACCTGTGCCTGAGCATGCTGCAGGCGACCCGGCAGTTCACGCGGACGGCGCCCACGCATAACGATCTAACGACGCTGGCGTTGGTGCGGAATGCGTCCCCTGATGCGGTCTGAAACCCTGGCAAGCCTGCCGACAAAGTTTATTTTCGCCTCTGAAATTACGGCATCGCTAAAGCGGATGCCCTTGATACGAAACCCGAATTTTTCCGCAGCCTGCCAGAAGGACATGTACCCGAGGACGTACGTAATAGTTTTGTAATGTGATCTGAGATCACGGCGAAGAGTCTCTGCGGAGCACTATCCTCCAAAGCATGGGATCTATGCAAACTCATCCAAAGGGAAGTCGCGCTCGCATCCTGCTGAGTTCGGTCTTCGGGCCTTATGCCCAAGACGACGAATTTGGCAGCCGCTCCATCAATCCGATGGAGCTCTATCACAACCAAGTCACGCGCGCGCAAGGCAGCTTCTCGCTGCGCATGTTCCATCGCTCCTGGGGAATCATGATGATTCAGGAAAATATTTCGGCGCCCTGCAGCGTGCTGGATTTTCCCACCCGCACAGCCTTTGCTCGTGAATTGACCACGAACCACTACGACGTCGTGGGCATCTCTGGAATCATCGTGAACGTTGGCAAGGTCCGCGAGATGTGCCGCATGGTGCGCGAACTGTCGCCCGATTCCGTGATCGTCGTCGGCGGGCACGTGGCTGCGATTCCCGGCGTGGAGACCATGGTCGACGCCGACCACATCGTGCGCGGAGAAGGAATCTCCTGGATGCGCCGCTACCTGGGAGAAGACGAGCACGCGCCGATTAAGCATCCCATGATCGTTTCCGGTCTGGAGACCCGCATCATGGGAATCCGTCTTCCCAATCGGAAGGGCGGGACGGCAGCAACAATCATCCCGTCGGTGGGCTGCCCGATGGGGTGCAACTTCTGTACCACGTCCGCTTTTTTCGGCGGCAAAGGAAAGTTTGTCAACTTTTACGAGACCGGCGATGAACTGTTTGATGTGATGTGCGGGATCGAAAAGGAGCTCAAAGTACATTCCTTCTTTGTGATGGACGAGAACTTCCTGCTTCACCGGACGCGCGCCATGCAACTGCTGGAGCGCATGAAGAAAGCCGGCAAGAGCTGGGAGCTTTCGATTTTTGCCTCCGCCAATGCGATTCGAAAATACACCATGCTGGAACTGGTCGAACTCGGTGTTTCCTGGGTATGGATGGGTCTGGAATCCCCCAAGGCCGGCTATAGCAAATTGCAAGGGAATGACGTTCGACAACTTACGCAGGAACTTCGCGAGCACGGGATACGAGTGCAGGGCTCGACCATCGTTGGACTCGAGCACCATACGCCCGACAACATCGTGGAGGAAATCGAAGCGGCCATCGCTCATCAGACCGACTTCCACCAGTTCATGCTCTACACGCCGGTTCCGGGCACGCCGCTTTACCAGGAAATGAGCGATCAGGGCCGTCTGCTGAAAGACGTTGACTTCGCCGACGTCCATGGGCAGTTCAAGTTCAACTTCAAGCATGCTGCTATTTCGCGCGAGGATTCCAAGCGGTTCCTGGATTGGGCCTTCTGGCGTGACTTCGAGAGCAATGGACCGAGTCTTTACCGCATGTGCCAGACCATGCTCAAGGGCTGGCAACGCTACAAGGACTACCCCGACCCTCGCGTCCGTGAGCGGTTTGAGCGAGAAGTGAAGAAGCTCAGCAGCGCTTACAATGCGGCCCTTTGGGTGATGGAGAAAGAATTCAAGAAGGTCAATCGCAGCGTGAGTGAGCGGATTCACAAGCTGCGCCGCGAAGTCGAGAAGGAATTCCCGTTCGTCGCCCGCCTCACCGCCGCATCGCTCGGCCCTATTTTGTTGTGGTCCACACGCCGAGAGGAGAATCGGCTGGCCTCAGGCCGCACGTACGAACCCCCAACCTTTGTCGAGCGCCGCAATTGGGTTTCGGCTTCGTAGCCCACCTGCCTGGCGGCGCTTTTCCGCAGCCTGCTACAGGGATCTTCCCGGGGCTGCCAGGTACCAGCCTTCCGCCAGGAATTGCTCGATGGAGCGATCCTGAATCCCTTCCTGCACACGCAGTTCGTCGTTCAGAAAATGGTAGGAAACGGTTCCGGCGCCGCGAGCTACATCAATGCGGTCGATGCGAATGCGATTGCCGTCGCGATCGGCGCAGATTGAGCCCACTTCCAGATCTGGCTCGGTAGCTTTCCTGATGGTTGCTTCGGTTCTCGGGGGCATCACTTGATTGGATGAGGCAAGACGGGATGAGGAACCGAGCGGAGCGAATGCGCGGTTGCCAGATTGTGCATCCCGCGTCATGATGTCAACAGAATGCGCTCTCGCACTTTGGTGTTTGCCTTCTTCGCCGCTGCGATGCTGTTCTCGATAGTCCGAGAATGGAGCGCGCCGGCAGGCTGCCCGCGGCTGGAAGTAACTGGGAAGGTTCGTCCCCGGTAACAGGCGGCGGAAAAAATCCGTTTCACGGGCCCGGCCCCTGAAGCGGCCAGTGATTTTCAGGAGAGACGGGGCAAGCCCCGTGTCTACGAGCGGAAGAACTTCGGCATCGCTAAAGCGGTGCCCTGATACGAAACGGCCGACTGGATCAATGAGGCTGCTTCTTCATTTTCCGCCGGATATCGGGCCAGAACTCCTTGACCACCAGCGTAATCGTGTCGTAGCCCACCTGCGATCCCCAGACACTGGCCGTATTCTTCAAGGTGCGGTCGGCATGGGGATGGTAACTGTAGGTTGAAATACCCGACGCGATGGCGCTGCCAAAGACTTCGGAGAAGTTGAATTGTGTGTGCCCGGAGTCGCCGCGAGTTACGACGATCCGGCTGACGGCATACCCCGCGCGGTCAAAGAAGCTGCCGTCGGCTTTCTGAAAAAAGCGCGGATCCTGGCGGAGCACGGAGGGAAGAATCGCGCCCACAAAAAAATTCTCGATCGTGCCGTCGGCAGCGTAGGCGCCATAGCGCTTGCCGTACCCTACGGCGCCTTGTCCGTAACCGGGCTCGCTGTTCTCGGCCTGAGCGATACCGGAGAGCGCAGCGTACCAGACAATCTGCACGGGGTCGAACGAGCCCTGGGCGACAACTTTGAATTTTTGCCCGACCGTCAGGGGTGGGACCTGGCCGGCATTCTCCAAGGTCAAGAAATTGGGTAGAGCAAAAAAGAGCCGGTCTTTAGACGTGGCGGATGTGGCATTCGCTGCGTCTTTTGCGCCTTGGCTGTCCTTGCCCTGGCTCTGGCTCTGAGTTTGATCGGCAGCCTGGGTCGGTTGGCCGGCTGAGGGTTTGGCTGGAGGCGGCGTTTGCTCTGGTGTCCCGCCGGCGCCGCTCGCGGGCGCTTGGACGGACTGCGGTTGGACGGACTGGTTCGCGTCCGAGGTCGCTGGCGGTGGTGGGTTTTGCGCGGCGCAAAAAGCCGCAGCGATCAATAGGCAGACAAGTGCGAAATGGGTACGTTTCAAGTTGATTCCGGCTCCAAATTCAGATGATTGAAATGCGCCCCGACCCAAAGTTGGCAGTCTACGGTTGGCAGTCCACTCTCGGCAATCCACGGGATTCAACGCGTGGTCCGTTGGATTCTGCGCTCAGTTTCCCCCACTCGCTCCAGGGTGATTTCGACGCCCTGATCGCGTTGCAAGCGAGGGAACTTCTCTCCCCACTCTATCAGTAAGATGCAGTTGGGGGCGAGAAGGTCGTCAAGGCCGAGCGTTTCCAGGTCGCGCTGGGTATCGATGCGGTAAAGGTCAATGTGGTACAAGGTGGTGTGGGGTCCGCGGTATTCGTGGACGAGCGTGAAGGTAGGGCTGGTCACGTCCTCGGCGCGAGCGGCTTCGAAGCCTTCCGCGATCCCCTTCACGAGGGTTGTCTTTCCCGCCCCAAGGTCGCCGCGCAGCAGCACGATGAGAGGAGGAGACAGTTCGGCGGCAAGCTTCCGCCCGAAAGCGATGGTCTCCTCAGCGGAGTGAGTGATGGTCTGGCTCGTCATCCCGGACGACTCAGTATAGCGACAACCAGAAGCTGCGGGTAACGCGGCAAATCCGGGGCTCAGAATCCCGGCGGCACCTGAAGCTGCTCGGAAACGGGATCCAGAAAACTGCGGTCCAGAGCGGAATCGAGCGCCATACGCAGCGTGCGGTGGTCATCGTCGGCCAGGGCAATGAAGCGGAAGGGCTGAAAACACGCGCTCTGGAACTTGCGCGTTGGGTGCAGCATTTCGGCCATGCCATGGACGGCACCCGATCGGGTATGGAAAGCGATTTCGACGAAATCTCCGGCGGAAAGCTCGCGCTGCAATTGCAGCAATCCGCCGTTGATGGAAATGGATTGTAGTTTTGCGCGCGCCCGCATGCCGCCTTCGGCCATCACTGCGGCCGCGACAGATCCATGGAGTTGTACTCGGGGGGAACGCCGGTTGGCATCGTTTAGGGGGAAGTGGGTCATAGCCGATTGAACTATGTCATGCTCCGGCCCGCTGGGGCAGATTACCAAAGCGCTTGTACACGCGCGTATGCTTAATTTGGCCGATCTGGTTCTACCCGTTGGACAAGTTTGCGATAATAAGAGCAGTAACTTTCGGGCTTGCGCCCAACAGAGTACCTTTGTGCAGTAGGGCATTGATAAGACAGAGTTTGCGCGATGCGAGGCGTTCAGAGATATGCGTATCGATAAACGGTCAAGATTTCAGTATGCGGTAGCGGCGGTTTGCTTGCTGGTGGCGTTGCTGACGGGCTGCTCGCGAGATCCGAACGTCCGCAAGCAGAAGTACCTGGAGAGCGGCCAGCGCTACTTCGACAAAGGCCAGTACCGGGAAGCCGAGATTCAGTTCCAGAACGCCATCCAGGTCGATTCGCGTTTCGCCGACGCCCACTACAAGCTGGCGCTGGCGGCGCTGAAGCTGCAGCAGTGGCCATCCGCCCTCCAGGAACTGTTGACCACCGTCCAAATCCAGCCGGACCAATATGCGGCGCACCTGGACTTGGCCAACCTGCTGCTCCTCGGTCGTCAGTTCAATGACGCCAAGGAGCATCTCGATCTGCTCGCGCAAAAGCAGCCCAACAACCCCGACGTCTATCTCGCACGGGCCAACTACTACGCCGCCACCAATAACACCACGGCTGCGCTGGCGGACATGCAGAAGGCGCTGCAACTCGATCCCAGCCGTTCCGACTCTTATCTGAATTTGGCTCTGCTCCAGATGCACGGGCAACAGTGGGACGCGGCGGAGGCGAGTTTCAAGAAAGCGGTCGAACTGAGTCCCAAGTCCACCAATGCGCTGGTCTCGCTCGGGAACTTCTACCAGACTCGCGGACGATTTCCCGAGGCAGAGCCGTGGTTCCGGCGGGCGATTGAGACCGCAGCCGACGATCCCAACCCCAGGCTCTCTCTTGCCAGCCTGTACATGGCCGAGAACAAGCCCGGCCAAGCCGAGGAATTCCTGCGCCAATCGAAAAAGGATTTCCCGAATAATTCCGTGGGCTACCGCATGCTCGGCGATTTCTATTTTGCCAATAACCAGCTCGACAAAGCCACGGCCGAGTATGCCGTGCTGCATCAGGACCATGACAAGGACATGGTGGTCAAGAAGAATTACATTCAGCTGCTCATCCTGAAAGACCGGATCGACGATGCCCGCAAGTTGAATGACGAAGTCGTGAAGGCGAAGCCGGATGACCCCGACGCGCAGATTTACAAGGGCGAGATCGAGATTCGTAGCGGCAAGGCCAGCGACGCCGTCACTACGCTGCAAGCCGTGTTGAAGAACGATCCCGATAACCCAGTGGCGCATTACCAGCAGGGCCTGGCATTCGATCTACTGGGCAATTCCAACCGGGCAGAAGCGGAGTGGCGCGATGCCGTTCGACTGCGTCCTGACATCGTGGAAGCCCACCGGGCGTTGGCGGGTGTTGCCATCCACCGGAGTGATGCCTCGGGTCTCGCGCAGGAAGCCGACCAAATCATCGCCTGGCAGCCCGCCGCTCCTGACGGATACCTGCTGCGCGCCGTGGCCGACATCGATCGCAAGCAGTACGCAACAGCGGACGAGTTTATTCATCGGTCCCTGGAAAAGGAGCCCAACAATCCTGCCGCCTACGTCCAGTTGGGCAACCTGCGGATGGCACAAAGCCAGTATGCCGAAGCGCAAAAAGACTACCAGCAGGCGCTCGATCAGGATCCGAATTCCACCGACGCACTGGGCGGCGTGCTCAATGTGGACCTGGTGCAGAAGCAGCCGGACAGGGCCATCGCTGCGGCCAAGACGCAGTTGGCCAGGTATCCCAAGAACGTCGGGTTTCACATCATGCTGGGCCAACTCCTGATGGAGCAGAAAAAAGATCTAGCGGGGGCGGAACAGGAGTTTAAACAAGCCTCCGACTTGGATAAGAAGAACAGCGAGGCGCTGGTTAAGCTCGGCCAGGTGCAGAACGAACGCGGCGCCACTGATCAGGCGCTGCAAACCTATCTCGATGGCTCTAAGACCAATCCCAAGGAGGTCGCTTTCTACCTGCTGGCGGGTGGCATCTACGAGAGCAAGCAGGATTGGGACCACGCCAAGCAGCAGTACCAGAAGGTGCTTGAGATTCAGCCGGAAAATCCGCTGGCCTCCAACAATCTGGCGTACGTGATGCTGCAGCAGGGTGGCAATGTGGACGTTGCTTTCGCGATGGCGCAGACTGCCCGGCGTCAGCTTCCCGATAATCCGAACTCCGCCGATACGCTGGGCTGGGCTTTCTACCACAAACACGTCTACACGTCCGCCATTGGCCTGTTCAAAGAAGCGGTCAAGAAGGAACCGGACAACGCGCTCTTCAACTACCACCTGGGACTGGCTTACGCCAAGAGTGGTCAAGCCGCGCTGGCCCGGCAACAACTGGACAAGGTGGTAAAGCTCAAGCCGAATTTTCCGGGTGTTGACGAACTGCGGCAGGCGGTGGCCGAGGCGAAAGGATAGAAATACTATTCTCGCGTGCGGTTGGTGTTCTGAGTCTCAGTCTGGCAGTTGGGATAGATTGTGTCGGACGGAAAGTAGTTGACGGAAAGTAGTTAGTGTAAACGCCTGTGGCTGTTGAAAAAGGAACCAAAGAAGTAAGGTCAGCGAATTTCAGCGTCCGCGGCAAACGAACCGCATCCACGCTCCGCGTGACGCAAAAGAAAAGCCGCCCCCAATCATCTATTTTTCTCCTCCGAATCGTGCCGGCAACCGCGCTGGAGGCCCGATGCATCGGAATTCGCCATCGTCAACGGTGAGAACAAGTATCCAACAAAATGCACATGTGAGCCGAGTATATTCACGCCCGATTTTCTTCTTGACAGCGCGCCGGAATCGTAGCATCATGCCGCAGTTTGTGGCCTCACAAAGTGGGACGCGGTCATAAGCAGGCCTTCCCGATTACTAGAGCATAACCTTCCCCTTTTTCGAGCACGTGTTTGTCCAGGACTGGGTCTTCCACCTCGCCGACAGAGCGTCGACGAGGAGTCAGGTCGCTCTGGAGAGAACACTGTTTACAAGTCAATCGAACCAAAACAATGCCCTCTAGGGCTAGGAGGAAAACAAATGCAAAACCAGAATTGGCGGTTCTCCAGCAGGCTAAAGGAGAGGAACATGAAAACGACGATGGCGATCATTTCGGCTTTGGTGACGTTAGCGCTGCTATCGCCACTGGCCAATGCTCAAGTGTTTTACGCCGCACCGCCCGAGGGTTTCGATCCCGTGAAGGCTGCTCCTGCAGATCTTGATCGCTACGGACTGCCGCCGCGCCCGGATCCAGCGCAAGCCGTGCCTTATGGGGCGTGGCTGCATTTGGTGACAACGCCACAAACCCGTCTCGAGAATCCGACAGTCGAAATCACCAATATTGTGAACGGTCCGGCACGGGATTTGAAGGTGGGAACGAAGGGTATTCAGACTACCGGCACGTCGTCCAATTGGAGCGGCGTTGGCATTACCACTTCGAATGCGTTTACTGCGAATAATAGCGCCGTGTACAGTCAGTTTGTAATGCCGAAGATGGGCGTCGATAATTGCACCTATGGGCCCTACTACATGTCGTGGTGGGTGGGCTTCGACGGTTTTGCGAACGGAGATGTCCTGCAAGCTGGTGCTGCGAGCACGAACTGCAAGACAACCTACGTACTGTGGTACGAGTGGTTCGAGTCGGGCTGCACCTCCTCTTCGGCGAGCTATCCCTGCTACCAGACGAACTTCAAAGGGATTCCGGTTACTGCGGGCGATTACATCGGGGTAGAGGTTTGGTACACAACGGCTTCGCCGCAAGGTCACGCTTACGTTTTGAACTATACGACTCAGAAGTCTGTCTCGGTCGGATTCCACCAACCGAGTGGCACCGCTACCTATGAGGGAAGCAGTGTTGAGTGGATTGCGGAACGTCCTTCGGTTGGAGGTTCGCTGACGAACCTGGCCAATTACCTTGGTCAGGGATCGGATGTCGATTACGCATACGACGGCACCAACTACTACTATCCAAGTTCAGCCCCGGGGGCGGATACGATCTACGACATCACGATGACGTGCCCGCCGTGGAACCCATTCTCCTCTTGCACGTCAACGACCGGGATATCGCGGCCTTACGTGCCTGGGAGCTGGAGCATGTGGACGTTTGACGAGGGACCGGCTTATCAATAGAAGCTGAGCCCGACTTTGACCAGGGCTATTTGCCGTCGCGGGTGAGGTTCTGTGGAGTTAGCGTTTCGCGGAACCTTGCCCGGCGGGATCAGGTGGCAGATCCGCAGCCGGAATCGGGTTTTTACGGTGGCTCGGCGAAAACATCCTCGCCTCGGTACCGATATTTTGCGTCGCTACGTCTACGAGTTTTTCGACTACATCTTCGCGGCGGACGGAGAAGGTACGCAGTTCTATCCGGGATCGACGTCGGCCGCGACCGCCATCATCACCATGCAGGCTGACGGAAACCAGGGCAAATATAGCATCTTCATGTCCGACGAGAACTGCGCCTATTCGGGCGGATGGGCGCCGTAGCCGGGGCAACTGCTTTTTCTCTTCCTGAGCATCGCGAAGGCTGCAAAGGCCCGCCCGCAATTGGGGTGGGCCTTTTTCGTCGGCCAGAAGTAAAGTGAACGGGCCGCCGGGACGAGTCAACGAGATGCTCTCTCCGCCGGATCCGCGCGGCGTTCGGCAGTAGTCCCTCGTCAGTTGGCGATAAATCGCCATAGCGCTCATTGACCGGGTTGTGAGCGCTGGCCTGATAACGACCATCGTCGTAGCGGGAACCGGCGCATCGCTTCGATGGCATACCCCGCTATGGGCAACGCACTCAGCAACATGACCAAACCTCATTTATCACCTCCCCGTGTGTCATAGCTCACCGACAAACTGCGGGCCGCTAATGTGAGATTCTGGTGGTGGCCCGTCAAACAGGCGGCGGTTATTTACGGAGGTCGTATGCACAAACTTGGTTTTGTTTTGGCTGTGCTCATCCTGCTGGGCAGCAGCGATGCCCTGGCCCAATCGAGTACAGCGGAGCGCTTCGACGGCAATTGGCTCACGAAGTTCACCTGCGCGGCAAAAGGGAACACCGAGGGCTACACCTGGCAGTTTCCGAGCGTCATCCAGAACAGCAACTTTCACGGAGAGCGCGGCACTGCGGGCGAACCCGGCTACCTGCTGATCGAAGGCAAGATCAAGGAGAACGGCAGCGCCAAGCTCTCTGCCACAGGCATAGTCGCCTCCAGGAAATATGCCCGTGGAGTCCTCGCCCGCAAGGGCGAAGATTATAGCTACAACATCAAGGCCCAATTCAAAGAGACCGAGGGCACAGGCACCAGGGACGAAGGCCTTGGCATCGTAGGGCGCCCCTGCACGTTCGAGTTTGCGAAACAGCAGGCCACGATCCCGGAAGGCGGACGCTAGGATATTTCACTCAGAAGCGGGTTAATGGCCTGTTGTTGTTGAAATATCCCGATTT
>CZKY01000130.1_pt1 | contig 29261 bp, 27 predicted proteins | sample 2454881 | NCBI WGS metagenome assembly CZKY01 (sample SAMEA3539301, study PRJEB10725) | soil metagenome | biome: tundra; feature: field; material: soil | place: USA | collected 2010-05 | depth 0.15 m | reverse complement strand
CCTCGCGCCCGGCGTTGCCGGACCATGGTCTTTACGCACACTTTGTTTCTTCATGGTCCTATCCGTGCTGGAGTTCGTCGGCTTGGGATGCGATTTCCTCAACCGCCTGCAAGATCTCCTCGGCCGCTTTCAATCCCTGTTCGGCGGCGGTCGCGGACTCGGTGCTGGCGCGATTCATTTCTTCGGAGGCGGTTGCAATCTGCTCGCTGGCTTTGGACGCCTGCTGCAGAGCATTCACCGCTACGTCCGATCCCTTCGCAATGACATTGACGCCAAGCTGAACTTCCTTGATGTCCTTGGCCATACGCTCCAGGTTCGTGGTCGAGACCTTGGCTCGCTCGGCCTCTTCTTTGGCCTTGATGCCGGCGCCTTCAATGTCGGTGACAACTTTCGTGATCTGGCCCTGGATGCTCTTTACCAGGTCCTTGATTCGGTCGGCATTCTCGCTGCTCTCGTTGGCGAGCGAGCGGATGTCCCCGGCCACAACCGAGAAGCCCCGTCCAAACTCACCAGCTCGCGCCGCTTCTACGTTGCCGTTGACCGCCAACATGCGCGTCTGCACCGTCACCATCACGATGGCATCCACGATCTTGTCAATGCGCCGCGTCCGCTCTTCCAGTTCAAGGACATTCTTTGCCGAGCCCAGCGACATCTGGGCCGCCTGCCCGATATTGACGATCATCGAGTCCAGGGCCTCTTTGTTGGTGGTCAGCAAGGTGGAGACGGCGGTGCATTTCTCCCCGCTTTCCGTGGCCTTCACGCCCATGTCCTTGGCAGCGTGTTCCAGCTTGGTACCCAAAGCCATGGCGGTCTCGCAGGCTTTGGAGGCAACCTGCGCCGCGCGGCTGATTTCCTCGATCGCGGCCGAGATCTGCCCGGAAGCGCTCTTGACCTCTTCCGCGTTGGCCGAGAGTTCTTCCGCGGCCGCCGCCAACTCCTCGGCGGACTTCTGCGCGCTGGTCGAGGTCTTCAGTTTCTCGGCCAACTGTGCCAGGCTGTTGGACGCGTCGTTCATTTCCGTGTAGGCCCGGCCCTGCTCCTGCACGGCTTTCTGAGATTCCATCACGGCGGTGCTTGATTCTTCCGCCGCCTTGCCAATCTCCTGCGCACCCTGCAAGTATTCCTTGGCGCCGGCCAGCGCCGCGACGGCGTTGGTGACAATCGCTTTGCAGCCTTCGCGCATGTCGGCCAAATCCGTTTCCACGCGGGCCAGCGCTTCGGTGATCGCCTTCGCCTTCTCAACCTCTTCCAGACCTTTCTTTCCGGCGGTCTGGGCATCGACAGCCACGACCTTCACTTGGCCCTGGATCTCGTTCACCACCTCCTGGATTCCGCGGGCGCTCTTCTCGCTCATCTCCGCCAGGTTTCGTACTTCATCCGCCACCACGGCAAATCCCTTGCCATGCTCACCGGCGCGCGCCGCTTCGATCGCGGCGTTCAGCGCCAGCAGGTTCGTCTGGTCGGCAATTCGGGCTACGGCGTGGACGATTTTGCCGATCTCCTCCGACTGCCGCTCCAACTCCGCGATCATCTTGGCGAAGTCAAAGTTCGCCTGCGCGGCATCGCTCACGCCCTTGATCAGGGTCTTAATATCCACGGAGGTACTGCGGCTCAGCCCATAGAGGTTATCGACAAGGGTTAGCGAGCCTGCCGCTTGCGTATTCGCCTCGTCCGATGCCTTTTCGATCTGGTTGATCGCTGCGCGGGACTCCTCGGCCGCCGCGCCTGCCTCTTCTGCTCCGGAAGCGATGGCCTGCATCGACTTCCCAAGTTGCTCAACCGTACTGGTCGCTTCATTGATAGCGCTGGCCACCTGTTCGGTCGCGGTCGAAAGTTTTTCGGCAACTGCCTGAGCGCGGGCCAGGGTGCGGGCGCGCGTCTTGTCTTCGGCGATCTTCTTGCTCTGCAGACGGCTCGCACCACTGTCTGCGGCTGAAACGCTGTGTTGTTCCTGCACCGGACTGGCCGTTTTTTGCGCGGCCATCCGCTTCATCCCCGCCGCTGGCGTAGCTGTCCCATGACCATTCGTCTCATTTGCCTGTTCCAAGATTTCACTCATTGCGGTGCGCTCCTCTCGCCACTTTTCCCCCTATCGGGCTTTTTCCTTGCGCGCTTTAACACGCGGAGCTGTGGAAAATGTGGAAAAATGTAAGAGACGGGAAAGAACCATTTCGGGAAAGACGCTCAATCAAGCGCAAAAGCTTTGGTCACAAACAGAGCGGTTATCTATGGGAGTTGTTCGGGGGTGGGGTGTAGCGCCTCCCCGTGAAGGTCCGAAGAAGCAGGAAATGCTACGGAGCCAGGCACCGGGCCGAGTTGAAGGGCCTGGCGCGGCAGTCGTGCCGTGCCCCGGTCAACAGCCTTCGCGCCCCCCAAATTTGGATGCATTGTCCCAGGCGTGTTCACGCCCGTGCTCGCGAAACACTCGAAGTCGTTCTCGTCTCGCTCATCGGCTGTAGGGAGTGTTTACGCTAAAGGAGTTGGTCCCCGGCCGGTGCTGGCTTGTGGACAGCGATTCGTCAGGCGCAATACGGTCATCGAGCCGATTGACGCAGCTCGCCGGTGGATTCAAAGCTCGCTCCGGCCACAGGTTTGCCCGACGCTAGCCGGTTACGAATCTTTTCTCGGTTAGGCCCGGCGCGGTTGATGGCCTCCGCCAGGCTGCGCAGCGCTTGCTCGATTGGGGTACCTTCCGGCAAGCGGAATATCCATGGAATGTTGGTCGTAGTCAGCGCGCGGTCGGAAGAGATGGCAACCACGGGAATGAAGGACTTCACGGCGATTTGTTCCGCCAGGTGACTGGAAGGGCGATCGAGCGCGATCAGGGCCAGAGCATGATCTTGATAGACCGCCTTTACGAGTTCGTCGGAAGCCTTCCCCCAGGAAAGCTGAGAGGGAATCCCAATCAGCGATATGGGTTGTCCTGATATGGCTTGGCTTTTGCCGTTGATCTCGCGGAGTAAACGGATGACCTCAGCGGAGTGGACGATTTCATCGGCTCGCGGCCCGAAGACGCCGATTTGCAGGTTGTCAGTTTTTTCCTGGGCCAGCGCCGGTCCCGCGTACTGAACTCCGTCCTCGCCCACACGAGCATACGGCTTCTCCATCGTGATGCGGCGGTACTCGATCGACCCGTTGTGCACGCGTGCCAGGAACAGGGGAGCGATGTTCTTGCTGTTCGGATCGAAGACCATATCGCCGGTCACACCCTTATGGCTCTCGACGCCGGTCAGTGCGTCGCGAATCCTGCCCTTGTTCAACCCCGCGCGACAGATCGCGTCCAGCAGAATCTGCATCGCATCGTAGGCCAGAGAGGCGAAGTGATCCGGCCTCTCGTGGAAGCGCGCCTCGTAGCGGGCATTGAAGTCGAGCCAGCGCGGGTCGGTGCGGGTAGGATCGTATGGAAAGACAGCTTCGAAGCCTTCGGCGGCCGGTCCGGCCAGCTTAACGAGTTCGTCGCCGATAGTGCCACTGATCGTCCGGTGACTGCCGAACACCCGATGCTTCATTCCCAGTTCCTGCATCTGCTGCAGGATCATCGCTGCGGGACCAATGTCGGTCCAGAGCACAATCCCATCAACGCGCGAATCTTCGATCACCTGAAGTTGGTGGCGGAAGTCTGTATCGCCGGGCCGAAATTTTTGCTCGATGACCACCGGGTGGCCCAGTCGCCGCGAAGCATCGCGGAACTTGATGACTCCGAAGCGGCCGTAGCGATCGTTCACGCGCAAGATAGCGATCCGCTTCAGGCCGAGTTCGGTGTAAATGTGGCGCGCCAGCGTGTAGCCCTGCACGCGGTCATCCTGCAGGTCCGTGAAGTACCACGGGATGATGGTCTCGGGAATGGTGGGATCGGTCGAGGCGCTATTTACCAGCGGCGTTTCTGCTTTCAGGGTGACACGCAACGCGATGTGGGTCGTGTCTGCGCTCACCGACCCGAACATGGCCCAGACCTTTTCGTCGTAAACCATCTTGACGATCTCATTGCTGGCTGCGCCCCAAATGGCCGAATCGTTGTGCACCATCAGCTTGAACGGCTTGCCACCGTACCCGCCTGTCGCATTCGCCTCCTCGACGGCCAGCGTAGCGCCATTGAGCATGCGGTTGCCGCGAACCTGATCGGGATGGTCGTAAAGCGGGCCGATGAAGCCAATGCGAATCTCCGGCAAATTTTTCAGATCGGGATCGGGTAAGTCGCGAGCCGCGCCGTTATATTCGACGAGGTCCTGATAGTTCTCGAAGTAAGGAGTGGTGAACTTCGTAAACGGGCGCAAGTCCTCGGGAGCGCCGGTGTAGGGTTTTAATGAGCGGGGCGCAGGCGGGCCTGGAGGGTTACTCCCGCAGGAACACGGAGCAGATGTCTGGGTCCATGCCGTGGACCCGAGCACAGCTGCGACGGCGACGAAATACACCAGCACGCGACGCATAAGCGCTACTCCTTACTCATTGGGCGATGCGCGGCGGAACATGGCAATCGCTTCGATCTCAACGAGCAAATCCGGGCGGCAGAGAATGGCTTGGATGCCGGTGGACGCCGGCAGCGGATCCAGTCCCTGCTCCTTGTAGAATGCGGTCCGGCCTTCGTTGAAGGCCTTGTAGTCGCGCTCGATGTCGCGGAGATAGCACGTCGTGCGCACGATGTCGTGCCAGGTCGCTCCCTCGGAAGCGAGCAGCGCGCTGATGTTCTCGAACGTGCGACGCAGTTGGCCGCGCAGGTCGCCCACGTGAACCGTCTTGCCCGCATCATCGATGCTGGCGGTGCCGGAGATCAGCAGAATGGTCAACCCGTTCAAATCGATCCGCATGCCGCGCGAGAACGCGCTGCCGTAAGCGTAGGCTTCATTCAGCGCTGAGTGGTTGGTGATGGCGCGCTTGACCACGGGCGCCGTAGTAACTTCCGCGAGTAGTTCTTGAAGGTTCATTAGTAAGACTCCTTGAGGACTCACTTCTTCGGAATTGAGTTCCATTGTGTTGACTTATCTTTCCATGCAACTTGTGCGGTTTCTGTCGAATCGTGTTGCCGAATGCCGTGGCTCAAACCCTTCGCCGTCGCCACCCAAAGGTCATCTCCCTGGAAGTCGACCCCGAGAATGTAGTTATGCGCTGGTGCACTTTGCACCGCTATGTTCTTGACAGTGCCAGCCGCGTCGCGAACCTGCATCTCCGGCTTGTGCGTGTCGAGCGCGGGCCGATAGACGGCCCAGTTCGTGCCATCGTAATAAGCCAGTCCTTTATCAGTAGAGAACCATGCGCGATTGCCGTCCACGCCTTTGATCTGGTTCAGGAAATTGCTGGGCAGGCCGCTGTCTTTCTGCAGGAAGTTATGCCAGTATCGGCCGTCGTAACGGCTGGCGCCGAAGTAAGTAGCGACCCAGAGAATCTTGTCGACATAGCTGACCGATGTCGTGATCTCGTGGATGAGCCCCTGGTCCTTCATCAATACCAGTTCGGTTTCGCCGTCGGGATCGTTGTAGTCTTTCCAGTGCTCGGTCTTGACGTCATATTCGAGCACTCCGCCGCCCCATACCGCGTAGTAAACCTTGTCTTCGGCTGGACTGACGGCATAGGTCCAGATCTCGTACATGGGAGTATTGCGTTCGTTGAAGAGTGCCCATTGCCCGGTACGCGTGTTCAGGCGACTAGCCCCGGCAGCGGTGGCGGTCCAAACGAAATCACCCTGCACACCGACGCCGTACACGATGTCGTTGCTCAAGCCGGAGTTCAGCTGCGTGAAGTTATCAATTCGGCTGGCGGAGATGCGGCTCAGCCCACCCATCGTGCCCACCCACAGATCGCCGGTGCGTTTGTCGAGCGCGAGCGAGAGCACGGCTTGGTGGGCCAGACCATCGGCGGGGCGATAGATTTTCCACGCGCCGTTTTCGTACCGGCCAAGCCCGTTCTCCGTGCCCGCCCAGATGCGATTCCCGTCCACGAGAACGCAGAAGACGTGGTTGTCGGGCAGGCCGTTGGCGGTGGTGAAGTTCTCCCAGCGGAAGCGGGGCATGTCTTGGCCAGTCGCGAGGGCAGTCGCGAGGGAAACCGCGATGACCGCAGCCAGGGCCGCGGACAAGAATCTCGGCGTGCGCCTGGAGCTACGGGCGGCGGACATCGACCTGCTCTCGCAGCAGGGAGCGACGACTACTGCTGTGCGTATCATGACAGTCCACACATTGTCCTTTCACAACTGGCGAGTGCTGCTGCAATTCCACAGATCCCTCATGGCAGGCGGAACAGATCTTTTCCTCCGGCCATGCCAGATTCAGGGTAGTCATGTCGCCTTCGGTCTGCGCCAAATGGCAGACAGTGCACGAAAGCAGCATGGCGGAATGCACCGACTTACCTTTCGTTTTATTAACGTGACAGGAGGAACAATTGGCATCCTTGGGGACGATGCCCGGATGCTCGATGGCGGATGCTTGCATTGCTGGTGCCAGTAGCAGCAGAAGGGAACCGAGCGTTGCAAACAAGATTCTCGGATTCGTATTCATAATGTTTTCAAATACTCAATAAGATCGTTCAGTTCGTCTTTGGTGAGATCGTTGCTCACGCCGTGCGTGTCTTTCGGGTTGAACACGGTCCAGATTTCTTCCAGCGATTGCGCCGACCCATCGTGCAGATAAGGCGCGGAGTACACGACATTGCGGAGGTGAGGCACATCAACTAACGGCGAGCGGTCCGTCGGCTTGCCGGTGCCGACGTCGAGTTGCTGCTGGTTCGTGAACTTTGGGCCGCTGTGGCAGTACGCGCACTGGTTGGTCTGAGGAATGGGCTTGCCGTTCTTGTAGGTCGTCCTCTCGAAGATCGCCTTGCCGCGCTCCTGTGCAGGCGACAGTTCGCCATTGGGCAGCCGGTAGCGATTCGGGCGATATGGCAGGGAGAAGACGAAGGTCACCAGATCGGTGAGTTCGTGATCGCCGAAACTCTGCGAGCGGAAGAAATACTTTTCCGTGCGCGGCCCGCACTCGGTCGGCATGTCGGGATTGCCGCCATTCCACTTGAAAGGCTCGGTGCCGGCAAGATCCTCGAGCGAGCGATTGTCGACAATATCTTTGCCGAAGCCATCCGGTTCAAGATCCCATTGCAGACCGTCGATGGTTGCATCCAGATGACAATTGGAGCAGCCAAACTGGCCCTGAAAAGCGTAATCGGCGGTAAAGAAAAGTCGCTCCCCGCGCCGCAAGGGATCGATTGTCTTCGGGCCTCCTAGGTCGATGGTGGAGACGACCCGGTTGGCTTTCGTGTCGATGACGGCGATGTTGTCGTCAAGCCGGTTCGCCACATAGAGCCGCTTGCCATCTTTCGACAGCCCAACGCCGCGGGGATTGTGACCCACGGGAATTCTCGCCACTACGTAGTTGGCTGACGCCGAGAGATCGTTGGCGAAGGACTGGCGCCGGGAGTGCACGAAGTTGAGCAGCCGCGCTACATCGATGACTGTGACGCTCTCCGATGCGGCAGTGGTCACAAACATCTTCGACTTATCCGGCGTGATGACCACGCCCCAGGGCAGAGAGTAGTAGCGGTCGAGTTCATCGATCGGGACCTGGACGGTTCCGCCAACATCCTCGCCGAACAACGTGAGCGAACTGCCGAAAACCCACCCGTGCTCGACATGCGCCAGCGGGATCAGATTCTTGGGACGAAGCTGCGCCACTACTCCCAACTTGCCGTCGGCCGACAACGCCACGTGAAAGACTCCCGCCACGTTGTGCAGCGGCATGCGTTCGACCACCGTTTGCCGCCCAGTGTCGATGACGGTGATCTCCGACTTAGGTGGTGTTCGAAAGCCCCCCGGGTTCGGATAAATGTGTGTGCCGTAAATGAACTTGCCGTCCGGCGAGAGCGCCAGGTAGCTTGCCCCGCGACCGGCCAGAAGACGCTTCCTTTCCTGCCCCGTCTTCACATCAATAACGGAAATGTCGCCACTGAGCCGGTTGGCAACGTAGAGAGTCTCGCCCGTCCGGTCGGATACGACACCGGCGGGTTCGAATCCGGTGGCCAGCGTGCGCGTCACTTTCAGCGTGGCGGCGTCGATCACCGATACCGTATCGTCCGTGGAATTGGTGACGTAGATTTGAGTGCCGTCGGGCGAGAGCGTGATTCCGCGCGGCGCCCGGCCGAGGGGCACGACGGTCACAACCTTGCCCGATTCGATATCCACAACGCGCAGTTCATCGCTGGCCTGGCAGACGACGTAGAGCAGGCGCCCGTCCGGCGAAAGCAGCATTTCCAACGGGGATAGGTACCGCTCATTGATTTCAGCTTTGATTTCAGCCTTAGACCGCGCTGCTGCGGGTTTAGCGGTGGGCACGAGCAACATCAGGGCGAAAGTCACCGCCAACACAGGAGCGATACTCGCGATCAGCCTGGCCTTGCCGCGCAATGTAGTCGCCACTGGCATCTACGGCTCCTCCACCGTGAGCACGCGATCCACCGCCAGATTCTCCAGAACCTGCTCCCGCCCGCTGGGCCAGTGGATCGTCAGCTTGTCGGCCTTGGTCGCGCTGCCCAAGCCAAAATGAACACGCCCGTCGTCCTGCGAGAGATAGCCCGATCCGGCGATGCGCTCGGCGATCTGCTTCCTCCCGCCGGAGAGCAACTCCAGGTGTGCACCGATTCCGTCGCGATTGCTCTTCTTTCCTTTCAGCTTCACGGTCAGCCAATGATTGCTGTTCTGGGTGACGTTGTGCAGCAGTGTGGCGGGCGCGCCCAGGTTCACGACGAAGGCATCGATCTTTCCGTCATTGTCGTAGTCGGCAAAGCAGGCGCCACGCGACACCGTCTTTACGTCGAGCGCCGGACCCGCGTCGCGCGAAACATCGGCAAACTTGCCGTTTCCGAGGCCGCGAAACAGCGACTGCTCCTGCGGAACCAGGTGGATCAAACCGCCGTGAAAGATCAGAATGTCGAGCCAGCCGTCATTATCGAAGTCGTAAACGCCTGTGCCCCAACTGGTGTATTGCGCCGTGGCCTGCGAAATTCCCGAACTTGGCCCGATATCTTCGAATCCGTTTTGCCCCGTGTTGTGCATTAGCCGGTTGTACTTCGAGTCAGTCACCCAGAGATCTACGCGCCCGTCGCCCTCGATGTCGGCAAACACCGGGCCCATCGCGGAAGTGTTCTCCCCGTTCTGACCATAAGCGACGCCGAGATCGGCTGCGACCTCTTCAAACGTGCCGTCGTGCCTGTTGTGGAAGAGGAAGTTCTCCGTCTTGTCGTTGGCGACGTAGATGTCGGGATAACCGTCGCCGTCAAAATCCGCAGCCGTGACACCCATCGTCCGGCCTTTGTAGGCGCCGATTCCCGACTTATCGGTCACGTCGGTAAAGGTGCCGTTACAGTTATTGTGATAGAGACGATTCGTATCCGCGGCGTAGTCGAGTGGGCCGGGATAGTTATCGGCGGGGTAGTAGTTACGATACTTCGGGTCGAACTTCACATATCGGCCAACGAACAGATCGACGCAGCCGTCACGATCGTAGTCAAGCCACGCGGAACCGATCGACCAGCCGTCAACCTTGATGCCGGCCTTCGCGGTTACATCTTCGAAAGTACCGTCGCCGCGGTTGCGATAGAGAATTGCGCGCCCGTAGCCGGTGACGAACAGATCGACAAAGCCGTCGTTGTCGAAGTCGGCGGCAATCGCGGCCATTCCGTAAATGTTGGCGGCGACGCCCGCTTTGTCGGTGACATCGGTAAATGTGCCGTCGCCGTTATTTCGGTAGAGATGATTGTGCGGCGCAACGGCCGGGGGCTGCTTCAGCGGGTAGGGATGCATTCCCTCTTCGAGCGGTTTCCCGCTGACCACGTAGAGATCGGGCAGTCCGTCGTTGTTATAGTCGAACCAGACGCAGCCCGCACCGGTGCTTTCGAGCAACGAACCCAGTTGCTGGGCGCCGAAGCTGTGCGTGAATTGAATGCCTGACTTTGCCGTTACATCGTCGAAACGAATCGCGCCCGGCGTGCTCGCCTGGGGCGGTTGCGCCAGCAGAGGGGAAGACAGCAGCAACAATCCCAGCGCTTTCACGAATGAGACTTGCAGGATCCAGACTCGCGGGATCAGGATTCGCGTCTTCAAGTTAGTGCCCTCCCGAAGCGCTGTGGCTGGCCACGCCCGTCATGTCGGTCGGAGTCGTAGACTTCAGCAGAACCATAGGCACTGCGTTCTCGGGCGCAGTTTCCGGGCCCGCGTGGCACCCGACGCATCCCCGTTGTTCGCCACGCCGCATCCAGAACCAGCCAGCTTGCCGCTTCAACGGCTTGCCGGAACCGTCGAGCAACTCGATCTGCAACGGCTGCTCCGTCGGAACTTGAACAAAGAACGATCCGTCGCGTGCCACCGGCGCCGACCCCAGCAGCTTTGTGGTTCCCACGCTATCTCGCGTGTATAGACGAACCGAGTGGATCGATCCGGCAGCAAACTTGTATTTCGAGGTGTAAGCATTCAGGCAAAGAAGATTGGCATTCAGCCAGTCATGCAAGCCCGAGGGATGCCGCTTCGGCACGGTGCGCTCCACAACCAGCGTCGGCTGGATTACGTTGGCGCTTTGTTCTACTACGACGGGCAACAAACTTTCGTCGCCCGGGTTCCAGCGTTTCACCTGGAAATAGCTCTTTGCATCTGGCCGCCAAGCAAGCAGCCATTGCCCCGACGAAGTCTCGGCGCCGTCCCCGGCGTACTCGCCGGCGGGAGCAGAGATGGGAACTTCCTGTGCACGTGCTGAAGTGAACCGGGCTAAGCTGGAGCCAGCGCCAGATGTGAAGACGATGTCGCCCGAGGCGACCTGCTTGCCGGAGTGACGCGCTCTGCCATGATCGCAGCGATAGGACTCCACTCCGCTGCCGTCCGAATAAACGGTATAGAGTTCCGGCGTGCCAGTGGTTCCGAGTGGGTACGTCGCTTCAAACAAGATGCGGCCGTCGCGCAGAACATCGGTCGGCAGGAAGTTTCCGGGGCCATAGGTCAATTGGACGATCAACGGAACGGTCTTGGCCTCCGCCAGGTCGGCAGCCTCAATGACAAAACGGCCGTCGGTCTTCTTCGCGTATACGAGGCGGTCGTCCGGCAGGTAGAAGGGACGAACACAGTCGTCCGCGCACGACGTGACGCGCCGCGGCGCGCCGCCGGTCATCGCAGAGTGCCGGGCAACGTCCCAGGCAACTTCCCAGATCTGCCAGCGATCCAGCGTCTTCTGCTTGCCGGCGAACAATACACTCTTCCCGTCGAACGAAACGGTGGGATCGGCAGAAGCCGCAAAACTTGGGATCAGAGGATGCCGGCCGCTCGCGTCTTGAAGAAATATGATTGCGTCGGAGCTGAATCGGTCGGCGCCGCGGATCCATGCGAGCGGCTCATAACGTTTCGCAACGGTGAAAAGGAATGCAGGGGAATCCGAGCCCGAGGAGAGCACGGAGGACGTAGGCGCGAATCCAATAATAATGACGAGCGAGAGCAGCCCCACCGTGATGAGCCGCGCCAGCACTAGTCGGCTCCCCCCGCTGCGACCAGTTGCGGACCAAGCCGCCGAGTGGCATCTCGGATCGCCAGATACGGCTGCAGATCCTCCATCATGTCGCGGAAGCCGCGAAAGGTGAGCGACTGCGCGCCATCGCTCAGTGCCTGATCGGGCGACGGATGCACTTCGACCAGCAGCCCATCAGCGCCCACGACCGCGGCAGCCCGCGCCAGCACAGGAACCAGGCAACGCACTCCAGCGGCGTGACTCGGATCGACAATCACGGGCAGGTGCGAAACTGTCTTCAGTACCGGCACCGCGGCAATGTCCAACGTATTGCGTGTCGCCGTCTCAAAGGTTCGGATACCACGCTCGCAGAGAACGATCTGGGGGTTGCCAGGCATTGTCATTGCCATTGCGATCACTTGCGCGGACCGCAGCAACTCTTCGAGCGTCGCGGTCATTCCCCGCTTGAGCAGCACCGGCCGCCCACATCCGCCTAGTCGTTCCAGCAGCGCGTAGTTCTCCATGCTGCGCGTGCCCACCTGCATGAGATCGGCATACTCCGCGATCAGGTCGACGTCTTCCTCGCTCATCACTTCGGTGACGATCGCAAGCCCAGTCTCTTCCCGCGCTTTGCGCAGAATCTTCAGACCTTCGACGCCCAGACCCTGAAACGCATAAGGCGAAGAGCGCGGTTTGTAGGCGCCTCCGCGCAGCATGCGCGCGCCCGCCGCGGCCACGGCTTCCGCCGTCTGCAGCAACTGCCGCTCCGACTCGACCGCGCACGGGCCAGCCATCACGACGAAATCGTCGCCGCCAATTTCGACATCGCCGGCGCGCACGATACTCCTCACGCTATCGTCGGTCTTGGCGACGAGATCGAAGCACGAGAACTGGCCGTTCCACTTAGGGTCCATGAATTACACGGCGCAATTGTACGTAGCTGCGAGCGATCAATCATTAGTAGGAAACTACTAAGCTCTGAGAAATACACAGTTTGTGATTTCAATCACATCTTGAAGTGCGAGCGCGGTTCCGGCGGTGTCTTGCTGTTTGTCATTCCACAATCACAATTGAGATCGTGCGCGAGGCTGTTGAGAAGCTCTCGGACTAGTGTGTTTGGCTACACCACGTAGGTAATTGTAAAGAATTGCATACAAGGGTAAAACTTGCTCAAGCACACATACACCCATAATTGTATACAAGGGTAAAACTTGCTCAAGCGCCCATAGCTGATCCTCCCCCCAGCGCAAGCGCCACGACCAAACAGGAGGATCACGCCAAATGAAAAAGCTCGGATTTGTGCTGTTTTCGATGGTGGCCATCGCCCTGATTTGTTCAGGAAGCGCTCTGGCCCAAAACGTTGGTGACAACAGCGTTTACTTTGTCGCCTATTATGCCAATAATGTTTCCGCTGCTCCGGATGCGACCGTGCGCGTCATCAACGATGGCAGTGCTGGGGCATTCGGAGGCGGCGACCTGTATGCCGGCTTCTACGTGTTCGACGATAGCGAAGAGCTCATTACATGCTGCAGCTGCCAAGTCACACCAGACGGCCTGCTTTCCGAGTCCGTAAAGACGGTGACGAAGGCCGACCGCATCGCCCCCCCAACTCGCGGCGTGATTAAAATGATCTCGTCCACGAACGGGTTCTTCCCGCAAAGACAAACGGCGGAGCCGGCTCCGGAGGTTACGGCTCCTGGACTGCGCGGCTGGGCGACGCACATTCAGAGCGCCGCGAACAAGAATCCGAATGGCCCTGCTCCTTATAGCCAGACGGAAACCATGTTTGCGCATTCGAACCTGGCTACGGGCGAGCAGAGCCTGCTGGAACTCCTGTGCTGGGTAGACGCCCTGTTGGGCGGAGCGGCATGCCCCTGCACACCGGAAGACTTTGACTTTTAATCTTCCGACTTGAGGGGCGGTAAGGCAGGACTGAAATAGCTTTGTTGGAGATAAAGCTGTTGCAGCACTTCCTCCTGAAACGGGCCGGGAGTTTTTCCCGGCCGCTTTCTTTTTCGCTTCTAATGGCAAAAGAAAAGCCGCAGCAAGATAGAAGGGCCACCCCACTCGCGCAAACGCTGCCAGCGGGGCTCCTATGATGAAAGCGGGGCATTCTGTAGCTGCCGACTACGGATTTGGCTGGAAGTCCGGTTGCTCGCGAATCGCCATTTCGCTGACGCCTCGAATTACCTGCGAAATCCTTCCGGCGAAAATCATTTCTCCACTGGTTATTTAACGCCGCATCCGTAGCAGCGTCCGCCTGAGACTTGAGAGAGGAAAGCAGCCTACCCGGAGCAGTATCCCCCAACCCAAGCTTAGAGAGGGGGTGGTCACAATCTGATGAAAGTATGGCGGAGAGGGTGGGATTTGAACCCACGATACCCGTTAAGGTATGTCCGCTTTCGAGGCGGATCGTTTCAACCACTCACGCACCTCTCCGAAAATCAGTTGTCAGTAGAAGCGGCCTCCCCTCAGGGGCTAAAGCCCGCGTCTTTTCTGGGCACGAGCGGCACGGCTGAAGCCGTGCCCTTCCCCTAGCGACGCTTCCTAAAAAACTCCTGCAGGATGTCCGCCGAACGTCCGGCCAGTACCCCGCTCCGGATGTCCATCTGATGATTCAGGCTGGGGTGATTCACCACCTGCAGAATCGAATGGATGGCGCCTGCCTTCGGGTCATCGGCACCGTATACCAGGCGGCGGACGCGGGCATGAACGGCCGCTCCCGCGCACATGGCGCACGGTTCAATTGTAGCAAACAGTTCGCAGTCGCCGAGTCGATGGTTACCGAGGTTTCGTCCCGCCTCGCGCAGCGCCACGATTTCAGCATGAGCGGTTGGATCGTAGTCGGTGAGATTGCGATTCCATCCTCGTCCAACCACGCGCCCTTCGCACACCACGACCGCTCCCACCGGCACTTCGCCCGCCTCCAGTGCGCGCTGGGCACAGCGTAAGGCTTCTTCCATCCAAAGCTCGTCAGAGGAACGCTCGTCAGAGGAAAGCTCGTCAGCGGAGAGCAGTTGGTCCGTCACCAGTGGCAGGTTGCCAGAAAGCCAGTTCTCAGTTCTCAGTTCTCAGATGAGAGGCCGAGCCTGCAGACTGACCCCACCATTCTAGCGGGTAACAGGTTACCTATGGTGTGGGAAGTTCCTTTCCCATGAGACGCCCACGATCCTTCTGTGCAGGCAAACGGCAGGAAATGTCGTCCGGACATACGTCCATATAACCGACCATGAATCTTGTAGTTAGCTCCGTTTCTTGAATCGGCACTAAAGATCCAAAATGGCACGATGCTTGCACCTTGCAGGTGGGGCCTTGTCTACCCCAGAGTCGTTCGATATCAGCACTCCCCAGAAGAGGATGGAACATTGTGAAAAATGTGAACAAAGTGGCGGTCGTTGCGGTATTTGCTCTGCTGTTTTCTGGCTTCGCGTCCTCGCAGGTCGTGTTTAGTGTCGTTAAGGTGCCGGGATCGAGTCCCAATACTTTAATTGCGATCAACAACGGCGGCCAAGTGGTGGTGAACACTGGCACCAGCGATTCGTATCAGGTGTCGACTTGGGGCCGCATCAGCGGATCATCGAGCGTTGACCTGATCGGGACGAACAGTGGCGGGGCTGCCATCAACAGCTCTGGCGATGTCGTCGGCGCGGGGGACCCCGACCATGCGGGCAATCTTCAAGCTTTCGTCTGGCAGCCGACTAGTGGCGTGCAGTGGCTGGGTTCCCTCGGGGGCGCCTTGAGCGCTGCGAGCGGGATCAACAATTCTGGCGCGGTTGTCGGCCTATCGTACACCGCCACGATTGTGCAGCATGCGTTTCTCTGGACCCAGGCCGGCGGCATGCAGGATCTGACCCCTGATCTCACCAGCATCGGTGGCGGCACGGCAGTGGCGATCAATTCCTCGAACCAGGTTGTTGGCTACTACTTTCCCAATGGCAGCCGTAACACGCTTGGCTTCCTCTGGACGCAAGCCGGGGGTCTCCAGAATCTCGGCTCGGTTGGCACTCTCGCATATGCCGTCAATGACTCGGGGACGGTTGTGGGACAATCGCCCTTCGCCAACGCGTTTCGGCATGCGTTCTCTTGGACGCAGGCCGGGGGAATCAAAGACCTGGGCACACTGGGCGGCGGCGAAAGTTCCGCTCTCAGCATCAACAATCGGGGATGGATCGTCGGCGCCTCTCTTACGGGCACGGGGGATGGATTTCTGCACGGGTTCTTGTGGACTCCGTCGGCAGGCATGCAGGACTTTACTGTGCTGGCGGGTTTTGCCGCCAACGAGCAAACGTACTCGGCACAGATCAATGACTTCGGGGTGATCGCGGTCTCAACCAACAAGGGCAGTTTTCTGCTGGTTCCGAAGATGACAGCGACGTTGACTTCGTCGGCGAATCCTTCCAAGCTGGGACAACCGGTGACGTTCACGGAGACCTTGACGTCGATGGCGGGACCGCCGCCAGATGGCGAGACGGTGCAGTTTGCGGTGGGCGGGAGGGTATTGGGATCCGGGACGCTGAAGAGTGGCGTCGCCCAGTTCACAACCTCGGCCATCCCTGCCGGTTCGCACGTCGTCAGGGCAACTTATGGTGGCGACGCGAATTATCTTCCTCCCAAGTACACAGCTCTCACGCAAGTAGTCAACAAGTAGCGCCAACGAGCAGGATGATCGAGGCAGCACGGAAAGTACCGCTGAGGTTTTTTCGGTACTGCCTCGGTCTCCAGTCTTCTGTGACTCATCTCACGCCCGCCTGTTTCCCGTCAGTGTTATCCTATGCAGGTTATGGGAATCACCGACATCGTGCGGAAAGTGTTTTTGGTGGACCTGATCCAGGGACTGGGCGTGACGTTCCGATATCAGGATCCCAAGGAAATTTATACCGAGCAGTATCCGCTGGAGCGGCCGCAGGTCGCCGAGCGTTACCGGGGCGCGCCGCGCCTGAATGTCAACCCAGACACTGACGAGACTCTCTGCATTTCCTGTGACCTATGCGCTCTGGCTTGTCCGGAAAACCTCATCGTTGTCACCAGCGAACGGAATGAAAAAACCCGCCGCAAAGAGCTCACGAACTTTACCTACGACCTGAGCCGCTGCATGTTCTGCGGCCTGTGCGAAGATGCGTGCCCTACCGATGCGCTCGAACTCACCCAGGATTTCGAACTCGCGAGCTACAACCGCGAGGGCATGATCTGGGACCGCGAGACGCTCGAGAAGGGTCCGCAGCCCACCATATACAGGAAGTAATAACCCTCCCCGTAGTGCAGCCGATTCCGAGCTTCGTCCCTCCTTCACGGCGATGCAGGAACCCGGGTGTGCTCCTCGACTGATCGGCATGATGGCAACTTTTGCAAAGCCAGTTCTAAGTTCGTCCTTTCCATAAGCGTCGTTCCAGCGCTCTCCCAACTACGTCCATACGGACATGACCGGATAGAAGGTCAGCAGCTGTTCTCTTGCGAGAGATGGTTTGTCTTTAGGGTCTCAAGCCGGTTTGGGCGCTGCCGATAGCTATGTCCGTGTGGGGATTTGTGCGGCGCAACGGCATCGGCAGGAAGATCTGCAAGCCGTTCACTGAACATTTCCGTGAAAGGGAATGGGTGAAATTTCAGGATGGCTGCGGGTTCGCTTTCAAGTTCGCTTTGCCTGCCGGTCGTCACGATGAGAAGGGGGGAGCCCGGCGATGAAACAATTGCCTCAGGTCCTTCTCGTGGATGACAACCCGGCCGACGTAGGTCTTGCGCGGGAGGCGTTGGCCGGGGGCAGGCATCAAAGCCAAATCAGCAGTGTACTGGACGGCGAGGAGGCCATGGCCTATCTGCATCGCGCCGGCCAGTATGCGAATGCGGTTCGTCCCGACTTGCTGATCCTGGATCTTAATCTGCCGAAGAAAGACGGTAGAGCGGTGTTGGCGGAGGCCAAAGCCGACACGGATCTGCGCACCATCCCGGTCGTGGTGTTCAGTACCTCGCGCTCGATGTTGGATATAGCGCGCAGTTACGAACTGGGCGCCAATTGCTATGTCAGCAAGCCCGGAAATCTGGATGATTATTTTTTGGCGGTGCAATCGATTGAAGAATTCTGGTTCGGCTCCGTGAGCCTGCCACGAAAGGAAAAACGATGGAACACGAACCGGCACACGTCTTACTGATTGAGGACAACCCCGGAGACGCGGACTTGGTACGCCTGCGTCTTGTGGAAAGCAAGTCCGAGGTTCATGTGAACTGCGTTCCGCGGCTCTCCGACGCTTTCGCCTGTCTCGACGCGGAAACCCCCACGCTGGTACTGCTCGACCTGAACCTTCCCGACAGCCACGGCGCAGAAACCTTTCGTCGGATCATGCAGAAGGCTCCGAACGTACCGGTGGTGATCCTTTCGGGGCAGGACGATGAGGCGCTGGCGCTCAAAGCCGTCCACATGGGCGTTCAGGACTACCTGGTCAAAGGCGACATCACCAGCAAACAACTGGAGCGTGCCCTGCGTTATGCGGTGGAAAGGCAGGCGCTGCTGCGCTCTCTGGAAATCAACCGCAAGCAGCAACTTGAATTCAAGAACCGGTTTCTGTCCCACGTTTCGCACGAATTGCGCACCCCCCTGACCTGCATTCACCAGTACGTCACGCTCCTCCTGGACGGGTTGGCCGGTCCCATGGTCCCGGACCAAACTGACTACCTGAAGACCATCCTCAAGAGTGTGAATCAGTTGCACGCCATGATCCGCGACCTGCTCGAAGCCACCCGCGCCGATAGCGGCAAGCTGCGCATCGAACCGCGCTGCATCGATATCGGCGAACTGATTCAGCAGGCGATCGCGATGATGCGGCCCAGCGCCGCCGAAAAACACGTCGGCCTCGAAGTTGGGCTGGACCAGACCATCCCCCTCGTTCTGCGGATCCCGACCGCACGCTCGAAGTCCTCATCAACCTGATCGACAACGGAATCAAGTTCACCCCACCCGATGGATCGGTGATCGTGAAAGCCTCGATGGTGGAGACCGATCCGACCGCCGTCTATCTCTCGGTCAGCGACACCGGCTGCGGCATCCCGGCAGAGTCGCTTCCCCAGGTTTTTGAACGTCTCTACCAGGACCCCAACGCGGTGGACGGTAACCGGACGGGCCTCGGTCTGGGGCTCTACATTGCCAAACAAATTGTCACTCTTCACGGCGGGAGGATGTGGGTCGCAAGCCAACCCGGAAGCGGTAGCACGTTCTCATTCACCTTGCCGCTCTATTCCCTGGCGAAGCTCCTGCTTCCGGTGATCACTCACCAGGGACGTTTGCGGGATGCCATTGCACTGGTGCGCGTCGAGCTGACCCCGCGGTCCAAGTTACTGCGCGGAAGCTGGAAAGAAACCTGCCAGCGGTGTCTGGAGCGCCTGCGCCGGTGCATCTTCGTGGATAAGGATCTGGTTCTTCCACCCATGGGAACCAGCGGCCCCGTCGAAACGCTTTTCGTGGTCGCCTCCACCGATATGGAGGGGGTCAGCATCATGATGGACCGCATCCGCGACCAAGTCGGCGCGCTGCCTCAACTGAAGGCCAGCGGCATCCTGCGCGTGACGGCCGAGCCGATCCCTGGCCCGCCCGCCGCCGACCCGAGGACCCTGGAACAACAAGTCTGGGGCACTGCCGATTATGTCACCGCAATCATTCAGCAGGGCCTTTGGAGCAAACATAACTTCACCGAAAAGGAGAACAAAAATGCGCACTGAGCGTTACGGCGAGGGGCAGCCCATAAATCGACCAAAGATTATGGTCGTGGATGATGATCCCGATCTCAGACAGGCCCTGAGTGTACGTCTACGGGCCAATAACTTCGATACCGTGAATGTTTGCGACGGTTATTCCGCCATCGCTATGGCGCAGAAGGAAAAACCCCACCTGATCATTCTCGATCTCGGGCTGCCGGCGGGCGACGGATTTGCCGTGCTGAAAAACTTGCGACAGTATCCGGCGCTTTCGAGCATCCCGGTGATCGTCCTGACGGCTCGCGATCCCGAGTCCAATGAAAAACGTACCCTCGAATCTGGCGCCGTCGCTTTCTTCCAGAAGCCGGCCGACAACGAGGAGTTGCTGGGAGTGATTCGCGCCAGCCTGCAGGCTGGGTGGGGCTGGGGCGGAGCCGTGCCATCGTAGCGGTCCCCGATCCTGGGTGGTCCTGGTCACGGAAGGAGAGCGATATGTATGTAGACAGCCGGGGAACGCCGACCCGTTCCCGCGCGTACAACGTCCGCCGCCGGGAACCGCGCTATGTTTCCAGCACCCCAGTCACGCTGCAGCGATTCTTGCGCTTCGGACCGTTCGTCACTCGCGGTATGTGCCTCGACATCAGTATGCGAGGAATGTCGGTGCTGGTCTGTGGCGCGCCGCGGGTGGGCGAAACGGTGGCGATTGAGCTGCCATTGTCAGACGCTCCGGTCGAGATGCTGGCGACGGTCCGCCACAGCAGTGATGCCAGGTCTGGATTTGAGTTCTACCCTTTGTCTCCGACTGCCCAAAAGGGAATTCAGGACTGGATCCAGGAACTGCGAAAGCACGAAGAAAAGCTGTTCCCCTATTCGTACTCGCTTGCGGCCAAGGCGGGCAACGGCTAAGACAGGAGGGGATGGATTACAGATCGCTCACTCCGCTGGCAGCGCCATCCCCTGAATGTTCCACGAGATGTGGTGCACGGCGCTGTTGGTAGCCAGGATGGCCGACTTGCCCGGAGCGAACGCCAGTCCTACCAGGCCCTGGCCGGAGACTTCGAGATTGGCCTTGCCTTGGGGAGTGATCTTCACGATGCCGCGTTTTCCGGCGAGCGAGGCCGCGACATAGACATTGCCCTCGACATCAATCGCTAGACCCTGCGGACGCCCCAGACCGCGGTAGAACACGGACACGGTTCCGTGGGGGTCGACTTTGTAGACGGAGTCGAAACTGGAAGTGCTGGGGCCGGTGACGAACATATCGCCGTGGGGGCCGAAGGCGATGTGATAGGCGCTAACGCTCGGCTCCAGCGTCGCGAACACAAAAATCTGCCGGTCGCGAGCGATCTTGAAAATGGTTCCGCTGCGGTCGCCGACGTAGAGGTTCTCCGCGGCATCGAACGCAATCCCGGTCGCGACCCCCATGCCTTCGGCGTAGGTCGACATGGAGCCGTTCGGCGCCACCTTGTACACGGCCTCGTCATGCCGCGAAGAAACGTACATCTGGCCTTCGCGGTCGAAGGCAATCGAGGTGGCGTTCATCATGTCGCTGAGAAACGGCTTGACGTTGTAGTTCGTGTCGATCTTGAAGATCGACACGGGAACCTTTTGCCCGCGGGATCCGGAGAATGTCACATAGAGGTTGCCTTCGCGGTCGAGCGCGGGATTGGTAACCGGATGAAGGTTGTCGGCCACGGGGACCGCAACCTTAATCGAATGCGGATTGCTCACATTCCCGTTGGTGCCCACTACCACCGGCCCCGACGCCGCTCCCTCGGGCACGCGGGCCACCAGAAAATCGTCGGAACTGATTAACACGGAGCCTTCGATCTCGCCGAAGTGCACGCTGGGGCGACGCAGCTCGTGCGGACGCAGGTCCTTTCCGATGATTCGAACCTCGCCTCCGGGCAAAGCGAAACTCGGCGCGACCGCTTCGATGTGCGGCTTGCCGTTAACGTTCTTTTTTCCCAGCAGGCGGTCAGAGATGCTCATGAGTTCTTTCCGGCGGGAGCCAGCGCTACTTCGTTAGAAGTCCAAAGTGTAACAAGAGATGCATGACGGCGAGCGCATAAAGTCCCGCTCCCAGGTCGTCCACCACAATGCCGGTGCCCTCGGGCAGCCGCTCCAATCGCCGAATTGGAAACGGCTTCCAAATATCGAAGACACGGAAGAGTATAAGGCCCGCGAGAAAAGTTTTCCAAGCCAGCGGGACAGCGATGAGTGTAACCAGTTGCCCCGCAACTTCATCAATGACGACGAATTGCGGATCCTTCAAGCCGGAGGCGCGCGCGACCAGGGTGGCGGCGGGAATTCCGATGAGGGTCACGGCTGCTGCGGCGACGATCGTTGCCCAAGTGCGGCTCGCGACCGGAATCCGCGAACTTGCCAACGCCCACACGATAATCGTGGCTAACGATCCCCATGTGCCGGGACCGGGCTTCAGGCGTCCCGCGCCGAAGAAAGTCGCGACCAGTGTGGCCCAGAGCGGAGCACCGGCGTCGGTGGCGACTTCGGGCGGATGATTCACGAGTCCCCGTCCTGGTCGTCGAGGCTGTCTTCTCGGACCGCTTCGTCAGCGTCGGTGACCGGCGACGAAATCACGTACGCGCCGCTGGCCCACTTGCCGAGATCGATCAGGCGGCAGCGATCGCTGCAAAAAGGGAAGTCCGCGTCCGCGGCCTTTGCCGGCTTCTTGCAGATCGGGCAACGGAGCTTGATTGGGCGTTTGCGCGGCATAATTTAGGATTGCGGAATTGCCAACAGTTCGTGGTGAAAATCGCGTCCGGAGTTGAACATGATCGACACCCTTTATGAACTGTCATCCTGAGCGAAGCGAAGGACCTATCCATTTGAATCCGCCTTAATGCAGAGGTCCTTCGCTTCGCTCAGGATGACAGAGTAGATTTATGCCGCGAACTTTCGGGATGCGACACTAGCCTCCGGCCTCAAACGATCTCCGCCACTAAGTCATAATCGTGTGCCGCCGTGATGCGGCAACGATAAAACTCTCCCTTTTTCGGCTCGTCTCCGTCGGGATAATCGTTCACAAAAACCTTGCCGTCAATCTCCGGCGCGTGCATCGAGGTGCGGCCTTCGAGCAGTAGGTCGGACTCCGTCGAAGTGCCTTCCAGCAGCAGATCGAATTCGCCTCCGATCAGCGATTTCTTCTTCGCCCGGCTGATCTTCTTCTGGATCGACATCAGCGATTTGCGGCGGCTCTCGATCTCGCGCGTGGAAAGTTTCTTGTCCTGATCGAAGGCGCCCGCACCTTCCTGGTCCGAGTAGCCGAAGGCGCCCATCCAGTCGAACTCAGCCTCTTTCACGAAGCCGCAAAGCTCCTCGAATTCTTTTTCGGTTTCGCCCGGGAAGCCGACAATGAACGAAGTCCGTAAAGTGACGCCGGGAATTACACGGCGCATTTTCTCGATTGAGCGCAAGAATAAGTCCGCGCCGCCTCCACGCTTCATGCGCTTCAGAACGGTCGCCGAAGCATGCTGCAGGGGCACGTCAATGTACGAACAAATATTGTCGTGGGCGGCGATCGTCGCCAGCAGTCGCCCCGTGATCTTGTTGGGATAAGCATAGAGGAAGCGAATCCATTGCAGGCCTTCTACGCCCGCGAGCTTTTCCAACAACACGGCCAAGCCATCTTTCAGTCCAAGGTCCTCGCCGTAGCAGGTGGTGTCCTGTCCGATGAGCGTGATTTCGCGCACGCCGGATTGCGCCAGTCGCTCGGCTTCGGCGATGACGGATTCGAAACGCCGCGAGCGGAACTGTCCCCGAAGCTGGGGAATGATGCAGAAGCTGCAGGGATGATCGCAGCCTTCCGCGATTTTGATATATGCCGAATATCCGGGCGTGGTCAGCACGCGGGGCGTGTGGTCGTCGTAAAGGTAGTTGGGCAGGTCGGCAACGGCGCCGTCCCAGGAATCGCGCGCGAACCGCCCCTGTCCACGGCGATGATCGCCCTCGGGTCGCGAGGTCAGCGTGGTCGAAGTTAGGATATTGAACGGACTCGACGTGCGGGGTGTTTCCGCCACTCCGGCAGCGGCCAGAATTTTCTCCAATTCGCCGGTACCGACCACCGCGTCCACTTCAGGAATGTTTTTTCGGATCTCATCGTGAAAACGCTCGACCAGGCAACCGGCAACCACCAGCCGCTTCGCCTTGCCGCCCGTCTTCGTCTTGTGGCGGGCCATTTCGAGGATCGTATCGATGGATTCCTGTTGCGCGCTGCCGATAAATGAGCAGGTATTCACCACGATGACGTCGGCGTCCTCCGCGTTGGGAGTAAGCTCGGCGCCGGCCTGGGCCAGCATGCCCATCATTACCTCGCTATCGACGAGGTTCTTGGGGCAGCCGAGGCTCACAAAGCCTACCTTGGCCGGGGCAGTCAGCCCCGAAGTCGCGGATATGCTTTTCTTTACGGGCAATGGGAAATGATCAGCAGGAAACAGATCTACACAATTCTAGCATCCTGCATTGCCACGTCCGCGCCCCGCCCGCCGGAACCCGAGCACCAAGGAGGTACCGTATGTTTTCCGCCAATTGGGGCAGACCGTGCTAATCTTATGGAAACAAAAACTACATCCCTCAATACTCCGGAGGAGAGATGTCGGCTAAACGCCTCGCAGTTCTAGTGGTGCCAGTTTTATTTCTCGTTTCGAGTGTCTTGGCGCAAGTCAATGAGCTTTCCATCACGGCGGGGAGAGCTTTCGTCAGCACCCAGACGATCGTGAATGATCCGTCTCCGAACGACTTCGATCCCCACATTCATTTCGGCAACGAGGAAATGGTGGAGCTCAATTACGGTCGGCTGCTCATGACCCATAAGATCTTTGGACTGTATGGGGAGGTGCCTCTAGCGATCTATCCGCGGATGGATCTGCACACCGACCAGAACCAGATTCCCAAAGACATCGGGGCCCTGTTCGTGACTCCATCCGTGCGATTGAACATTTTTTCCGGCGACTCAGTCACCCCGTGGGTCAGCGCCGGCGGCGGCTATGGTCGCTTCCGGGAAGCCCCAAGTCGCATTTTTGGCGGACCGAACCCTGGGCAGACCGGCACAAACACCGGCGTAATCCAGTTCGGAGCTGGATTGGATGTGTGGGTGTGGCACCGGTGGGGCGCGCGGTTCGAAGCGCGCGATTTCTACTCCAAGGCCCTGGGAGCGTTGATTCCTGCCGGACTACCACTCAACCCATTCATTACAAACTAATTAGCGAGAGGTGGAAGCGCGGCAATCGCAACTGAATTGCCCGCTCTTGGTGCAACTCTGCCCAAACTCTGCCCAAACTCGGAGGTTTGAGCATTCCGCTTTTCGTCCAACCGTGCGGCGGCGTCTGCAAGGTCGGCTTCGTCCGTGATGTCGTAGCGACGGAACACGGATGCAGTCTTGTGTCCGCTGATTTTCATCGCCACCGACTCCGCTATGCCAAGCCTGCGCAAATTGCGCACGCCTGTACGCCGGAGATCGTGAAAGAACAGTTCGGGCACGCCTGCCCGTTTACACACGATACGCCAGCGTTTGCGGAAAACCTTCACCGGTGCTCCGTTTGCCCGTGTAAAGACAAAATCACCCTTTTGCTTTCCGGCAACGCAAGCACTGAGCAACGTGAAAACTTCCTGCGTCATCTTGACCGTGCGCCCGGCCCCGTTCTTGGTGGAACCAACCCCAAGCCGAATGGTGCTGGATGTGAGGTCAATCTGCCGGACGCGTAAGGCCAGGAGCTCGCCTTTGCGCCATCCGAAGTTGTACGCAACGGCCAGGAGCGCTCGGAGCCATAGGCCTTCTTTGGCACACTCCGATGCTAGCCGGCTGTACTCTTCGTCTTTCAGGAATCCCGTGCGCGTGTTCGATTCGACTTGCATGGGGATATAGGGCAGGGTTTTCACTTTCGGCGGCGTCGATTCCAAGGCGAGATTGAAGGCTCGCTTGAGAATCGAAAGTTCGCGGTTAATCGTGGCGGGTGCTGCCCCTTGCTCGCGCCTCATGTCGCTATAGCGCCGAATCCTATCGGTGCCAATGTCAGTCACCCGCATCCGTGTGAAGAATGGCTGCAGATGCAGCGTCCAGCGCGCTTTGACAGCATCAATGGACTTGAGTTGTTTCTCTTTGTACTCGCTGAGTAGATCCGCGATCAATTCATCCATTCGGACGTTTTCACGCGGAATATAGGTCTTCGTCTCGACTTCGGCGAGCCTTCGCTTCAGCAGTTTTTGGGCGGCCTTATGGTCAGTCGAATGGCTGCTTTCTCGCCGAGCGATGCCCCGATCATAAAACTTGATCCAGAAAACAGAACTGCCGTTCTGGAAGATGCTTCCACTACCGCGGGCTCTCTTCTCTTTCTCCATTTGTGGTTCTCCTTCGTCGAAAACTTGAGCACAGCAGCCCTGCAAAGGAGATTGCGACTGTCACCGGAGCGGCGATAATGGTGGGAGCCACGTTTCCTTTCTCGTAGGATACTGTGGTCAGTGTCGGGCTCGGTGTTTCAGCACCGGCCCGGCACGCCTCAAGTGTACGCCTGAAATCCGGGTTTTTCCGATAGAAATTCAATTTGGATTTCACCCTGCTTTAGTATCGGTCAGACAGATTCCAAAATTCCGCTGTGCTCATGAAGCACAGGCTCGCCAAGCTTCTTTCGCTTCGCTGGCCTACCACAGAGCCTACGAAACCTCAACGACCGCTCAGCACGCCTCTGGCGGCGATATTCCCGTGCGTGGTTCGGGCAGCACGTCACTGCTCCCCGACGCTGACGATCTTCCGGAATTGGCCCTCGACAGAGGATGCAGAATGTTTCCACAGTGTGAACCTCAATCCAGCCGTATTTTGCTCCGTTCAATCCAGGAGTCCAATTCCAGGCGGTCAAGAAGCCACGGCGCGTGACCGTTCTCAGTAACCCGGATGACGGGGATTTCTCCACGCTGGCAAAGCGCGCGCAGTGTTGCGGGAGAGACGGACAAATACTCACTCGCTGGTTTCAAGCGAAGGAGCCGCCGAGCCGAGTTGTCGCGCTTCATCATCGGAATCGCTGTCCCGTGTCCCAAAACCCTTAGTACCTAGAGTTATGGGACTTGCCTCGGGGAAATGCACCTGGTCAAGCACATTTGCCCCGTGGCTCTGCTTTCCAGAACTGAGCTCTCCGCCACTGGGCGCAATGTTGACGGGAAGCCAGGCTCGGCGCAACACACGAGTCAATCAATGCGAGTGGAAATCAGCAACTTGTCCAGTATTTGTGCGCCGTCTATGGGGTCGAAGTTTTACTCGCGTCAGGCGAGTTGCGCGAGTGGAGCGATGGGCTGATTTCGTCAAATTCGTCTGGCAGATAGGTGTTGATGGCGTTGGCCAGTTCGGAGGAGGCGTAGCCGTTCATGCGCAGTTTTGCGCGTGCCTTCTCATCTTGGACCTTCTTTCGCCAGGGGTGGCCGATTTGGTAACTCTTGGTGTAGGTGGCGGGACCCGAGTCTGACCACTTCGGTCTAATTCTGTGCTTGTCAAGAAATGAACAATATCCGACGCCTTTGAACTCCCTTAGGATGGCGGCGAAAAGTACTGTGTCTCGCTTTCCTAGCTTCCGTCGCGTCCTTCTCTTTTTGACAAGTTCTTGCGCTGGAACGCTGCCGACTCTAGCGAGGAGAGACTGAAGAAGCTCCTCCAACTTTGCCAGCGCCGCATTCTGCGGTTGGACCGAGAAAGCAGATTTCATCGTGCCCTGGCTCTTCGCTGGTCCATGTTCCCCGGGTTCCGCCGCCAGTTGACTTTGATATTCCAGGTGCTTCCACTCGCTCTTACAGCGAAAGTGCGCCCATATTCCCTATGCCCAATTTGCCTCGCGAGCATAGCTCGGCCAAAACTCGAATCCTCATTTCCGTAACCTCGCCGCTGTCCTGCAATTTCTACAACGGCGTGCTGGGCATCTATGCCGCGCTGGCTTTGAGCCGACTCTGTTGTCTGCTCCAGGCGACAAATTCCGTTCCCCAGCCCACAGCTTAGTGCCCGTCACCTTTCTCTTTAGAGCAATGCCGTCAAAACCAAAACTTCTCTTTGCCGTGACCGTCTCCATGTCCTGTGGCTTCTATCGCGGAATGCTGCGGTATCTGGAAGACGCAGGATTCTCCACGACCCTGGTTTCCGCTCCGGGGACCCAGTTGAACGAGGTCAGTAGTTCCCAGGGTGCAGCGAGCGTGGCGGTTCCCATGGAGCGCGAGATCCGTTCGCTTCACGATCTGGTTTCGTTGTGGAGGCTATATCGGACCATGAGAGCGGCCCGGCCGGACGTGGTGGATGCGAGCACGCCCAAGGCAGCACTGCTGGGCTCGTTGGCGGCGATGTTGGCGCGAGTCCCGTGCCGCGTGTACACGCTGCGGGGATTACGCATGGAGACGGCGACTGGGCTCAAGCGCCTGGTCCTTTGGCTGGCTGAGCGCTTGGCTTGTGCCTGCGCGCATCGTGTGGTGCCAGTGAGCAAGAGCCTGCGGTTGCGGGCCATCGAGCTGAGACTGGTGAGTCCGGAAAAAGCGTGCTCGCTGGGAAACGGAAGCTGCGGTGTCGACACGGAACATTTCACCCCAAAGAATCGAAGAACCGAACCCGTCGCACAGCTTCGCCAAACTCTGAATCTGGCAGGACACGAAACGGTGATTGGGTTCGTCGGACGCTTCGTGAAGGACAAGGGGATCCGGGAATTAGTGGAGGCGTTCCGCAAGCTTAGTACAGCTCACGCGAATCTGCGATTGTTATTGGTGGGTGATTTCGAAACCGGAGATCCGGTTGAGCCTCAGATACGTGAGTACATCGAGTCCACGTCCACTATTCTGAGGCCAGGATTCGTCGGAGACACTGCTCCGTACTACGGGTTGATGGATGTGTTCGTGCTGCCAACCTATCGCGAAGGGTTCCCTCAAGTGTGCTTGGAGGCGCAAGCGAGCGCAGTTCCGGTGGTCACTACAACCGCGACCGGAGCAATCGAGTCCGTGGTAGACGGAATAACGGGATTTCTCGTGCCAGTTGGCGACTCGCAGGCTCTCGCAAGAGCTATCGCCCAACTCCTTGCCGATCCGGCATTGCGGCAGAAAATGGGCAAGGCTGCGCGTGAACGCACGGAACGGGAGTTTGGACAGGACGCCATTTGGGAAACACTGATTCGCAACTATCAGACTCTTCTTGCTGCGGCGGGTCGCCCTACGGCAATTCGGGGACCGAGGCGAGCCAGGGCAGCTAAGGCCGGGATCTAATAAACCTTACTATGGCGAAAGTCTTAGTTACGGGCGCTACCGGATTCATCGGGCGGCATCTCTGCCCGGCTCTTCTCGACGCCGGCTATGCAGTTCGAGGATCTTACCGGGAGTCTTTGCCGCCGAGAGCTCAAGATTCGAGAATTGAGTGGGTACAACTGGGAGAACTCGGTCCTCAAACCGACTGGTCGTCTGCCTTAGACAGCTTGGAGTATGTTGTGCATTTAGCCGGACTAGCGCATCAGATAGGCGTGAATGAAGAAGATATAAGCGCCGATTTGTATCGAGTAAACACCGGGGGCACTCGAAGCCTGGCTGGAGCAGTTGCTGAGCGACCATGGGTCAAGCGGCTGATATTTGTCAGCTCGATCGGAGCATTGCCTAACAGCCCGTGGTGAAAGTCTGGATTCTGGAACGAAAAAAGATTGCGTGATGCACAGGGATGATTCGTAGAATGCGGGCATGGCGATGGGCACGCGCAAGCAGCGGGAGAAGCAAGAGGGGCTGTGGATGCAACATCAATAGCGGCGATGGCGGTTCGCCGGTCCTTGGCACGGTCATTTCCCAGAACATGATCAGCGATGAGGATATCGACATAGCGGTCAATACCCCAGCCGAAGTCGACATCCATCTAAACGCTCTGCTGGGGAGCGGCATCGGTATCGGGGATGTTTGTGCGCTCGACGCTTCCACGGTATGCACCGGCACAATTGATGGGACCGAGAACTACTGGGGATGTCCTGCGGGTCCGGGTGGGCACGGTTGCACGACCATCAGTGCCCCTAGGATTCTTTGGACGCCTTGGCTCCAGAAGCCAGTCGGAAACCACTGAGGCTTTCAGCCGCTCGGCACGGATCTCCACGTTTGACGAGCGCCTAAACT
>CZKY01000040.1_pt1 | contig 29438 bp, 12 predicted proteins | sample 2454881 | NCBI WGS metagenome assembly CZKY01 (sample SAMEA3539301, study PRJEB10725) | soil metagenome | biome: tundra; feature: field; material: soil | place: USA | collected 2010-05 | depth 0.15 m | reverse complement strand
TCATTGCCTATAACGCGTCCGTGCCCACCAAGTTCCTGCCGTCGCCGTACCAAAAGGGGTATCTCGCGCACAAAAAATACGCGACGATCGCGGATTTGCTGGGTCTGGGCGGCCACACGATTGAGGAAAAGGTGAAGAACCTGGTGGCGGCGACAGAACAGTTACTCGACCAACTGGGGTTCCCGCGTTCCATCGCCGACCTGGGAATCTCGAAGGAAGAATTCGAGCGGGCACTGCCGGATCTGACCAAGCTTGCCTTTGACGATCCGTCCTGGCGGTCGAACCCTCGTATGCCACTGATGAGCGAATTGGCCGAGCTGTTTTGGAAGGCGTATCAGGGGCGAGGCCTGGCGAAGTGCATCTCAGCAACAAAACTCGTGGCGGATGGTGGTGTGTATGGCAATGATCGCCGTGTGGCCCAAGATTGATGAAGAGCGGGTTGTCCAAGCGCTGCAAGAGGCCGGGGGGAAACTGGACGGTGTCGAGGGCGAAGTGGTTTTGGATTTCTCTTCCGTGCGCCGGATCGATGCGAGTGCAGTCCGAGTGATGGAAGAGTTCGTGAGCATAGCTGACGACAAAGGCGTCAAGGTTGCGTTGCGCGGCGTCAACGTCGGTGTCTACAAAGTGCTCAAGCTGGTGAAGCTGGCATCGCGATTTTCCTTCGTGAGCTGAGATGCGCGATGGTTAGGCAACTGAAGTTCGACAACTGAATAGGAGAGCTGCCATGTCGAGCCATGAGCAGAGTGACGAACAGGGTGACCGCCTTTCCTGGGGGGACACGGTTTTCCTCCATCTGGAACGTGAGGGCATGCCCCTCAATGTGGCCTGTGTCTGCGTGTTTGACGGCGAGATCCCTTTCGAAGCTTGCGTCCAGTTTGTCGAGTCGAAGCTGCCGCTTATTCCCCGCTACCTCAAGCGTGTGGTGCCCCCGCCACTTAATATTGGCCTTCCCAGCTGGGAATACGACCCCACCTTCGACATCCGCCGCCACATCCGTGAGGTGACGCTCAAGCACGGCTCCGACGCTGAGTTGAAGACGCTTGCGGGGAAGATTCTGAGCAAGGTGATGGACCGGCAGCACCCGCTCTGGGATCTGACCTTTGTGCATGGGCTGAAAGAGAATCGCAGCGGGCTGATCTTCCGCCTGCACCACTGCCTCGCCGATGGCATCGCCGGGGTTGGGATCATGCATGTGCTCATGGACACGAGCCCCGTGGCGCCTCGTCTGCCCAAACGAAAGCTTCGGCTCCGAGTCCCGCCGCCGCGTGACGTCTTGACTTCGATAACGACCGGCTGCGTCGATTCCTATTCTGATTTCGTCAAAGAAATTCTCGCGGCGCTGCAGGACGTATCGAGCATGGTGGAGCGATTCGCCGCGGATGGCGGAAAACTGGCCACCGACGAGGTCGCCGGTTTACTCCCGGAACTCAGCGCATCCACTGAGCGGCTGCGGTTCAACGTTTTCTACCGCGGACCGCAGAAATTCGCCTGGGCCGAAATTCCGCTGGCAGAAATCAAAGCCATAAAAAGCACCTGCGGGACCAGCGTGAATGACGTCATTCTCGCGCTGGTGACAGCGACCATCCGGCGTTACCTCGGACTGCATGGCGACCCTGTCAAGGGGCGGCTGCTCCGCATGATGGTTCCGGTCAATCTGCGCGGCAGCGACAGTGCGGGCGAATTGGGGAACCGCATCTCCCTGGTCCCGGTCACCATTCCGCTGGATATTCGCAACCCTCGGAAACTGCTGGCTGCCGTCCATGAGAGAACGGAGTTTCTGAAAGGCGCGCATGCCGCCGAATTGGTGAGTTTGGCCGGTGGTTTGATCGGCATGTTCCCGACTTCAGCGCAGGCGCTGGGCGGCCACATCCTGAGCCGGTTGCCGTTCACGCCTTTTAACATGGTCTGCACCAACGTGCCGGGACCGCAGTATCCGCTCTACCTGCTCGGCCACAAGATCCTGCACTGTTATCCCTATGTTCCGATCGGCGGCGAGATGGCGCTCAACTGCGCCATCTTGACCTACAACGGCACGGCATATTTCGGGTTCAGCGGAGATGTGCACGCAGTACCGGATCTGCGGCGTTTGGAAACGTTCCTGCAGTTGAGTTTCACGGAACTGCGAGAAGCCGCCGGGGGCAGACCCCCGCGTAAGGAACAGAAAAAGGAAGAGAAAAAGGAAGAGAAAAAGGAAGAGAAGCAGAAAGAGAAGAGGGTGCGCGCGAAGGCGAAGGTTGCATCGACACCGGTACCCGCGCCGGCGTCAGTTCGTGCGGCCATTCCCATCCGGCCTCTCGCTTCGGTCGAACCAGCAATAGTCGAACCAGCAATAGCAGTAGGGCCCCCAGTTAAGGAGGAACAGGGCTTGACGCGATTGATCGCCTAGTGATCGCCAAGCCGGAGAGTAGGGAACGTGCAGGGCATCCAGTCAGTTGCGCAAGTGACCTCATGGTTGGTCACGGGCCGAATCCTCTTTTTACTCATTCACATTCTGGGTGTCGTATGTTTTTCCTACATTGTGGCGAAGCGCCTGGTGCCGCTGTTACGGGCCGAACGCGATCTTCGCTTTGACCAGCCATTGGCGCGGTTGGGAAGGGTTTTCAAATTCTGGCTGGGGCAGTGGAAGCACCCGCGCTACCGGACCGCAGGGACGATTCATATTCTCATTTTTGCGGGTTTCCTTGTCCTGGCAATCCGCGCCTTCTCGGTGCTGATTGTCGGCGTCTCCGAGAATTTCGTCATGCCCGGCCTTTCCGGAAGAGCCGGTCCCATCTACGACATCGTCACGGATTACGCTGCCACCATTGTTTTCCTCTGCATGGTGATCGCTGTGATTCGCCGCCTGGTTTTCCAACCTGCACGGTACGCGGTGCCGGCAAGATACGGCAAAGCCCACACCGCCGACGCTATCTTCCTTCTGTCGCTGATCGCAATCCTGATGGTAGCCGACAGCCTCTTTGCCGCCGTTAAGGCCGCCGCCCAATCGCAGCAAGGCCCACCGGTTGAAGTGTTGGCCGCACTTTCGCTCCCGTGGATGTTGCAGAAGGCTCTCGTCTCAACTGCCTTGCCCACTCTCGGGAGGCTCTACTTCGGCGCTTATCTTGTCCATGAATTGACCTTTTACTTCTTGCTCTGCTATCGGCCCTTTGGAATCCAGTTCCACGTGGAAACCTCCCTGTTCAATGTTTACTTCGCAAAGTTGGACCGCGAGATTCTGAAGCCGGTGCGATGGGGCGTCAGCGAGGAGCATCTGGATCAGGTGAAATCCTTCGGAGTCAAGACGTTCGAAGACTTCACCTGGAAGCACATGCTCGATTTCTATTCCTGCGCGGACTGCGGGCGGTGTTCCGACAATTGCCCGGCCAATGCGGTGGGAAGGCCGTTGTCGCCGCGATTCATCACCATCAAGGCGAGAGATTACAACTTCCAGCACTATCCGGTGCTGGGACGCGTGGGCATTGGATCGGTGAACCATGGCACGGCACTGATCGGCAGCAAAGATTCCGGCAGCATTTATTCCGAGGATGAAATCTGGTCGTGCACGACCTGCGGCGCTTGCGAGGAAGAGTGCCCGTTGCTGGTGGAGTACATCGATAAGATCGTCGATTTGCGGCGGGGCATGGTCGATGACGGGAATGTGCCCCAGTCCCTGCAAAAGCCGCTGAAGGCGCTGGAGAGCCGCGGCAATCCATACGGCAAGATGGAGAAGAAGAAGGCAGACTGGGCAACCGCCAAGGAATTCCAGCCAATCTGCCCGGTCAAAATACTCGGTAAGAGCAACGGCGCGGAGACTCTGTATTTTGTCGACAGCATCACCTCCTACGATGACCGGATGCAGGCGATCGGGCGGGCAACGGCGAAGATCCTCAACCACGTCGGAGAGAATTTCGGAATCCTGGGCGCGGCGGAAAGAGATAGCGGCCATGAAGTCCGGCGGTTCGGCGAAGAGACGCTGTTCATGGCCTTGCGGGACCACAACGTGGATGCCATCAAAGCATCGGGAGTCCGGCGCATCGTCACGGCTGACCCGCACGCCTACAACGCGCTGAAACACGACTACAAGGATGTGCCGCCGGTGGAACACATCAGCCAGGTGATCGCCAGAGAAGTGAAAGCCGGCAAGATCAAGTTCAATCCGGTAGAAAACGAAAACAGTGTGTACACCTACCACGATCCCTGCTATCTGGGGCGGCACAACCAGATTTACGACGACCCTCGAGAAGTGCTGGATGCGATTCCCGGTTTGAAGAGGGTCGAAATGACGCGTTCCCGAGACCGCTCGTTCTGTTGCGGCGGCGGCGGACTGATGCTGTTCTACGAGCCGAAAGAAGATGAGCGAATGGGCGTGAAGAGAGTCAAGATGGCCGCCGAAGCCGGAGCCAATGTGATGGTGACGGCCTGTCCGTTCTGCATGGTGAATATAGAAGATGCGATCAAAGTGGCGGGTCTGGAAGGAAAGATGACCGCCATCGATCTGGCCGAACTGGTTGACCAGCAAATCGCGCGTGAAAGTCAGAAAGTGGCGTGAAAGGTTCTGGAGGTGAACGTGGAGATTCTAGTTTGCGCAAGAAGAGTGCCTGACACTTCGGAAAACGAGATTGAACTCAATAGCGCGGGAAACGACATCGAACGGGACGAGTTGGTCTATTCCATCAATGAAGCGGACAACTACGCGGTCGAAGAGGCCCTTCAGATCGTCGCCCGAGTCGGCGGAAACGTTACGGTCGCGACAGTTGGTGGCGAAGATGACGAGGAGATCTTACGCCGGGAGATGGCCATGGGCGCGAATCACGGCGTGCTGATCACAGACGAAGCCTTCAGCGGATCAGACGGCAGGGGCATCGCCACCATCCTAAAAGCCTTCGTCCAGAAGGGGCATTATGACCTGATTCTGACGGGAATCCAGGCAGAGGACGGGGGCGCTCAGGTCGGCGGAATGTTGGCGGCGCTGCTCGACTATCCTTTTGCTTCTCTGGTCACTTCCATTGAAATCCTGGACGGCAAGAAGCTGAAAGTCAGCCGGGAAATTGAAGGCGGCAACAAGGAAATCAACGAGATCGATCTTCCCTGTGTGCTCTCGATTCAGACGGGCATCAATGAACCACGCTATGTCGGCATGAAAGGCATCCGGCAAGTGGCCTCTGATCCCATCCCGACTTTCGGCGCATCGGACCTAGGACTTAGCGCAAGCGCTGTGGGAGAAGGTGCCTCCAAAGTGAAACGAGTGGACTACTTCGTGCCCGCACTGGGCAAGGGAGCCGAAATTCTGCACGGCAGCCGGGAGGAGAACATCGACAAAGTTCTGGAGTTAGTGACAGCCAAAGGAGGGTTGAAATAATGGCTCGCATCTTCGCTTACATCGTGCACAAAGGTGGCGTGGCCGCCGATTCCGCGCTCGAACTAGCGGCCGCTGCGCGAAAGATCGATCCCGCGGCTTCGCCGACAGCGATTCTCATCGGTTGGGGTGCGGACCTCGATGCCGCCTGCAAGACCCTCGGCGCTTCCTACACGGAGACTTGGAAAATCGCCAACGACGCGCTTGCCTACCCCAATGCCGAACTGGTCCGCAAAGCCCTGCTGAAGGTCCTGCCGAGCAACAGCATTGTGTTGGTTGCCCATGAGCATTTCGGAATCGATCTGGCGCCGGGTCTTTCCATCAAGATGAATTCAGCTTTCGTCTCCGACGTGTTGGACATCGCCGGAGTTGAAGGCGCCGACCTCAAAGTAATCCGCCAGGAATTCGGGGGACAGGTGAGCGCCCACGTTCGTTGTGACATTTCATCGGGCGCGGTGGTCACGATACGTCCGGGCGCGTTCAAGGCGGTGGAAGGTCCTCCCATCAGCGGCGTCGTCGTCGACAAATCCAACGACGTCGGCGCTCTGGTGTCGGGTCGGCGCTATCTGGAGACGGTCGTCGCCGAGGCGGGTGATGTAGACATCACCAAGTACAACGTTTTGGTGTCCATCGGCCGTGGCATTCAGGAAAAAGACAATGTCGCCATCGCGCAGGAACTGGCTGACGCCCTGGGCGCGGCGGTGAGCTGCTCGAGACCCGTGGTCGACGCCAAGTGGATGGAGAAGTCACGTCAGGTGGGCTCATCCGGAAAAACCGTCAAGCCCAAGGTCTATCTGGCATGCGGCATCAGTGGCTCTTTCCAGCATCTGGCTGGCCTCAAAGGTAGCCCGTTCCTGATCGCCATTAACAAGAATCCGAAGGCTCCGATCTTCCAGGTGGCAGACGTCGGAATTGTCGACGACATTCTGGAGTTCTTGCCGGAGTTGACCAACAAAGTTCGTGAAGTGCGAAACGTCGCATAGCAAAGTGAGGGACCGCTAATGATCACAAATAAAACGCTGAAGTTAAGTGTGAAGTCGCTTAAGGACTTCGCCAAGAAACGTCTGCCGGACGAAGTGCTGCGGGAGCTTGATGACCGCGACGAATGCCCGATCGAGATCGTCCACCATATGTGCAGTCCGGACAAGCTGGGCATTCAACTCCTGTTCATTCCCGAAGAGTTCGGCGGCATGGGCGGTGGCGCCTTCGATGTGTATTGCGTCTGTGAAGAGATGGCGCGCATCGATTTGGGCGTCGCCACGGCCGTGCTAGCGACGTTTCTGGGCAGCGATCCGATTACGGTCGGCGCCACTCCGGAACAGAAGAAGATCTGGCTGACGCGTATCGCAGAAGAAGGAATCTTGTTCGCCTACGGCGCCACCGAGCCGGAAGCCGGCAGCGATCTGGGGGCGCTTCGCACTACGGCGGACCCGGTCACCAAGGACGGCCGCGTCGTCGGCTACAAGATCAGCGGCAACAAGCAATGGATCAGCAACGGTGGAATCGCCGATGCCTACTCGGTTTTGGCCAATACGCCCAGCGGTCCGAGCTGGTTCATCGTGGAAAAGGGCGCGAAGGGCTTCACGCACGACGAGCCCGAAGACAAGCACGGCATCCGCCTCAGCAACACGGCAGCTCTGGCGTTCGACAATGTTTATGTCGATGCCGACCGGCTCGTCGGTGGCGTGGAAGGCCAGGGGTTGAATCAAGCGCAGGCCGTGTTCGGCTACACGCGCCTGATGGTGGCTGCCTTCGGCTTGGGGGGCGGATGGGCTGCTCTCGATCGAGCAATTCCCTACTCCACCAAGCGTATTCAAGCCGGAGCGCCGCTCTCAGAAAAGCAGGGATACACCCACAAGCTGATCGTGCCCAACGTGGTGCGACTGGAAGCAGCCCGCTCCTACATCGAAGAGACCGCGGAGCGCATCGACGCCGGGGCCGAAGGAAGCCTGAACACCGAGGGCGCCATCGCCAAGTACATGGCAACCGAAGCCGGCAATGCAGCCGCCGAGGCCAGCATCCAGGCGCTGGGTGGTTACGGTTACACGCATGAATACATGGTGGAAAAAATCAGCCGCGACGTTCGCATCACCACGATCTACGAAGGCACCTCCGAGATCATGGAGATGACCATCAGCCGCGACCGCTGGCAGTCTCATCTCAAGACGCGCGGGCAGCACTATCACGATCGAGCGCGAGAATTCGAAGCGCTGCACGCCCGCCATCCGAGCGTGGGCGCTGATATCGCGGCACTGGCTTTGCACGCCTTGGCTGAGGTTATGGAAAAGGCGCGGATTGCGCGCCTGACCCGCTATCAACATATTCTCCTGCGCCTGGGCGAGTTGATCGCTTATGCCGAGTGCGCGGGTAGTTTGTCCCGCCGCGCCGCGCTGTTGGCTGAAGGCAAGCTCCACGAAAAAGCGAACCGGCGCTTCGACGCGACGGCGCTCGCGGCGATCAGCCGAATCTTTGCCCGCGATGCCGCGCTCAAGGTGGTTGAAGAGGGTTTGCGCTGGGTCGTCGGAGCCGGGGGCATAAGCGATGCCGAGATGCCCGGGTTTGAAACGAGTTTGGGATTGCCCGCCATTCACCGCGCGCAGTCGGGCCTCATTTCGGACCTGGATTACATAGCAGACGTACTGTACGGCCGCGCTGCCAAGCGCACGGAACTGGCCGCGTAGCGTCTAAGGATCGATCTTTATAGGAGCCCTGTCATGGAAAACACTTCTTATCGGGCCATAGCAATTGTGGGAGTTGGAGCCGTTTTACCCGATGCTCCGAATGTACCGGCCTTCTGGGAAAATGTGAAGAACGGCCGCTACAGCATCAGCGAGGTTACGCCCAACCGCTGGGACCCGGCGCTTTACTACGATTCCGATCACAGCGCCCCGGACAAGACCTACTCAAAGATCGGTGGCTGGGTGCATGAGCATGTGTGGGATCCCTTGAAATGGCGTCTGCCTATCCCGCCGCGCGTGGTCAATGCGATGGATGAGGCGCAAAAATGGGCCATCGCCTGCACCCGCGAAGCGTTGGAAGACTATGGCTATCCCAAGCGGCCGCTGGACAACGATCGCACGGCTGTGATCCTGGGCAATGCCATAGGAGGCGAAAAACACTATTTCACCGTGGCGCGCGTGCTTTTTCCGGAATTCGCGCGCGAACTCGCTGAATCTGCCAGTTTCGCCGCGTTGCCGGAAGCGGTCCGCCGCGACATTACGCGCCAATTCCACGACCGGATGGGAAAGCTCCTTCCTGAAATTACGGAAGACAGCATGCCCGGCGAATTGTCCAACTGCATTGCCGGCCGCATTGCGAACGTTTTCAACTTCCACGGCCCCAACTACGTTTGTGACGCCGCCTGCGCCTCGGCAATGGCAGCAATCAGTTCCGCGACGGAAGGGCTGGTACAACACCATTTCGACGTGGCAGTCACCGGCGGCATTGACCGCAACATGGGCGTCTCCAGCTTCGTCAAGTTCTGCAAGATCGGTGCGCTCTCGGCGACCGGCACTCGTCCCTACGCGGAAGGGGCCGACGGCTTCGTCATGGGCGAAGGCACGGCGATCTTTCTGCTCAAGCGTCTGGCCGATGCCGAGCGCGACGGGGACAATATCTACGCCGTGCTGCGCGGCATGGGCGGATCGAGCGACGGCAAGGGAAAGGGCATCACCGCGCCCAACCCGATCGGCCAAAAATTCGCCATCGAGCGCGCCTGGGAGACTGCCGGATTATCGCCGGCTACGGTGACGTTGATCGAGGGCCATGGCACATCCACCGCCGTGGGCGACGTCGTCGAAGTGCAAAGCATGATCGACGTGCTTAGCGGTTCTCATCTCCCCTCGCATTCAGTGGCGCTTGGTTCGGTCAAGTCGAACTTTGGGCACCTTAAAGGAGCAGCCGGCGCTGCCGGACTGCTGAAAGCCGCGCTGGCGCTTCGGGACAAGGTACTGCCGCCGAGCGTGCATTGCGAGCATCTCAATCCAAACATCGACTTTGCTCACTCTCCGCTCTACGTCAATACCGAACTGAAACCATGGACGATGCCAGAAGATGGAGTGCGCCGGGCGGGTCTGAGCGCTTTTGGTTTTGGCGGCACCAATTTCCATGCGGTGCTCGAAGAATACATTCCTGGCAGGCTGAACGGAAACGGCAAGCGCTCGGTGGCGGTCAGTGAGATACCGTCGAAAGTGAAAGAGCCAATTATGAATGTGAAAGGTGTTTCCCGCACTTCTTTTTCCAGTACTGCCAGCTCTTCTTCTTACAAAGCTCCGTTACGCGGAGCACTGGTAATCGGCGCCGCTTCCGAAGCCGCGCTCATCGAGCGTTTGCGCGCGGTAGAAAAGGACGCGAAAGCGGGCCGGGCACCGGCGCCAACTGCTCCGGCGGAATCGGACCTGCGCGCACCCGAGCGCGTGGCCATCGACTACGCCAACGCCACCGAACTGGCGGACAGAGCAGGCAATGCACTCAAAGCACTGGCGGCCAATCAGCCGGCGGTGTGGAAGGCCCTGCGGGCACAAGGTATCTTCCGGGGTCACGGTCCCGCTCCCAAGGTCGCCTTCCTGTATACCGGTCAAGGCTCGCAGTACGCGAACATGCTCCAACTGATCCGGGCAACGGAGCCGATTGTGGCTGAAACCTTTGCCGAAGCCGATCGCGTGATGATGCCCTTGCTCGGCAAGCCGCTCAGCAAATTCATCTTCGTTGACCAAGCCGACGCCGTCGCCGTCGCCAAGGCCGAAGACGATCTTCGCCAAACCGAGATCACTCAGCCCGCCGTGCTGGCAATCGACCTCGCGCTGACCCGGCTCCTGGCCGCTTACGGAATCGAACCCGACTTCACGATGGGACACAGTTTGGGCGAATACGGAGCGCTGGTCGCGGCCGGCGGCCTCCCCTTTGTCGACTCACTGGAAGCCGTCAGCGCTCGAGGCCGCGGCATGACCCAGGTAGCAATGGATGACAACGGCCGCATGGCCGCGGTGTTTGCTCCGATTGAAGAAATCGAGCGCATCCTGAAGACGATCAACGGCAACATCGTGATTGCCAACTTCAACAGCAACCATCAGGCGGTTGTCGGTGGCGCGAGCAAAGCAGTCGAGCAGGCCATGGAAGCCTTCCAAAAAGCTGGCTATGACGTGTCTGCGTTACCTGTGAGCCACGCCTTCCACACAACGATTGTGGCGGGAGCCAGCAAGCCGTTGCGGCAAGTGCTGGAGCGCCTGCATCTCGAATCGCCACGTTTGCCAATCGTCGCGAACACAAACGGCGAGTTTTATCCCACAGGACCTGACGTCGTGCCTAAGATGCTCGACATTCTCACGCAGCAGGTCGCTTCTCCTGTGCAATTTATTAAGGGCTTGCGCACGCTGTACGATGCTGGCGCTCGCATGTTTGTTGAGGTTGGACCGAAGAAGGCTTTACAGGGATTTGCCGAAGATGTGCTCGGCGGCCACAGCGATGTGGTTTCGTTATTTACCAATCATCCGAAAGTCGGTGATCTCGTCGCGTTCAACCAGGCGCTGTGCGGTCTATATGCGGCGGGACTGGGCCGCGGGACCGCGGAAGCCTTGCGCGAGCCCGCGGTAACGACCGTGACCGCTATTCCCTCACCGTCGGAAACGTCTAAACCGATTCCCGTGGCAGCGTCCCCAACAAACACCTCTGGCACGCCTGCCGCGCCGTCGAACAGCGATCGCTACAACGAGCTCGGGCGTTTGTTCGCCGATGTTCTCGATCGCGGCTACGAGCTCTACCACGGCCAGAATGGGCGCTCCACCTCCGCCCCGGTGGTCATCACGGGCGCGGCGTTAGGCCTGCCCGGAACCGAGCACATCTTCGATGATGGCAACATTGGCCGCATTCTGCGGGGCGATCAGTTTATCGCTTCGATCCCCGCCCAATTCCGGCAAGCTATGCTCGACAAACACATCACGCGCCTGGTGAAGAGCGAGACCGGAGAACCCAGGTTTGAGACCCTCAGCAGCGTCGCGGACGTCATCAAGCTGGCGGGCCGTGGGGGCGCTTTTAATCTTGAAGATGAATTCGGAATTTCCGCCGAACGCGTAGGCGCCCTCGACCGTGTCACCCAACTGGCGATCGCCGCGGGCCTCGACGCATTGCGCGACGCCGGCATCCCGCTGGTCATGCGCTATAAGACCACGACCAAAGGCACGCAATTACCGGAGCGCTGGGGATTGCCCGACGCTTTGCGCGACGATACCGGTGTGATTTTTGCTTCCGCCTTCCCCGGAATGGACTCGTTCGCCGATGAGATGGCGCGCTATTACGCGGACCACGAACGCCGCGAGCAGTTGGCCATGCTCGAAAACCTGCTCACCCGTGCGGTCGAGGGGAATGGTCATTCCGTTCTGGTGCGGGAGATCAGCCGGCGCATCGACGAGTTGCGCGCCGCCATCGACAAAGAACCGTATGTCTTCAACCGGCGCTTCTTGCTCCGAGTCTTGTCCATGGGACATTCGCAATTCGCCGAATTCATCGGCGCCCGCGGTCCCAACACCCAAATCAACTCTGCCTGCGCGAGCACCACGCAAGCGGTGGCGCTGGCACAGGACTGGATCCACGCCGGGCGCTGCAGCCGGGTAATTGTCATCTCGGCCGACGACGTCAGCTCCGACCATCTGATCGATTGGATGGGCGCTGGCTTCCTGGCCAGTGGAGCGGCAGCCACCGACGAAGTGGTCGCAGACGCCGCCATTCCCTTCGACCGCCGGCGGCACGGCATGATTATCGGCATGGGCGCCGCGGCTCTGGTGGTGGAGAGCGCCGAAGCCGCCCGTGAACGTGGAATACAGCCCATCTGCGAAGTGTTGTCCACTACGACGAACAACAGCGCCTTCCACGGTACTCGTCTCGATGTCCAGCACATCGGCCAAGTGATGGAGACCCTGATCGCCAAAGCCGAAGCGCGCAGCGGCATTTCGCGTCACCAGATCGCGCCACAGACAGTTTTCGTTTCCCACGAAACCTATACACCGGCGCGCGGCGGCAGTGCCTCCGCGGAGATCCACGCACTTCGTCGCGTTTTCGGCGACGTCGCGGATAGCATCGTGATCGCCAACACCAAGGGCTTCACCGGTCACGCCATGGGCACAGGCATCGAAGATGTCGTTGCGGTCAAGGCGCTCGAAACCGGCTGCGTGCCCCCGGTCGCCAACTTTAAGGAAGTTGATCCGGAGCTGGGACAGTTGAACCTGTCGAAAGGCGGGGCCTATCCCGTCGAGTACGCCATACACCTAGGAGCGGGGTTCGGTTCGCAGATTAGCATGATGCTGCTGCATTGGATTAAGACGAAGAACGGAATCCGTCCCAGCCCGAACGCTCTGGGCTATGCCTACCGCATCGCCGATGCCAGCGCCTGGAGTGCTTGGCTGAGTAGTGTCGCGGGCCGTCCAGTCGCCGATCTGGAAGTAGTCCACCGCACGCTGCGCGTGCGCGACCAAGGGGTAGCAGCGCGGGTCGCCGAAGTTGCCAAGGAATCGCGAACGGCGCCAGCAAAAACGACGGCGCCTATCCCCACAACGCAAGCACCACCACCGACGCCAGTCGTCACCACGAAACCGACGCCACCGCCGCCCATCGCAGTCGCTGCACCGGCACCCAAAGTTCAAGTCGCCACTGTGGCTCCCGCTCCTTCCGCGCCGCCACAACCAGCGGCAAAGGGCGATCTCAAGGGCGATCTGGTGAAAGAGAGAGTGCTGGCTCTGGTCGCCGAGAAAACCGGTTATCCGGTGGACATGCTCGATCTGGACCTCGATCTCGAAGCGGATCTGGGCGTCGACACAGTTAAGCAGGCGGAGGTCTTTGCCACAATCCGCGAGGCTTACAACATTCCGCGCGACGAGAACCGCAAGCTGCGCGATTACCCCACCTTGGCCCACGTGATCCGTTTCGTCTATGACAAGCGCCCGGACTTGGCTGCAGCCCCGGCAGCAGCGAAGGAAGAAGTCAAACTCACTACACCGAAACCTGCTGTGGTAGCTGAGAAGCCGGCGCCCACTGCGACACCTGCGCAAGTCGTCGCCGGCGATGCCGTCAAAGAGCGCATTCTCGCGCTGGTGGTAGAGAAGACTGGCTATCCGAAAGACATGCTGGATTTGGATCTCGATCTCGAAGCTGACCTCGGCGTCGACACCGTCAAACAGGCGGAGATGTTCGCGGCCATCCGCGCGGAATATAACATTCCGCGCGACGAGAACCTTAAGCTGCGCGACTATCCCACGTTGGCGCGCGTCATCCAGTTCGTGTTTGAGAAGCGCCCCGACCTGGCTGCAACCCCGGCGGCAGCGAAGGAAGAAGTCAAACTCACCACTCCGAAACCTGCTGTGGTCGCTGAGAAACCGGCGCCCACTGCGACACCTGCGCAAGTCGCGGCTGGCGATGGCGTCAAGGAACGCATTCTCGCGCTGGTGGTAGAGAAGACTGGCTATCCGAAAGACATGCTGGATTTGGATCTCGACCTCGAAGCGGACCTCGGCGTCGACACGGTCAAACAGGCCGAAATGTTTGCGGCCATCCGCGAGATCTACAGCATTCCGCGCGACGAGAACCGCAAGCTGCGCGATTATCCAACATTAGCGCACGTCATCCGTTTCGTATTTGAGAAGCGCCCCGACCTGGCTGCGGCCCCGGCGGTCGCGAAGGAAGAAATCAAACCCGCCACGCCGAAAGCGGCTGTGGTTGATGAGAAACCGGCAGCCACTGCGGCATCCGCGCAAAACGTCACCGGCGATGCCGTCAAGGAACGCATTCTATCGCTTGTAGTAGAGAAGACCGGTTATCCGAAAGATATGCTGGACCTGGAACTGGATCTCGAAGCGGACCTCGGCGTTGACACCGTCAAACAGGCGGAGATGTTCGCGGCCATTCGCGCGGAATACAACATTCCGCGCGACGAGAACCTTAAGCTGCGCGACTATCCCACGTTGGCGCGCGTCATCCAGTTCGTGTTTGAGAAGCGTCCCGACTTGGCTGGGGTGTCTGCAGTTCCATCCTCCCCAACGATCAGCGCGCCATCTGAACCCGCGCCGCCCCCAGTTGCAGCCCAAGCGGCCACGGACGACTCCATCAAGGAGAAGGTGCTGGCCATCGTGGCCGAGAAGTCGGGCTATCCCAAAGACATGTTGGACCTGGATCTGGATCTCGAAGCAGACCTCGGCATCGACACCGTCAAACAAGCGGAGATGTTCGCGGCCGTACGGGCGGCGTACAACATTCCGCGGGATGAGAATCTCAAGCTGCGCGACTTCCCGACCTTGGCCCACGTGATCAAGTTCGCTCGCGACCGGCAACCCGCATTGGCTAAAGCGTCTGCTCCAACCTCTTCCGCCATGCAAGAGAAACAAGATCCGACGCAGAAAAAACCGGTAGTGTCCGCATCTTCGGGTCCGAAGCCGATTACGACTGCGCGTCCGATCCCCGCCAGTTTCGAGGCCGCCAATCGTATTCCACGCCGCGTACCTATTCCCAACTTGCGCCCGCCGCTTGACCTTTGCAAGCCAACCGGTGTGACGCTCGGGTCCGACCGCCGAGTGGTTATTATGCCGGACAAATCTGGTGTAGGAGACGCGCTGGCGCAACGGCTACAGACGATGGGTATAGAAGTTCTCCGCGTTGAGGACGCGTCGGAAGCGGACGCACTGGCCAACCGCCTCAAGAGCTGGCTGGCCGCGGGTCCGGTACACGGAGTGTACTGGCTGCCCGCGCTGGACAACGAAGGGAACCTCAGTGAGATGGACCTCGCCAGTTGGCATGAAGCCCTGCGGGTGCGTGTCAAATCCTTGTATGCCACCATGCGCATTCTGTATGAGCAGGTTGCGGCGCCGGGCACGTTTCTTGTGTCGGCAACGGGGCTGGGCGGACAGCATGGCTACGACGAGACCGGCGCGATAGCGCCGTTCGGCGGCGCGGTCGTGGGCTTCACCAAAACGTACAAGCGCGAGCGGATGGACGCTCTGGTTAAGGCGGTCGACTTTGAAGCGGAACGAAAGCCGTCAGAGGTCGCCGACATCCTGATTGAGGAAACCCTGCGCGATCCTGGCGCCATCGAAATCGGCTACAAAGAAGGACTGCGCTGGACGGTTGGGCTACAAGAACAGCTCGCCGCGGATGGTAAGCCCGGTCTAACCTTGGACAGCAACACGGTCTTTCTCGTCACCGGCGCGGCCGGGAGTATTGTATCGGCCATCACCGCCGATTTGGCGACGGCCTCTGGAGGCACGTTCTACCTACTCGATCTCGTGCCCGAGCCCGATCCGGAGAATCCCGATCTCAAGCGCTTCGCGACCGGCTTTGGGGCTGACAAGGACGGCCTCAAGCGTGATCTGTTCGCACGCATCCAGGCGCGCGGCGAGCGCGCCACGCCGGCCCTGGTTGAAAAAGAGCTGGCAGCCCTGGAGCGAGCGCAAGCGGCACACAGCGCGATCGCTGCCGTGCGAGCCGCCGGCGGTACGGCGCATTACTTCAGCGTCAACCTCACGGACGCAGACGCTGTAACCAAAATCATCAAGCAAGTGCGGGAGCGTAGCGGGCACATCGATGCGCTGCTGCACGCCGCCGGCACGGAGCGCAGCCACTTTCTGCCGGACAAGGATGCGCGTGAATTCGATCTGGTCTTCGACGTCAAGAGCGACGGCTGGTTCAATCTTCTGCATGCCATCGGCGATATGCCCCTCGGGGCGACGGTGGCGTTCAGTTCGATTGCCGGCCGGTTCGGCAACGCCGGACAAACCGATTACAGCGCGGCCAACGACTTGTTGTGCAAGATCACGTCGAGCTTCCGCTCCACACGGCCGGCTACACGGGGCATCGTCATCGACTGGTCGGCTTGGGGCGGCATCGGTATGGCTACGCGCGGCTCCATCCCTAAGATGATGGAACTGGCAGGTATCGACATGCTGCCACCCGAGGCGGGGATTCCTTTGATTCGCCGCGAACTCACGGCGGGAGGCACCAAGGGTGAAATTGTTATCGGCCAGCGTCTTGGTGTTCTGCTGAACGAGTGGGATGCCACTGGCGGGCTGGATACATCGGCAGCGGGAACCCTGACCCGATCGCCGGAGCAAGGACCAATGGTCGGCAAGATAGCAGGCGTGGGCCTGCAGAGTGGCCTCAAAGTCGAGACGATGCTGGACCCGGCGATTCAGCCGTTCCTGCACGATCATCAAATTGAGGGCACACCGGTTCTGCCCGGGGTCATGGGCATCGAGGCGTTTGCCGAAGCCGCGCTATGCCTGCTTCCTGGCTGGCATGTTGCGGCGATCGAAGACGTGAACTTCCTGGCGCCGTTCAAGTTCTATCGGAACGAACCGCGCGCGGTGACGGTCGAGGCAGTCATCTATCCGCAGCGCGATACCTTGGTGGCGGATTGCCGCTTGACCGGCCACCGACCGCTCCCCAACCAGGCCGAGCCCCAAGTGACAACGCACTTCACTGCGCGGGTGCGGCTCACAAAACAGACACCCCAAACAGTGACCGTGCCGGCGCTGGGCTTGCCCGAAGGACACATCATCGAAGCCGCCGACATCTATCGCCTCTACTTCCACGGACCCGCATACCAGGTTGTGGAGCGGGCGTGGTGGGACGGGCACCGGATTATCGGGCTGATGGCCAAAGGCTTGCCGGCAAACCATCTGCCGTCCGAACTGCCGACACTTATGACGCCGCGCCTGATTGAGCTTTGCTTCCAGACTGCCGGACTCTGGGAGATGGGCGCGCAGGGCCGTATGGGTCTGCCGCAGCACATTGATCGCGTTTCATCATTGTTACCGGCCCCGGGGTCGGCCGACACACGGTTATACGCCGTGGTCACTTCCGACTGGGGTCGCGGCAGCTTCGATGCGGAGGTTGTAGATACCAAAGGAAACCGCTACCTGCATCTTAGCGGCTATCGCACGGTAGCGGTTCCCAACGCAGTGGACGCCGAGCGGTTGAAGGCACTGCAGGCTGCGATGTCACTGGAAACCGTCGCCGCATAAAGAGCACGACAGGTTTTCCTAACGATGTTGTCCTGACGATCTGTCGATCGGGGGCCTTATGGAACACGAATTTCAACGCGTGGCCGTCGTGAATCGCGGTGAAGCCGCCATGCGTTTCATCCACGCCGCCCGCGATTTCAATGAAGAACACGGCACATCGTTGCGCACGGTCGCGCTTTTCACCGAGCCTGACCGCCATAGCATGTTTGTGCGTGAGGCGGACGAGGCAGCGTGTCTCGGTCCCGCTCAGGTCCTCGATGCCAACACCCAGCAGCCCAAGAGCAGTTACGTCGACTATGGCCGGCTCGAACGCGCGCTGGCGGTGGTGCGCGCGGACGCGGTCTGGGTGGGATGGGGCTTTGTGGCCGAGCACGCCGCATTCGCCGACCTTTGCCGCGAACTGGGCATTGTGTTCATCGGCCCGGACGGCGATGTGATGCGGCGCGTGGGCGACAAGATCGCCTCCAAACGAATTGCCGAGCAGGCGCAGATCCCGGTAGCGCCCTGGAGCAATGGGCCGGTGGAAAGCCTCGCTGACGCCCAAGCCCATGCCGAGCGCCTGGGGTATCCGCTCCTTATTAAGGCCACCGCCGGAGGCGGCGGTCACGGGATTCGCCTGGTGCGTTCGGCAGCCCAGCTTCCGCAAGCCTTTGCGAGCGCCCGGGCTGAGGCGTTCAAGGCCTTCGGGGACCCAACCGTTTTCCTGGAGCAACAGGTGCAAGGCGCGCGCCACGTCGAGGTCCAAATTATTGCCGACCACTACGGGACGACATGGGCCGCCGGCGTGCGCGACTGCACCATCCAGCGCCGCCACCAGAAAGTCCTGGAAGAAGCACCTTCGCCGGCGCTTTCTCCGGAGCAAGATCGGATGCTGCGCGAGGCGGCGGTGCGCTTGAGTCAGGCAACGGGTTATCACAACGCGGGCACTGTCGAATTCCTGTACCAACCGGAAATGAACCGCTTCTCGTTCATGGAGATGAACACGCGGCTGCAGGTTGAACATCCGGTGACCGAGTGCACCACAGGGCTCGATCTCGTGAAACTTCAGATTCAGGTCGCGCGCGGCGGCCGCCTGGAGGGTGAACCGCCGCGCACCACCGGCCATGCCATTGAGGTGCGGCTGAATGCGGAAGATCCGGAAAACGGCTTTGCTCCGGCTCCGGGCGCGATTGAGCGGTTCAGAATCCTGCCCTGGCTGGGTGTGCGCGTAGACAGCGGCGTGGAGGAAGGCGATGCCATCCCGGCGGAGTTCGACTCGATGATCGCCAAGGTCATCGCCTACGGCCAGAACCGGAAAGAAGCGCTTTCCCGCCTGCAGCGGGCGCTGCGCGAGAGCGTCGTCGTCGTCAAGGGCGGAACCAGTAACAAAGCGTTTCTGCTGGAATTGCTGAACCGCCCCGAGGTGCAGCGTGGAGAAACACATGTTGGGTGGCTGGACCACTTAGCGGCAACCGGTGAGCACCTCTCCAGGCGCTACGCCGACGTGGCTCTGGTTCAAGCCGCGATCGAGGCCTACGATGCCCAGTTAGCCGTGGAGCAGAAGCAGTTTTATGCGTCGGCGGTGCGTGGGCGGCCGCAGGTCCGGAGTGAGGTAGGCCTGACTGCGGAACTACGCTATCGAGGCCATCGCTACTCGCCGAAGACTTATCGCCTCGGCCCTCAGCGATACCGCGTGGAGATGAATGGGGCAGGCATCGGTGCCCAGATCGACCGTTTGGGTCAGTTCGAATGTTGGCTCACCGTCTTCGGGCGGCGCTTTCGCGTCGTCTCCGTAGTCCAGGGAATCAGTTACCGGCTCGAGGTGGACGGTACATCTCACCGGATCGATCGAGATGACGGGGGCGTGGTGCACGCGCCGGCGCCGGCGGTAGTGGTTTCCATTCTGGTCAAGCCGGGCGACATGGTTGCGGCTGGGGACCGCCTGGCTGTGCTCGAGGCCATGAAAATGGAAACGCAGGTTGTGGCCCCATTCTCCGGAAAAGTCCGGCAGGTGATGGCCATACCCAACGTTCAGGTGGATACCGGAGCCCCACTCCTGCAGATCGACCCCATCGCCGGTGGCGATACCATGGCGGACGCGGAGCGAGTGGTCTTTGGCACGTCGCTGGCCTCGGACGGAAACGGAGGAGCGATCCAATCCAGCTGCCGTCAGAACCTGGATGAGCTGCGCCAGCTCATGTTGGGCTTTGACGTGGATCCGAAGCACGCCGCGCGGCTGCTCGCCGAATGGAGCCAGAATTGCCCCGTGGACAGCGACGAAATAAGACAGCGCGAAGATGAGATCCTCAACATCTTTGTCGACATACGTTCCCTGTTCCAACGCGAGCCGGAGGTAAACCATCGGGCCAGCGGTGAAGAGCCCAGTGCCGAGGCCTATCTGTTTTCTTACTTGCGCATGCTGGAGACGCGCGGTGAAGGACTCCCGCCAGCCTTTGTCAGCGCGCTCCAACGCGCACTGGCTCACTACGGTGTGCGGACGCTGGATCGCTCCCCTGAACTGGAAGAGAGCTTGCTCTGGATCTACAAATCGCATCAACGCGTGGAGCAGCAAGTCGCGCCCGTTCTGGGCATCCTCGAACGACGGCTGCGGCACGTCCAGACGCTGTCGCCGCACGCTGAGGAGTCCTTTCGGACGCTCCTCGACCGGATAACCTCCATGACCAATGGGCTGTTTCCCGCGGTCACCGACGTGGCCCGTGAAGTGCGCTATCGCTACTTCGACCAACCGCTGTTTGGGCGGGCACGTCAACAGGTGTTTGAGCAAATGGAGGAACACCTCGCCTATCTAGCTGCCAATCCCGATGCCGCGGACCGCTACGAGAGAATCCGCGCGTTGGTCGAATGTCCGCAGCCGCTGTTCAGCCTAATCTCCGGCCGGTTCGCAAAATCCGACCAAGCCATGCGCAAATTGATGCTGGAGGCGCTGACTTGGCGGTACTACCGGATTCGAAAGCTCACGAACTTTCGCTCCGTGGTTGTGGCCGGACAGTGCTGCGCATCGGCGGAGTACGATCATGAGGGGAAGCGCATTCACGTGTTCACGACGCACGCCGAGTACTCCCGGCTCGCGGAGGCGGCGCGGACGCTGTTTCCCATGATCGCGGAAGTCCCGGCAGACCACGACATCGTCATCGATTTTTACGTTTTCCATTCCGCCAAGTTGGGCGACCCGGAGGCTACGCAGCAGGAAGTGCGCGCTGTGCTCAACCAGGCTGGCTTCCCGCGCCCCATCCGGCGCATCGTGGCGACAGCTGCCGGCACCGGTCACGGCCATGGTATAGCCGGCATGCATTTCACCTATCGCCCCAGCAGCGGGAATACGTATGAAGAGGAGAAGCTCTACCGCGGAATCCACCCCATGATGGGGAAACGGCTGCATCTCTGGCGGCTTAGCAATTTCAAGATTGAACGGCTGCCGTCGGTCGAAGACGTATACCTGATTCATGCCGTGGCTCGCGATAACCCGAAGGATGAGCGGTTGTTCGCGTGCGCGGAAGTGCGCGACGTAACTCCAGTCCGAGATGAGGCGGGTCGCATCGTGCAACTGCCGCAACTGGAGCGCATGTTAATGGAAGCGATGGCCAGCATCCGGCGGTTTCAGTCGCGGCGGCCGACCTATCAGCGCCTCCATTGGAATCGCATACTGCTGAACGTGTGGCCGCCGCTCAATCTTGGGCGGGATGAATTGCGCGATCTTGTGCGCAAACTGGCGCCCGCGACCGAAGGCCTGGGGTTGGAACAAGTGATAGTGCGCGTCCGCATTCCCAATCCGGCGACCGGCGAGTTGCGCGATATGGTGGTGCGCATCTCGAGCCCGGGCGGCAGCGGTATGCTCGTTACCTTCCGGCCCGCCGACCAACTACAACCAATCAAACCGCTGACCGAATACGACCAGAAAGTCGTCCGCATGCGGCAGCGCGGGCTCATCTACCCTTACGAAATCATCAAAATGCTCACGCCCGCTCCGGAACACACGCGGGCGGAATTTCCCACTGGCGATTTTATCGAGCATGATCTTGACTCGGAAGGCCGTCTGGTCGCCGTCGATCGTCCCTATGGTCAAAACAAAGCCAACATCATCGTCGGCGTCATCCGCAACTTTACCACCAAGTATCCCGAGGGCATGACACGCGTTCTGCTGCTGGGAGATCCGAGCAAGGACCTGGGCGCCATCGCCGAACCGGAATGCCGGCTCATCCTCGGAGCTCTGCAACTGGCCCAAGCGAAGGGCGTTCCCCTGGAATGGTTTCCCATCTCGGCGGGCGCCAAGATCTCCATGGACAGCGGAGTGGAAAACATGGATTGGATTGCCCAAGTCCTACGGGGCTTGGTGGAGTTCACGCAAGCGGGCGGCGAGGTGAATCTGGTGGTGAACGGGATCAACGTCGGCGCGCAGCCGTACTGGAACGCCGAGGCCACCATGCTCATGCACACCCGGGGCATTCTGATCATGACACCGAAAGCGGCGATGGTGCTCACCGGCAAGCGCGCGTTGGACTACTCCGGCAGCGTCTCGGCCGAGGACAATCAAGGGATCGGCGGTTACGATCGCATCATGGGTATCAACGGCCAAGCGCAGTACTGGGCCCGCGACATCGATGAAGCTTGCCACATTCTGTTGCGCCACTATGAGCACACCTACGTGGCCCCGGGCGAGCGTTTCCCCCGGCGGGCCGCGACTGCCGATCCCCTGGATCGAGATGTGCGAGTCTACCCTCACGGCAGGAACGGCAATGGCGATTCCGAAGACGGCTTCGAACTGATCGGCGACATCTTGTCGGACGAGACCAACCCCGGCCGCAAGAAATCCTTTGATATTCGCAAAGTGATGATGGCAGCCACCGACCAGGACCATGCACCGCTGGAACGCTGGGCCGGAATGCGCGCGGCGGAGACCGCGGTAGTATGGGACGCCCATCTCGGTGGCTATCCCGTTTGTCTGATCGGTATCGAATCCCGGGTAGTGTCCCGGTTGGGATTTGTTCCCGCCGACGGGCCGGATCAATGGACTTCCGGGACGCTCTTCCCGCAATCGTCAAAGAAAGTGGCGCGCGCGATCAACGCGGCGAGCCACAATCGACCGGTGGTAGTCCTGGCCAACCTGTCGGGATTTGATGGCTCGCCGGAGTCGATGCGCCGGCTGCAGCTTGAGTACGGCGCCGAGATCGGGAGGGCCGTGGTGAACTTCAAAGGCCCCATCGTCTTTTGTGTGATCTCCCGCTATCACGGAGGCGCTTACGTAGTTTTCTCGCGGGCACTGAATGAAAACCTCGAAGTGACGGCCTTGGAGGGAACGTATGCCTCCGTCATCGGCGGCGCTCCGGCGGCAGCCGTGGTTTTCGCCAGCGAGGTTGAAGCCAGGGCCCGCAAAGATGCGCGCTTGCAGCCGCTGAACCAGGCGATCGCCCAGGCTGAGGGCGCGGAGAAAGGCCGGTTGCGCGCCCAGTGGGACGAACTCTTCAAAGTCGTACACTCCGAGAAGCTGGGCGAGATGGCCTCCGAGTTTGACCGCGTACACAGCGTGCAGCGGGCTCTCGACGTGGGTGCTCTCAATTACATTATTCCGCCCGCAAACCTGCGTCCTTATCTCATCCATGCGATCGAACGCGGTATCGCAAGAGAGGAGGAATCGGAATCCGCAAAGTCGGAAACCAGGATATCGGAAGCGGCGGCCTAGTCTCGGCCATGGTGAATTGGATGAACGTGTATTGGTTGGAACAAAGCGAAGCAGATGTACCGACGGAGAATGATTGGCTGAGCGCAAACGAAGCCGTCTGCCTGAATGCCCTGCGCTTTCCGAAGCGCCGCGCCGACTGGCGGCTGGGACGCTGGACGGCGAAATGCGCTCTGTCCATTCAACTGGATGTCCCTGCTAATTCCCAAATCTTCAAGAAAATAGACATACGCCCGGCGCCGTCCGGCGCGCCCGAGGCCTTTTTCGGCAACCAACCGGCAGCGGTCACTATTTCACTCAGCCACCGCGCCGGTCTCGCGGCTTGTGCCGTGGCGATGTCCGGCGTGAAAATGGGTTGTGATCTGGAAATGGTCGAGCCGCGTAGCGATGCTTTTGTCGCCGACTATTTCACCCTCGAAGAGCAAGCGCTGGTTGAGCGCGCGTCTGCGGCGGACCGGAATCGGCTCTTGGCCCTGCTTTGGAGCGGGAAAGAGAGCGCGCTCAAAGCGCTGCACGAGGGTTTGCGGCTAGACCTGCGCAGTGTAATCGTGAGCCTCGGCAATGCGGCATTCGATTTGCACGACTGGAGCCCGATGGAAGTGCGTCACACCGACCACCGAATCTTCCACGGTTGGTGGCAACATGCGGACGGCATTGTGCGGACTCTAGTGGCCGCGCCGCCACCAAACCCGCCGATTCGCTTACGGAGCCCGGTTTACGTTCCCGACGCGGCTTCCCTGTGCGTGTAGAGGATTGGTGCTTGGCATGACTGCCCGGATACATTTCAGAGGCCCACCCCGCTACTGCCTCCGCAGCGCCGCCGAACTGAGCCAATCCGTTCTCGAAGTATCTGCTCGCCGAGCGCTCAAGGGTCCGCGCCTGCCCGGTTGGAACTGGTTCGTAGAACTGGCCACTGAAGTGCTGAGGCGGCAGACGCTCACTGCCTTCCGGCTGGGCGATGTGAAGGAAGCACGCCACTATTTGGACTCGGTCGTGATGAGTTCACCGGCGTTGTCCGAAGTAAGCATCACGCCGGTCGTGCAAGAAAAGTTCAGCGGAAGTTGGTTTGCCGGCAAGAACACAGAGCCGCGCGTGACCGTCCTGTATTTTCATGGTGGCGGATACTCCTTTTATCCGCAGGCCTACGCCAACTTTATCGCGCTGATCACGCTGGCTGCGAAATCCAAAACATTTGCCCTCAATTACCGCCTCTCACCAGAACATCGGTTCCCGGCGCAGCTTGAAGACGCGCTCAACGCCTACCGCTGGCTGCTGGAGGACGGCGCCGATCCTGACCGTCTGATTTTTGCCGGCGACTCGGCGGGTGGCAATCTGACGCTGGCTTTGCTTCTGGCGGCACGGGAGTCGAAGCTTCCTCTGCCAGCGCTGGCCGTTGCGCTCTCCCCAGCAACTGACTTCGACACTGACCACATCGGCAACCCGGACTTTGACTGGATTGAGAAGCCAATGCTTGAGCAGTGGGCGGACTGGTTCTGCGACTCCGCCGAGCGCCGGAATCCGCTGGTGTCGCCGCTACGGGCTGACCTGCGCGGCCTTCCTCCTATCTATCTACAGGCTGGCCGCGCCGAGATTCTGTACGACAGCATTCAAGCCTTCGCGGAACGCGCGCAGAAGCAGGGAGCGGATGTCGTCCTCGAAACCTGGGAGGACATGAACCATGACTTCCAGATGTTTGGATTCGATTCGCCGCAGAGTGCCGAAGCGCTGCGGAGGATTGGGCAAGTGATTGACGTAAGGGTTCGAGGGCAGAAGAATAATATGGAGACGGTCAGGTTGTGAATAGAACCGAGGAACGCAGCGACGAGGAATCTATGGTGCCCGGCAACAACCAATTCGATTTTGACTTTATCGTCATCGGTTCGGGCTTCGGTGGCAGTGTTTCCGCCCATCGGCTCGTGGAGAAGGGCTATCGTGTTGCGGTCATGGAAATGGGCCGGCGCTGGACGCCTGACAATCTGCCGCGCACCAGTTGGTCCGTCCATCGCTGGTTCTGGCGTCCCAACCTCGGCCTGCGCGGTTTCTTTAACATGCGGTTCTTCAGGCACGTAACCATCCTCCACGGCTGCGCGGTCGGTGGCGGATCCATCACCTACGCCAGCACCTTGCTTCCGCCCCCGGAGAAAGTGTGGGAAACGGGCTCCTGGAGAGGATTGGCTGATTGGAAAGCAGAAATGCCGCGGCACTATGAAACCGCCTCGCGGATGCTCGGCGTGACTGAGAACAAGATCCTCGGACCTGCCGACCGTCTGCTGAAGAAGGTTGCAGCGGAGGTGGGGTCTGGACATACTTTTTATTCCTCCAAAGTGGGTATCTTCCAGGCGGCGGAGGGAGAGGAGGGCGGCAAAACCTTCCCTGATCCATTCTTCGGAGGCGAAGGTCCGCAACGAACCACTTGCATCCAGTGCGGTGGTTGCATGATGGGTTGCCGCCATGGCGCGAAGAATACGCTCGACCTTGGCTACCTTTACCTGGCCGAGAAGTACGGAGCCCGGGTCTTTCCTGAAACCCGGGTGGTGAACGTCAAACCGATGGGTGGCATCGGCGATGGCAGCGCTGGCTACGAAGTCTGTACGGTTAAGTCCACCGCGTGGATTCACTCGCGGTCCGGGCGGTTCACTTGCCGCGGAGTGGTCTTCGCCGCCTCCTCACTGGGCACGACGGAACTTCTCTTTCAGCTCAAAGAAAAAGGCTCATTGACGGACATCAGCAAGCAACTGGGCAAACACGTTCGCACCAATTCCGAATCGCTGATCGGAGTACGCATACCGGGTTGCCCAGAGGATGTGTCGCAAGGCATCGCCATCGGCTCCGGCATCTATATCGACGAACACACGCACATTGAAGCGGTCCGCTATCCTGCCGGCTCCGACGTCATGGGCCTTCTGACCACGGTTCTGACCGATGGGCGCCCTGGTCCACTGCGGATTGCACTCTGGCTAAGAAATCTCGTGGGCTCGCTGCTGCGCCATCCGTTCAAGACTTTGCACCTGCTTCGACCCTGGCGATGGGCGCGAGAGTTTGTGATTCTGCTTTGCATGCAGTCGCTGGATGGTCACATCGAAATGCGCTGGCAACGCCGCTGGTTCTGGCCGTTCAGGAAGTTTCTCGTCAGCTACGGCGATAAAGTGCCCACCTACATTCCCCAGGCCAACCAGTTCGCGCAGAAATTCGCACAGGTCGCCGGGGGCACGGCGATGAGCATGGTTCCGGAGATCCTCTTCAATGTACCCAGCACGGCCCACTGTATCGGAGGTTGCTTGATCGCCGATTCTTCCGGCCACGGCGTGGTTGATTCTCGCCACCGCGTCTTCAACTATAAGAACATGTACATCTGTGATGGGTCCGTAGTGGCGGCCAACCTCGGGGTCAATCCCAGCCTCACCATTACCGCGCTGGCCGAACGGGCGATGAGCTTTATCCCTCCAGCAGCAGAGACGGATTGGAACGATTCCGCCTCAATCCTCACTCATGCTGACGCCTCATGCTGATTTGAGTGAGGCCGTTGAACCGGCGGGCAGCAAGCGGTCCAATATTGCCTGCTCGCCCTGCAGCCACAAACGGCTGCCGTAAAGCAAGGCGCTGCACTGTAGCGTGATCCAGTCCCTGGTCTTCAGAGGCGAACGGAACTCTTTGCGATTCTTTATCCAATGCTGGGCAACGTGCCGCGCGATGGTGAAGCCCATGCCCTTGCTGGAGCCTCCGACGTCGCCCAGGATTCCATCCAGCGTAAACATCACCTTGGACAACATGATCAGCGGTCCGGGGAACTTGATACCCTTCATTGCAATGCGTTCCAGGAGCACCATCGCATCCACGCCGCTGGGCACCACCGGCAGTTCGTCGAGAAAACGCGTGACCAACTCCGAAACCATCCGCCCCCTCGGTGAAGCGCTTCGGATGTGCTGCTGAGTGAGTGCCAAAACTTCGTTGCAGGTGCCCACCGGGTCGCGCAAGGTCACCATCAGAAACAAGAGCGCGAGATGCCGGCGCTGATCGTGGCTTAAGCGTTCCCTCAGCGCCCAGTCGATAATCGTCAGTTCGCCGGTACGGTTGTTATAGAGCAGATTGCCGGCATGGGGATCGCCGTGAAAAATGGCATCCTCCTGCGCCGCCAAAAGAGGGACCGCAACCAGCGCTTCGATAAGTTGCTCGGCAACTTTCCTGCGCCGTGCGACCGGCAGGCGGGCCGCCGCGTTCGTCACCTTGATCCCACGCTCCTCGGTGAGCGCTGTAATTCTGGATGTACACAGTGGCTGGATCAGCCGCGGCACGCGAATGCCAGGCATGGACCGATAGAGACTCCATGCTTCGAGTAACGTCTTCTGCTCCCGGACAAAGTCGACCTCGTGCCGCAGCAAGCGCCGGACTTTCTTGAAGGTATCGGGGAGCAGGTTCGCAGGAAATCCGTAGTTGTGGTGTTGGTCCGCAAAGTATTGAGCCAGTCCCTGCAAATAGTCCATGTCCTCCGCAAAGTACTCGGGGATGTGAGGTTTCAGGACTTTGAAAACACCCCGTTCACGCTTTCCGCCGCCCGGGTCACGCCAGGTGAAGCGTACCACCGCACTGACACTGGCCTCCGAGAGGATAGCCGGCGCGATGCGCACGGCGTATTTCTCGAGCCGTGGCCCCAACTCTTGTCGAATGATCGCGACTACGTCTTCCGGCCGGACATCGCGAATTCCATTTTCCAGCCGCGCCAGCGCATTCCGCAGAGCCGGTCGGAGGTGCTGGTTGCGTGCGATGACTTGTCCCAGCTTTTGCAGGCCGGGTACTTTTGCGATCAGCCGCAGCAAGCGCACTTCCGCTGTAGTGTTCAACGGAAGCTCAAGTTGCTCCAGGAGCTTGGGGGCGAGGCGCGCGGGTGAGAGCCGCGCCACCACGAACATCATGGCGTCCCGAACCGGTGGACGCCACTCCACGTAAGCCTGCGGAACTAACCTGCCCACCGGAACGATCTCGTCGACGATCCATCTCGCCATCGTGTCCCGCATGGCTTCGCCAGCCGGGCTTCGCAGCGCGGCTTCAATGGCACGAGTCTGCTCGGCGGCTGTGGCCCCTTTGGGCAGGAAGTTTGCCAGTGCGGCGCGCAACTGTTCCGGAGCTAGCTGGCGCAAACCATCTTCAATGACAGACGAACCGACGCCTGACGACGCGACGACAGACGAACCCAGCATAGGGGTCACCTGACCTTCTATACGATAGCCCAACGCAAGTGGCTCCGCTGTGATTCTCGTCACCGGATCATGGAAAGGCTGTTGACTGCTTCCTGATCTCGCACTATCCCGGACGCGGCTTGCGCCTTCCCGTGAGGGACACTTCCCTTATGTCCGGCTCATTGAAGCACGAGCACGGCTTATCAAAAGGCGACCACGTTCGTCCCGCGGGTTCAAGCAGCACTGAGAAGCAAACCGAGGAAGGTGAAGAACTACGCAGGCGCTTACACAGCAAACAGGGAACGGTGTTGCGGTAAAGAACATCGACCATTTCAGAGATGATCCGAAGTACGGTGGAGCATACTCACGAAGCGATTGGACCCACACAGTTTACGCGCTGGATCAGGACGGTCGGGTGCGTGGTTCGGGACCAGGGGGTCGGAGGGTTGAGATCACTCCCGAGCGTCAGCCGAAGTACCAGACGGCAATCGCGGCCAGGCCACAGCCATCCCGCCGCGGCCCAACCGCCTCGTGCCTTTTGTCCTGACCGCGCTTCAAGCCAATGAATACCGGCCAACACCCGCCAGAGGTTTCTCGTCCTCCGTCTATTTGGCCGTGGGGGCTTGCGCCAATGCCGCTGACACCGCCATTGCCTCAGCTTTGGCGATGGCGCGCGTCGCCACTGGTTTCAGCCACAGCAATGCCATGAAGGCGGCGACGATGTCGCAGGCGATCATAACGTAGAACACCGGGACCCAGGAGCCCGTCCTCAGCATCACGTACGCAGCGACTGGAGCGGCAAAAATGGATGCTGTACCTTTCGCGGTGTAGACGATGCCGTAGTTCGTGGTGGCCCATCTCCTGCCGTAAAGGTCGGCCGTGATGGAGGGGAACAGCGAGAAAATCTCGCCCCAGGCAAAGAAGACGAGGCTGGACAACAGGATGAACAGCACAGGCCGGTTGGCGGTCTGCAACCATGCCCATACCGCAAGACCCTCGATCAGGAAGGCGGTGAACATGGCGTTCTCTCGGCCAATGTGATCGGAGATCCAGCCCCACAGAGGACGGGTCACGCCATTTACGATGCGGTTCAACTGGATCGCCAGAATTGCCGCGGACATGCCCCAGGCAACGATGACCTTGTCCACCTTGTAAAAAGTGGCAATCTCCTTGAGTTGCGAAGTGACGACCAGGCCGCCGAACGCCACCAGCGTCATCATGACGTAGATGAGGTAAAAAGATGGTTGCTTCAGCGT
>CZKY01000106.1_pt1 | contig 29563 bp, 26 predicted proteins | sample 2454881 | NCBI WGS metagenome assembly CZKY01 (sample SAMEA3539301, study PRJEB10725) | soil metagenome | biome: tundra; feature: field; material: soil | place: USA | collected 2010-05 | depth 0.15 m | reverse complement strand
GGGTCCCTCCTCTGCACTCTGCACCCACTTCCGGCTAGATGCCATTTAGAAAACGATCAATTCTGACCAGTCTTCCGAAGACTAAAGTTTGATACTGGCGATTGACAAGGTTCTGTGTTCTGTCGCCAAAGGGACCTTCGTGAACAAATCTGGCTTTGTGGACATTCTGTGATGTTAGGGAGGTTTCAATGAATCTAGATCTGCTGGATCCGAAGCTGATTGCGCTCGCCGTCGCGGTGATCCTGGTCATCGTAGGGCTTGCTTGGCTGTACGTGCGAAAACGCAGGAGTACGACTGCAGACCTGCGGAAAAAGTTTGGCCCCGAGTACGATCGGGCGGTGCGGGAGCATGGGTCAGAACGAAAAGCACAAACGAAATTAGAGGATCGCGAGAAGCGGGTTGAAAAGCTCAACCTTCGGGATCTCGATCCGATTGAACACGACCGTTTTTTGAAACGGTGGGAGTCCGTACAGTCTCGTTTTGTCGATTCCCCAAAGGGGGCAGTCACAGAAGCCGATGACTTGGTGTCCTCTTTGATGAAAACTCGTGGCTATCCTGTATCCGACTTCGATCAGCGTGCCGCCGACATTTCTGTCGACCATCCCCGAGTGGTGGAGAACTACCGGTCTGCGCATGAGATTGCGCTGCGGGTTGGGAAAGACGCAGCAACAACGGAAGATCTGAGAACGGCGATGATTCACTACCGCTCTCTGTTTGAGGAACTGGTGCAGGTGCCAGCCAGTGTTGAAAGAAAAGAAGTGGCGTAATAGCGCGCGGAAGCGGAAGCGGAAAAAGAAAGCCGGCAAAGTTCAAAAGTGGATCGGCCATGCTGAAAAGGCCGTCGTAGAATAAGGACGTATCAACACTGGCTCGCAAAACACACAGGAGGAAACCATGTCACAAACCGTAGTGGAAAGAACGGCTGAACACATCGCCGAATCAGCTCACCAGGCTTCTCGTGCAACCAGTGCGGTTGCCGATGCGATCGAGGATGGCGTAGGAGTACTGCGGCGTGCCGCAAAGCAGGGCGGCGATGCTGCCGAGGAATTCTTGAATGACACAACTCAGCGCATCCAGCGACACCCTGTGCTAACGGTTGCGACGACGTTTGCGGTCGGCTTCACCGCGGGAATATTGATCGGCTGGATGCTGAAACGAAGGTAGATCAGGCAAATTGAACCGACAACGATCTAGCAATAAGGCGCTGCATGAGCTTAGTTAGCCCATGTGGAGTCGTTTTGTCTTAAGACCAGGGTTGGAAAAGGAGAACGTTGGAAAAGGAGAACAATGATGACGACAAATGAGCAGACTAAGTGTGCCCACCTACCATGCCGGTGCCTGGTGAAACCTGGCGACAAATACTGCAGTCAAGCCTGTAAGGAAGCGGGAGCCGAGGATGTCGAGATCGCGTGCCAGTGCGACCATGGAGCTTGCCCACTTACCGTATGAAGCTGGATCTTCGATTGACCAAGGAGAATCTCGATATGAAGACGCGCTGGGCTATCCTCTTGCTGCTGGCATTCGGCGGCCTCGCAACGCTATCAACGCTGGCAAAGGCGCAATCACAGGCCGGTTCGGGAGGCTCCTCCAACACTTCTGCAAGTACAGCCCCGGCGCAACCAGACCTGACGTACGTGCGTCCGCCGCAGAAAACGAAGCTCCGCAACTACGCCTTCGACGCTTTCGGCCCGTATCCCATCGTCGGCGCAGGGCTCGCGGCTGGTATTCACCAGGCGTACAACGACCCACCGGAATGGAAACAAGGCGCGGAGGGTTACGGCAAGCGATTCGGGTCCGACTTCGGCATCGCAGCGGTAACTATGACGACGCGCTATGGGCTCTCGGAAGCCTTCCACGAAGACGCGTTGTATTACCGCTGCGAGTGCAAAGGCGTGTTTCCGCGGCTGAGACATGCCGTGATTTCTACCCTCACCGCGCGCCGCGGCGACGATGGCCATCGCGTCTTTTCCATACCTGCTCTGGTGGCTCCGTATGCCGGCACCATGACTGCCATCTATGGGTGGTATCCCGGCCGCTACGATTACAAGGATGCATTCCGAATGGGCAACTACAGCTTGCTGTGGTATGCAGGCGGAAACCTCGCCCTTGAATTCCTCTATAGTGGGCCACACTCATGGCTTTCTCGCATGCACCTCAACAATGCGCACGGAGCGCCAAATCCGTGATCGACCGGAAATCCAGGTCGGTCGCGGGCATGGACCCTCCACTTCCGGGGCCGCAAACCTCACTTATGTCCCCCATGGTGAGCTCCTCCCTGGGTCCGATCAACGAGTTTTTCGAGTGGTTCGGCGATCTGGGCATATTTTTCTGGCGAGTTTTGCGGGCTGCAGTGACGCCGCCGTTTGAATTCCGCGAATTGTTTCGACAACTCGACGAAGTCGGATCAATGTCCCTGCCGCTGGTCGCTTTGGCCGGCGCCGCCACCGGGGTTGTTCTCTCTTTGGAAGCCCGTTACAGCCTGACTCGGTTTGGGGCCAAATCGCTGCTTCCCGCCGCTATCGTTTTCTCCGTTATCCACGAGACCGGCCCGATCATCACCGGTCTGGTTGTGAGTGGTCGAGTGGGCGCTGGCATTGGCGCGGAGTTGGCGTCGATGAAAGTGACCGAGCAGATCGATGCCATCGAGGCATCTGCGGTGAACCCTTATCGGCTACTGGCGGCGCCCCGCATCCTGGCTTGCATACTAATGCTGCCTTTGCTGACCCTCGCTGCCGACTTATGCGGCTTGGTAATGGGCTGGGTTACGCAGGCCCTGGTTGAGCCGCTCTCGTTCCACCAATTTATCAATAGCGGTTTTAAGGGCGCCGGTTTCAACGATTTCCTGCCACCCACGTTTAAGACCGCTGTGTTTGGTCTGATCATTGGGCTGATTGCGTGTTTTCAGGGAATGCGGACAAAAGGAGGCGCTGCCGGCGTAGGCCGCGCGGCCACGAGCTCGGTAGTCTTGTCCTCGCTGTTCGTGATCATGGCCGATGTCGTGCTGGTGAAACTCATAATCATATTTTTCCCGTGACCATCGACTACGCAGCTCTCGAAACAAGTATGGACACAACCGATCCAATTGCGCTGAAGAGAGGAGCAGCCGAGGAAGACGGTAGCGCGGCAGTTATCGCTGTCGAAGACTTGCATAAGTCCTTCGGAAGTCAAAACGTTTTGAACGGGATTAGCCTGACCGTGAGGCGCGGCGAGACCCTGGCGGTGCTGGGACGCAGTGGTACCGGTAAGAGCGTGTTGCTGAGGCTCATCATCGGCCTCGAGAAGCCTGACTCGGGATCGGTTTGCATCCACGGTCAAGATATCGCCGGCCTAGGTCTCGATAAGATTGGAGAAATCAGGAAGAAAATGGGTTTTCTGTTTCAGCACGCCGCGCTTTACGATTCGCTGACCGTCGAGCAGAACGTGGCTTTTCCGCTGCAGCACCATAAGAAGGAGATGTCGAGGTCCGAGCAGGGCGACCGGGTCAGGAAACTATTGGCGGAAGTGGGCATGGAAGGCGACCTTGAGAAGATGCCTTCGGATATCTCGGGGGGCATGCAGAAACGAGTGGGGCTGGCGCGCGCGCTGGCTTTGGAGCCGGATATTCTGCTGCTCGACGAGCCCACCGCTGGTCTCGACCCCATCAGCGCCGCGGAGATCAATGATTTGGTTCTGAAGCTCCAGGCGGAACATCACATGGCATCCATCGTGGTGACTCACGATCTGCACAGCGCGAAGACGATTGCCGACCGTCTGGCCCTGCTTAATAAGGGAAATGTGGTGATCGAAGGCAACTTTGAAGAGCTTCAGAAAAGTGACGACGAGTTTGTCAGGGAATTTCTAAAGCATTCGTAGGAGGACATATGTCGAGAGCGGCGCGGTTGGGAGCTTTCATCGTTGCGACACTGGCAATACTGGTCGGCGGTGTCTTCATCATCGGGGGCAAGCAGTATCTTTTCAGTTCCACGTACCAATTGAAGGCGCAATTCGACAATGTGGCGGGCTTGGATGCCGGAGGCGATGTGCGGGTAGGCGGGGTTCACAGTGGAACTGTGCGCAGCATCTTGTTGCCCCACAAGCCGGGGGAAAAGGTCACGATAGTTATGGATCTCAGTAAGTCGACGCACGAGATCATCAAGCAAGACTCCGTAGCCACGATCGAAACCGAGGGGTTGTTGGGCAACCAGTATCTGGCGATCTCGTTTGGATCCGCCGGGAAAGCCGACGTGCGGGATGGCGATATGATCGCCAGCGAGCCGCCACTCGAAATGTCAGAACTGTTCAAAAAGACGAGCGACATTCTGGATAGCAGCCAGCAAGCCATCCAGAACGCCACTCGGGCGACGTCGAATCTACAATCGATAAGCGCCAAGATCGATGGGGGTCAGGGAACCGCAGGCGCGCTGGTTAACGACAAGCAGCTCTATAACAACCTCGCACAGACGACGAGCACCATGCGTGACACGGTGGTCCAGGCGCAAGCAGGGGTTACCGACTTCCACGAGAACATGGAAGCCCTGAAGCACAACTTCTTCTTGCGCGGGTACTTCAAGAACCGCGGCTACGAAGATTCCGCCGAGCTGGCAAGAAATGAGATCGAACGGCTGCCACAGGGCACACCGATGAAGGAGTTTACGTACTCGGCGAAGCAGCTTTTCGATAAGCAGGATTCTGCCAAGCTGAAGAACCAGAAATCTCTAAACGCTGGCGGCGAGTTCCTGGCTAATAACCAGTTCGGGGTTGCGGTGATCGTAGTATCCGCTGGCATGGAAGGCGATACCCAGAAGGAGTTAGTGCTAACCGAAGCCCGAGCCATGGTTGTGCGCGAGTATCTGGTCGAGAACTTCGGATTTGACGATAGTCAGCTCAAAACTCTGGGAATGGGCAAGCAGACGAACGCGAATTCGGATGCCAGCTGGGGCACAGTGCAGATTTTTATCTATCCAGCCGGGACCGAGATTCCGCCTAGCAAGCAAGCCCAGGCGGGTGTCTCATCCAAAACAACCTCAGACCAACCGGATCAGGCTTCGGCAGCCGCCACACCGAAACCACAGTAGTGGTTAGGCCCGCTCGCTGAGGATCCGAGGACTAGCACCCAAACAAGAAGGTGTTTCGTGGTTTCCAGCGGTTCCCAAATCGTTTCCAGATCGTTTCCAGATCAAGGAGGTCCTCAAAAATGTTTGTACGCCACAGGGAACGACATCGCTCAGCACGCGTCGGCTGGCTACGCGCGGCGGTACTGGGCGCGAACGACGGTATCCTTTCAACCGCGAGTCTGGTGCTTGGTGTCGCAGCGGCGCATGCAACTCACAGCAACGTATTGGTCGCGGGGGTCGCCGGTCTGGTGGCTGGGTCTATGTCGATGGCTGCCGGAGAGTACGTGTCTGTCCACTCGCAAGCAGACACCGAAAAGGCCGACCTCGCGCTGGAGCGCGCGGAACTCAAGGCAGACGACAAGGGCGAGCACAAGGAACTGACGGCCATCTACGTCGCTCGCGGGCTCAAACCTGCGCTCGCGAAACAGGTCGCCGAGCAACTGATGGACCATGACGCGCTCGGCGCGCATGCCCGCGACGAACTCGGCATCTCCGAAACTTTCCGTGCGCGTCCGATTCAGGCTGCGTTGGCATCGGCAGGCAGCTTCGCGGTTGGAGCCGCTTTGCCTCTCTTGGTCACGGTCATGGCCCCGGCGGCGGGTTTGATCCCTATTGTCTCTGGAACTTCACTGGTGTTCCTCGCGCTGCTGGGCGGGTTGGCCGCACGCGCGGGTGGCGCAGGCGTTACGATGGGCGCAATCCGCGTCACGTTCTGGGGTGCGCTGGCCATGGCGGTGACCGCAGGCATCGGCTCGCTGTTCGGAACCGTTGCGTGAGCGGGGCCAACCGGAGGCCGGCGCGGTGATGCTCCACCTAACTGCCGAGTTCGTGCCCGAGTCCACGGCCCTACGAGTTGTTTGCGCAAACTTTGGGACATTTATATTTGGAACGCTTTCATCGAGTTAGAAGATCTGTGTGATTTCTGCCTATTGACAAGATTTTGGAGAAAGACGAGTTAGTAAGCTGGTGGGCAGTTCGCCGTTGGTTTTCGACGCCCAGCTCCTAACGGGGCGTCTGATTTCGACGAACTTTCGGCATCGCTAAAGCGATCCCCTGATACGAAACGACGCTGCCGAGCTTCGCTCGGCTGGACAGCCGGGGGCGGCTGTCCTTACTTAACTTGGGAAACCGCATCGTATCCCAGGCGCGTCTTCCCTAGAACCGTTTATGAAAACAGTTCTGCTCAGCGGCCGCCGGCGGCGGCGTGGGCGGCTTTCTTGCCGGACTCGCGGGCGGCGACACTGAGTTCTTTTTCGATGGAAGAGAAACGCTGGAAGACTTCGTGCAGCCGCAGCGCCATGTTGCGGATGGCGTCGGATTGCGCCAGCACGGTGGCGGGCAGTCCGGGCTCGAGGACCAGAAGTTCGGCGTTGCCGAGCACGGTGGTGAGAGCGTTGTTGACGTTGGTCCGCATCTCGAGCATGTAGCGTCCGAGAGTGGCCTCGGCTTGGGCGGCGGCGCAGATTTTCTCGGCTTCGCGGGCGCGAGACTCGGCCTGAACGCGGCGAAGAATTTCCCGTCCGACGAGGCCCGCGATCGACGGCCAGAGTCCGGGCTCGCAACGCAACTCGAGAACGGCCCCATGGATGTTACAGAAATCGAGCGCGGGATCGGAGTGAATCATGATGGCAGGCTTGCCGGCGGCGACGAGCGACTGCTTCAGGTCTTTGTTCAGGCGTTTGCGCTTGTCTTTGTTCTTTTCATCGTTCTTGCCATCGTTCTTTTCATCGGAAGAGGCGTCGGCAATGGCGAGGTCGTAGTGGCTGCCCTTGAGGTCGCGAGAGAAGCCTTCGTCGAGCACGATGAATTCCGGACCTTTGGAATGGGGAGCGGGATCCTGGGGCCAATTCGCGGTAATCTCCCGCGAGAAGGCGGGGTCGCTGGCAAGGATCAGGACGGTCGGCCGATTTGTGCTCATCGTCGCTTTCTGACTCGGCAAGTTGGCCGCAGGGGGTTGCGGAAAAAGTCGATTTTCGGTGCCCAGCCCCTAAAAGAGCGTCTGATTCCGAACTTACGCCGGTAGAAACGGGGCCTGCCCCGTCTCGAGAGGCGCGGCAAGCCGCGTCTCTACGGGAGATTACTCTTGCGTTCCGCCGCCAGATGTTCCGGAAGCGGCGGCGGCGCTGGCGGCGAGCGGGTGCTTGCGCGCGCCGTTCTGGAGCGCATCGTCGACGGACGCTCGGAGATCGACCAGCATGCGCAACGGCTGGCCCGAGGAGTATTCGGCGTGGAACATGACTTTCCAGGACTGGCAGATCATGCGCAGACGCCCGGTCGGTTCCTCGGCGGAGAATTGAGCGCGGCGGCAATCGATGGTGGTGACGCCGCGGCGCTCGAGTTCGCGCAAGCCGTCATGGATGGCGTTGAGATCGTCGTGCATGAGACGGAAAAATATCCGCCGGATCATGAAGCTGAAACGGGCAAAAGCCACCATGGCCGAGGGCTCGAAGTAGCGCTCCGAGCTCTGCGTCTTGAGCTTGCGCCCTTGCTCGAGAGCGCCGCTGTGGAGCAGTTCGCTGAGGCGGCGGCAACGCGCCGCCGACTGCAGGATGTTCTCGAGAGAACTCAACCATGCGGGGAGCTTCGGCTGTTGCGGCCCGAGCACGGGCTCCAGCACTTGCGCGACGTAATCGAGGTCCAGGTCAGCGTCTTCCAGGCCCGAGGGCGCGCACAGCGAAAAATACTGGACGAGCAGAAAATCAGTCTTGTCGCGGTCACTGGCGGACTTCGCGGTCTTCTGCATGTGATGGACGAGAAGATGGCGCAGCACGGCTTCGTTGGCCAGAGGCGTGGTCTGCAGAAACTGGCGCAACTGGTGCACCTGGATCTGCGCGTCGACCTGCTGGAACCAGGCTTCGGCGTCTTGGACCGCCTCGGGCGAGGACGAGAATTCATCGGCATTATCTTTATCGATCGGGCAGGTGGAGACCTCAATCACGAATTCGCGCACCAGGGCAGAGTACATGGGTTGCAGAGCGCAGAGCGTGGCTCCCTGATCTTCGAATGAAGGCGGGAATGAAGGTTGGGCGGATGCAGTCATGATTTCACAATCCAATTGGGAACATGTTTGAGGAAGCGGACGGCAACCACCGTCCGCTCGGGATGATATTGAACCGCGACGACGGAGGCTTCGGCGTGAAGCGAGCCGTCGGTGCTTTCGACCAGGACGCGATCGGCAAATTCCAGAGGACGGTCGACCATAAACAGAACTTCGCGCGGCGTGCCGAACTCGATGACGGTGTCCTGAAAAAAAACGTTCTCGTTTTCGTGGGCGCTGACGTCGCCATTTCCGTTGCCGTTGCCGTTCGTATGGGCGCGGCTAAGCTTGATAGGAATCCGCACCGGCGTGGCTTCGGGAAAGAAGCGGGCCAAGCGGCCGACGATATCTGGTTCGAGAGCACGAGCAGTTGCCTGGTTGGGCACAGTAGACCTCGACCCCGGAGCTTGAGCAGCCGAGTCTCCCCTCTTCCCGGTTTGGAAGGACTGCGAGGAGACTCGTTCTGCTTTATCGGCATTCAGTTGTGCACGAGCCACGCCAAACACTTGAAGGTCATGCCCCTAAGAGCAAGTGAAAGAAGGACAGGCAGTTAACGGCGTCGTGTGGGGTCGGAGCGGGTTAAGTTTTCCGGGTTCGGGGAAAGTGCGTCTCAAAATGGCACAACCGTCTCAGTTCGGGGGTCGCGGCGAAGCTCCGGAGACTTGTGAAGACGTGCTCAGGCACGATGAGGTTTCCCGGGCGAAGGAGGCGGCGCCGCTGGGACAGCCGGGGGCGGCCTGTCCCTACGTGTGGCATGAGGAACTCATTGCAAGGTGGTCGATTGCGGAGGCTCCTCGCGGGCGCCGATGTTGTAGCGCTTCAGTTTGCGATAGAGAGTGGCGCGGCTGATGCCAAGCATCTTGCCGGCCAGAGCCTTGTCTCCCTTGACTTGGGAAAAGACGCGCTCGATGGTGGCGCGCTCGATATCTTCCAGGTCGGTGCCGGAGAATTCGGGCGAATCGAGCGCTTCGGCTTGGACTTCCGAGCGCGCGATCGCCGGCGGCAGATCGTGGACTTCGATGATGCGCTGATCGCCGAGAGCGACGGCACGCTCCAAGCAGTTTTCCAGTTCGCGGACGTTGCCGGGCCAGTCATACTCCAGCAGCGCTTTCATGGCGTTGCTGGAAACCTGGACGCCGCGTCCGGGAGCGAGGCGCTCGAGGAAGAACGCCGCCAGGATGGGAATGTCGGAACGGCGCTCACGCAGAGGAGGCAGAAAAATGGTGACGACGTTGAGGCGGAAATAGAGATCCTTGCGGAAGGTTCCTTTCTTGTATTCGGCGTCGAGATCGCGGTTGGTGGCGGCCATGATGCGCACGTCCACTTTGACTTTTTGATTGGTGCTGCCGACGGGGCGGACTTCTTTTTCCTGAAGAAAGCGCAGGAGCTTGGCTTGCATCTCGAGAGGAAGTTCGCCAACCTCGTCGAAAAAAATGGTTCCGGTATCGGCCGATTGCAGCAAGCCCTGCTTGGAACGAAGAGCGCCGGTGAAAGCGCCTTTTTCGTAGCCGAACAATTCGCTTTCGATGAGGGTGGGGACCAGCGATCCGCAGTCGACGGCAACAAAGGGGCGGCTGGCCATGGTTCCGCGAAAGTGAAGCGCGCGGGCGACCAGTTCTTTGCCGGTTCCGCTTTCGCCGGAAATCAAGACCGGCGTGCGCGTGTCTTTGAGGCGGGAGATTAGGCGCAGGACGTTCTGAATGCCGGTGGAATTGCCGATGATGCCGTGGACGGCGGTCTCGGTTTCGGAGCGTTCGCGGAGGTAGAGATTTTCTTCGACGAGGCGAACCTTGTCGGCCATGCGGCGCAGGAAAAGGCGCAGGTCATCGAGCGGAGCGAAGGGCTTGGCAATGTAATCGTAGGCGCCGAGTTTCATGGCCTGGACGGCGGTTTCGACGGAGCCGTGGCCGGTCATGACGGCGACTTCGATGCGGGGGAAGTCGCGCTTGACCTGCTCCAGGAATTGGAGTCCGGACATGCGCGGCATGACCATGTCGGTGAGCACCATGTGCACGGGCTGTTCCTCGAGCAGGGCGAGGGCGGCGTCACCGCTCTCGGCCTCGAGGCAGAAGAAACCGAGCGACTCGCCGACGGTCATGCAGAGGCGGCGGATGGTCTGCTCGTCATCGACAATCAACAAGCGGATGCGGAAGTCTTGCGTCATGCAGCCGCCTTGCCCATGGTCTGCTCGACCACGGAAATGAAGTCATGGACGCGAAACGGCTTTTCCACGCAGGGCGCGCCGGTGCGGCGCAGCGTGGCAGCGGTTTCCTCGTTGGCGATGTCGCCGGTGATGAACACGAGCCGGGAGGCGAGTTCCGGGCGATGGGTGGAGATCCAGGCATAGACCTGGGCGCCATCGACGCCTCCGGGGGTGCGCATGTCGGAGACGACGCCGTGAAAATCACCGTCGGCCAGCAGTCGCAAGGCTTCGGCGCCGGATTCGGTGGGAACGACGGCATATCCGTGTCCCTCCAGGACGGCGCGCACCAAAGCCATGACGGCCGGTTCATCTTCAATCAGAAGCACGGGCGCACAAGCGGATTTAATTCCTGTCTGCGTCATTTTGGATGTACTCCTGCAACTGCTCCAAAGGATGCTGCCTCGGATGCTACCGGGAGGCGGACGGTAAAGGTCGCTCCTTCAGAGTCCAGGTTGTTGTGACAAACAATTTCGCCGCCATGTTCGCGGACAATGCCATAGCAAATACTGAGGCCCAAACCAGTACCCTTGCCGACGTCTTTGGTGGTAAAGAAAGGATCAAAAATACGTTCCGGATCGGCGATGCCCGTGCCGTTATCGCGAAAAGAAATCTCGGCGAATGAGCCGGCGCGGGCGCTCATGATCTCAATGCGGGCGGCCCGCGCGCTTTCGCGGACAGCGTCGTAAGCGTTGTTGAGGATGTTGAGAAACACCTGCTGGAGCTGGTGGGAATCTCCGATGACCGCGGGCAGGGACTCGTCGAGGTGTTCGACCACCTGAATGCCGTGACTGATGAAGTCGTAAGAACGCAGGTGCACGGTGCGTTGCAGGATGGAGTTGAGCTGAACCGGCTGGCGCTGCGGTGGCATCTGGCGGGCGAAGCTGAGCAGGTTTTGCACGATCTGCTTGGTGCGCTGCGCTTCCTGCAGAATCACGCGCAGATCGCGGCGTGCGCTTTCGGGGAGCTCGGGGTTTTCCAGCAAGAGGTCGGTGAATCCGAGGATGGCGGTGAGGGGATTGTTGACTTCGTGGGCGACGCCGGAGACCAACTGTCCGACGGCAGCCATTTTCTCGGCATGCAAGAGCTTGGAGCGCAGCATGGCGGAGTCGGTCACGTCGGTCATAACTACTACAATGTTGCTCACCCGGCCGTCTTCGCCGCTGATGGGGCTCAGATTGACGGAGAACTGGCCGCTGACGCCGTCGCCGCGAAGCAGGGGCATATCGAAGTTATCGACCTGTTGGCCGCGGGCTACGGCGGCCAGCGCTTCGCGGAACGCGGTGCGGCGCGGGGCAGCGCACAAATCGGGCAAGGGATGCGCCAAGATCTGGCTCTGCTGAAATCCGAGACCGCTCCAGCGCCGGTTGGCATAACTGATCACGCCTTCGGTGTCGGTGACCAGAATCAGGCTCTGGGTATGGCTGAGGATTTTGTTGGAGAAATCACGCTCTTTCTGCAGTTCCGTTTGCGAATTTCGGAGGCCCGTGATATCGAGCATGAGGCCGCGGTGTTGCAGGACGTTGCCGGCCAGATCCCGCATCGCAAAACAGTTCATGAATACGTGGACCGGCGATCCATCCTTGCGCCGCAAGACTTCTTCGTGATTGTGCATTTCGCCCCCGCGTTTGAGCAGTTCCGCGAGTTCCTGCCGCCGCTGCGGAGAAAAATAGACCTGGGTGGGAATGTCGAGCTGAATGACCTCCTCCCGGCTGCTGTAGCCGAGGATGCGCACCAGCGCGTCGTTGACTTCGACGAAGCGGCCTTGGGGCGTAGAGACGTAAATTCCTTCCTGAATGTTGTCGAACAGTTCGCGATAGCGGCGCTCGGCTTCGCGCCGGTCGGTGATGTCCTTGAGCACGTGCACGGTCTGCCACTGGGCGCTGCTGGCGGCATGAATGCGCGAGGTTGAAATCAGGTAGGTGCGTTCGAGGACGGGGTGCACGTATTCGTCGAGACCCTCGCCGCTGCGGCAGAAGGGACAGGAGTGCGGCGAAGCGCCGGTGGTAAGGGTGTCGAGCGCCCGCATGTTGATGCCGATCAACTGGTCGGGGGCGATACCGACGAAATCGGCCAGGGAGCGATTGACGCGGAGAACGTTGTGCTGCTCGTCGTGGACGACGATGAAGTCGCTGATGGCATCGAAGACTTCCAGCCAGTGGCGGTTCGCCTGCTGCATGCCGGTAAACAGGCAGGCATTCTCGATAGCGATGCTGGCATGGCCGGCGATGGCGCGCAGCAACTGGTGATCTTCGAGGGCGGGCGGGGCGCCGCGGTCGGCGAGACAAAGAACACCGACGAGTTCTCCCGAGGAGCCGGCCAGCCGGACCAGAGTGCAATCGGTCCATCCCAGACTGGAGGCGAGAGCGGTCCCCAGCATATCGCTGGCCGGGGCGAAAGCGACATCGGTGGGGTATTTCGGCAGGGCCGCACTGAGCGCCTGACTGAAGCGGCGGAGCAGTACCTTATCGTCGACTTCGGAGTCGCCGCGCATCAGGATGGTATCTATCTCCGTTGTCTGGAAAAGGCTGAGAGCAACGGAGCGGCCTCCGAGCAGGCCCGCCGCGCGCAGAGCGAAGTTGCGCATGAACTCGGGCAGATGCAGGACGGTGTTGAGTTCGAGAGCGATGGTGACCAGGGCCTCGGCGCGGCGGCGGTGTTCCTCGGATTGGTGCAGGTTACGGGTAAGTTCGAGAGCGATGGCAACTTGCGCGGCCAGAGCGCGCGCGCGGCGGACGTCTTCGTCGTTGATCGGCCCCGGCTCGATGCGGTCGAGCACACCGAACATCCCTAGCACATCGCCGTTCGAACCGAGCAGGGGGACCGCGAGGAGTTGGCGGATTTGGAAAGCAGTCACGAAATCCAAATTCGCGCCCGGAGTTTTGGAGGCGTCTTCGACAACGAACACATTTTTTTTCTTCAGCGCGCCTGTCGCGAGGCCATCGTGGAGCGGGATATCGACGGGACGGGCCACCCCGTTCTCCACTGCCCACCGAATGTGGAAGGTGGCCTCTTCGAGGAGCCCAATGAAGCAGCGCTGGAAGCCGAGGAAACTGGCGGCGCGAACGGCCGAGGTCTGCATGAACTCGTCGAGTTTTCCGGCGGAACCGAGTTCGAAAGAGATCTCGAGGATTTCGTGGAGTTCGCGGGCCTGGGCGCGCGCCATGCCGTACAACTCGGCGTTGGCGATCGCGACCGCGCCAAAGCCGGCCAGAGCTGAAACCAAGGTCTTGTCTTCCTGGGTGAATGGGTTGGCGGGACGGGGGTAGACCAGAATCGCACCGTGGGAGCGCGAGGTGCGAAACGGCGCCGCGATGAGAACTCCGGGCGGCGAATCTTCTCCGAAATGAGAGGCGCCGTCGATGCTCACGGTAATGCGCTCGCCGGCGGCGACCGCGCGGGCGGCGATCTCGAGCGACGAGCGGAGGTCGTTCTGCTGGAAACGCGAACGGATGGAGAGGGCAAGCCTGGGAGCCTCGGTCGACACCGCCTGCAACTGGAAGAGTTTCTCCTGTTGGACGAAGACGAGCACGGCGGGCGAATGCAGCAGCACGCGGAGACGGTCGGCGATGCTCTCCATCACGGCTGCGGTGTCGGGCAAGCCATGCAGTGCGGTGGCGACCTCGACCAGAATGCTGGCGCGGCGGTGCTCTTCGCGGGAAAGCTGGTTCAGGCGGAGGGCTTCGAGTGCGGTGCCGAGCTGGGCCGCCAGGATGGTGACTTTGGCTAAGGCGTCATCGTCAAAGCCGGCATCGGACGCGGTGTGCACGAACGCGATGGCACCCACCAATTCTCCTGAAACCAGCAGGGGCGCGACCATGGCGGACCGCGCCTGGTATTCGGCCAGCCGAGGGTAGCGGGTGAGGTCGATGTTATTGACGAAGAGTGGGCGACGCTTGTGAACCGCCTCAAGGGCGAGGGATACATCGCCGGTGCGCAGGCGCATGCCACGAAAGGACTCGGCCTGGTCGCCGTCGGCTTCAGCTCCGACGAGCTCACCGTCGGGGGAGCGCCTCCAAAAATAGGCGCCGCCGACATGGAAGAAGGCGCGAGTGACAGCGCAGAAGGACCGGATGAGCTGGCTGGGATCGCTGCTCTGGAAAGCGGCCCGGGAAAGCTCCAGGAGAAGTTTCTGGAAGGCCTCGTCAGACTGAGACGTGTCGTCGGGCCCCGAATTTCCGGTGTGGGTTGTCAGTGCGCCACCAATCGTTTAGCTAAGCGGTTGAAAACAATTGAATTACATAAAAACGGTACGCTTGATTCTCAAATTGAGTCAAGGGAATATGAGGGGCGGTGCCGACTTGTGAAACGGGCACAAAAGTGATACCGGCGTCTCATTCTGCAATTGGGTGATCGCGTCATCTGGTGATCGGGCCATCGGGTGATCGAAGTTCAGAACCGGAGCCTTTAGATCACCCGATGATCCGATCACCCGATCACGAAGGATCGATTCTTCATCGCTTTGCAGAAATCACTAAAGTAATGCACGGATGGAACTTTTGGTATCCGCTGGTGTGGTCCTTGCACGAATATGGGGGAAGCAAAGCGACAAGGGAGGAACCGTGTCATTTCAAGCCCTGAATCGTGCGTTCGCGGTGGGTCTGCTGCTGGTTGGCGGATGGGCCGCGATCAGCGCTCCCGTGGCGCTGGGACAGGAAACAATCAATCGAAAAGTAAAGAACAAGGTGGCGCCAGTGTATCCGGACCTGGCGAGGCGCATGAACATCACGGGCGTGGTGAAGATCGAGATCACGGTCTCGGCCAACGGGTCGATCAAGAACGCAAAGCTGGTTGGCGGGCATCCGGTGTTGGCAAACGCCGCTCTGGATGCGGTCAAGAAGTGGCGTTTCGAGGCGGGTCCGGAAGAGTCAACGGGGATTGTGGAATTCCGTTTTGACCCGACCCGGTAAGAGAGCGAGCAGGATTCGTAGCGCTGGCTGAGGAAGGTTGGAGCATGAACATCGGGAAAAAGCTGTATATCAGTTTCGGCATCATTCTGGCGACGGTTCTGGTGCTTCTGGCGATCAACCTGATCGCGGTGCAACGCGAGCATGAAACCAAGGCTGCGGCGCAGCGTTCGATCGACATGACCGAGGCGACCTCGTGGGTCCGCTTCCAGATGATGCAGAACCGGCTGCACCTGCAGAACTACCTGCTCAGCGGGGACACGCGGGACGTGGAGAAAATGAATGACGGCGAACACCAGTTGAGCGACGCGCTGCATCACGCCCAGGAACTGGCGAATTCCCCGCAACAGCGAAGCAGTCTGGAAAAAGTGCAGGGCTTGGAGCAGGCTTGGGGCAACGATTTCGCCAACCCGCTGGTGGAAAAGCGCCGGGCGGTGGACAGCGGCAATGCGACGGTGGCGGAACTGCAGATTTTCTATCTGCAAAAGGATCCGAACTCCTGGGTCTCGCATTCGAGCGAGGTTCTGGACGATGTCGATCGGGAGAACCGCAAACTGCTGGAAGAGCGGCGCCACTCCGATGAACTGGCAGCAACGGGTACGATTCTGGCAGCGGTGGTCAGCTCCCTGTTCGCTCTGGGCCTGGGCATCATCATTGCCTACCGGACCGCCACCGGGATCACGGGACCGCTGAGCCGGCTGATTCACGTGGCGGATCAGATCGGCCAGTCCGGGGATCTGGAGCACACGATTGACGTTCACGGTAAGGATGAGATCGGGCAACTGGCCAGGACTTTCGACTCCTTAGTCAAGTACCTGAAGGAAATGGCCGCGGTTTCCGAAGCCATCGCCGGCGGCAACCTGGCGGTCGAAGTCCGTCCCCGCTCCGCCAACGACACGCTGGCCAACGCCTTCACGCGCATGGTGGAAGGCCTGCGCGGGATGGTGCGCCACGTGCGCGACGCCGCCTCCCAAGTGGCCAGCGCCTCGAGCCAGGTGGCCAGTGCTTCCGACGAGTCGGCCAAGAACAGCCTGCAGACTTCTTCGGCCATCGATGAAGTGACGAGCACCATGCACGAAATGAGCGTGAACGTGCAGAACATGGTGAAGAGCACGCAGACGCAGGCCTCGAGCGTCAGCGAAACCTCGGCCTCCATCGACCAGATGGTGACCTCGATCCAGCGGGTCGCGGATACGGCCAAGGTTCTGCTCGATATCTCGAACCGTTCGCGGGAAGAGGTGCACAGCGGCATCGGCACCATGGAAAAAGCGACCGACGGCTTGAACCGGATCAACACCACGATCCGCTCTTCAGGCGAGATCATTGACTCGCTCGGCGGCCGGGCGGACGACATCGGCAAGATCGTCGAGGTGATCGACGATCTGGCGGAGCAGACCAACCTGCTGGCGTTGAATGCCGCCATCGAAGCGGCGCGCGCGGGCGAGCACGGGCTGGGATTCGCGGTCGTGGCGGACGAAGTCCGGAAGCTGGCGGAGAAATCCGCGCAGTCCACCAAGGAGATTTCCGAGCTGATCGAGAGCATCCAGAAGGAAGCGCGCAAGGCGGTCGAAAACATGGAGAAGAGCACGACCATCGTGAACGAAGGACTGAATCTGGGACAGGAACTGAATGCCGCGCTGCGAAAAATTTCGAACGTGGTGACTGAGGTGTACAAGTTCGCGCAGGAAATCGGAGCCGCCACCAACGAGCAGTCGCACGGTTCGGCGCAGATCGCGCGCGCCACCACGCGCTTGAACGAAATCACGCACGAGATCAACTCGGCGGTGGAAGAACAAGCCTCCGGGGCGCAGGCGGTGGTGCAGGCCATGGAGCGCATGCGCGAACTGGTGCAGTCCTCCACGTCGGGTTCCACCGAACTGGCCGCTTCCTCCGATCAGATGTCCAAGATGTCGCAGGGTCTGCTGGATTCGATGGACCGTTTTGCACTGCGGCCGAACGACAGGTCGAACGACAGCGCGCCGGGGTACGGGAACGCCGCTCGGAGCGCGGCGGCGGGATCTCGTTGAGAGAATTCCATTCATGAGCCGGGAAACACACATTGTGGGCTTTCGGGTGGGCCGCGAGACCTACGGCGTGCCCATCACATCGCTGCATGAGATCGTCCGCGTGCCCGAGATCACCGCGGTGCCGGACGCGCCCGATTATCTGGAAGGGGTGATCAACCTGCGCGGGAAGATTGTCTCGGTGGTGGATCTACGGAAGCGCTTCGGGAAACCGTCCGCCGGAATCGACCGGCGCAGCCGCATTCTGGTCGTGGAACATCGGGGCCGCCTCGCGGGCATGATCGTGGACTCGGCGTCGGAGGTCCTGAAAATTCCCGAAAGCGACATCGAAGCCGCGCCCGTCATGATGCAGGAAGGCGGATTGGACTGTGTAACCGGCCTGGGCAAGTACCAGGGACGGCTGATCATTCTGCTGGATATCAGCAAGGTATTAGGGGCGCGCGAGGTTGGAACCGAGCCGGCGGTAGAAGAACCGGCGGCGTCCGGTAGCGGCAAAGCGGGGACCAAGGCGGGGACGAAGACCGCCTCGGCTGGGAAATAGCAAGCAGAACCGAACCCACATGAACACGAGCGAAACACCCGCACTCACCGACGCGGAATTGAAACTCCTGCAGGCGCTGGTCTACCAGGAGTGCGGCATGCACTTCGACGAGCGGCGCACTCCCTTCCTCCAGGACCGTTTGCTGCGCCGGTTGAAGGAGTGCCAACTGGATTCGTTCTACAGCTACTATCGCTTGCTCATCAGCCAGCCGGGAAAACAAGAGTTGTCGCGCCTGCTGGAAAATCTCACCGTCAACGAGACCAGCTTCTTCCGGAACAAAGCGCAGTTGGAGCTGTTTCAGCGGGAGGTGATGGACGATCTTCTGCGGCGCAAGCAGGAGCGCCGGGACTACAGCTTAAGAATCTGGAGCGCGGGCTGTTCCACGGGGCAGGAACCTTACACCCTGGCCATGCAGGTGGCCGATGCGCTGTCGTACTACTATCTGCGTCATCCTCTGCCGTTCGAATCGCCGGTTCCGAAGCCTCTGGTACCCGCACCCTGGCGGGTGGAGATCCTGGCCAGCGACATCAACTATTCGGTCTTGCGCGCGGCGCAGGAGGGCTCCTACAGCGAACATCAGATGTCGGCCGTCGACTATGGCTACCGCTTGCGTTACTTCGACAAAGTGGGCGACCGCTACGCGGTGAAGAAGAACGTCAAGGAACTGGTGCATTTCGACTTTCACAATCTGAAGACGGAATACCTGCCGCAGCGCAACGACATCATTTTCTGCCGCAACGTGATGATGTATTTCGACCAAGCCGAGCAGAAGCGGCTGGTCGAGAAGTTTTACCGTTGCTTGAATCCCCAGGGATACCTCTTCGTCGGCCATGCCGAAAGCCTGCTGGGGCTGACGGAAAAATTTCAGATGGTGCATCACAACAGCGGCACGGCGTACCAAAGAGTAGAGGTGAAGATGTGACCGTTCCCCCGGAGGACCGGATGACCGAACTCCGCCAGCTGTTCTTCGAAAGCGCGGGGGAACTCGTCCAGAAGCTGAACGACGAAGCCATGCAGTTGGAGAAAACGCCCGGCGATGCGGAGACAGCCCGCAGCCTGCGGCGGACGGTGCATACGCTGAAGGGGGACGCGGCCGCCTGCGGTTTCCGGGAACTCAGCGAACTGTCCCATGAGTTCGAGGACGTGCTGACGCTGGAGAACACGGCAGCGGCGGCTTCGGTTCCCGAGATCGCGTTGCGCGCGGCCGACGTGTTTGCGGCCTTGCTGGAGGCGTATCGCAAGGGCACGAAACTTCCCGGCATCCAGTCTTTGCGCGCGGACATTGCCCGTCTGGCACACCCGGCGCCAAGCGGCGCGGTGCAGGTGAAGAAGAAAAAAGCCGCCGCGAAAACCAGCCGCTGGTCGGAATACGAGCAACTGGCCATCACCCGGGCGGCGGCGGATGGCAAGCGGGTTCATCACGTGACGGTGCAGGTCGACCCACAGTGCGGCATGCCCATCGCCGCGCGTCAGATGGTCCAGTTGGCCCTGGCAGAACTGGGCGAGGTGCTGGCTCTCTATCCGGTCGAAGGCAGTCTCGAGCCCGGGGACCGCATCGAAGCGGCGCTCGCGTCGGAAAAACCGGTGGAGCAGATCCGGGCGAAGTGCAGCATTCCAACGATTGCGCTGAATGTCCGAGTCAAGCCCCTGCGCGCCCAGGCGCCGTCACAACCGCTCCCGCCTGCTTCCGCTGCCGATTCGGAAGGCCAGCACAAGGACGAGGACGCGTCGCCTGCTGGCGCCGAGGTCACTGCCGGCGTCACTGCCGGCGTCAATGCTAAGGATGCGCCGTCGACCGGGGAACCGGCGGCGCCCGCCGTGCCGGCCGGCCCCGACAACGTGCTGCGCGTGGATGCGGAAAGAATCGACAGCGTACTCAATCTGGTCGGGGAACTGATCCTGGCGAAATCGATGTTGCAGCAGACGCTGTTGGAATTTGGACAACGCTTCCCGAAAGATGTCTTGCGGGGAAAGTTTTCCGATGCCATGGCCTTCCAGGGGCGGGTTTTGAATGACCTGCAGCACTCGGTCATGAAGATTCGCATGGTGCCGGTCGATCAACTGTTTCGCCGGTTCCCGCGCGTCGTGCGGGACGTTGGGCGGCAGTGCGGGAAAGAAGTCGAGCTGATGGTAAGGGGTGGGCAAACCGATCTCGACAAAAGCATTCTGGATGCGATCGCCGAGCCGCTGACCCACATGGTGCGCAATGCGATCGGCCATGGCCTCGAGACGGCCGAGGAGCGCGTTCGCGCCGGCAAGCGGCCACAGGGAACATTGCGGCTGGGCGCTTATCACCAGGGAAACCAGGTGGTGATCGAGGTCTCCGACGACGGGGCTGGCATTGACGTGGAAAAAGTCCGGCAGCGCGCCCTGTCCCAGGGATTGCTGAAAGCCGAGCAGGCAGCCCGCCTGACCGAGACGGAGACTCTGGATCTGATCCTGCAGCCGGGATTCTCCACCGCGGAAGAGATCACCGAACTCTCCGGCCGCGGCGTGGGATTGGACATAGTGCAGAGCGTGCTGGGACGCCTGAAGGGAACGGTGCAGATCGAAAGTGCGCTGGGACGGGGCACAACCTTCCGTCTGCGGCTTCCGCTGACGCTGGCCATTATCAGGGCATTGATGTTCCGGGTAGAGCAGCGGCTCTACGCCCTGCCGCTGAACGCGGTGGCGGAGATCGCGCGCACGTTTGAAGAAGAGATCCATCAGGTAGAGCACTACGACGTGCTGCAGTTGCGCAACGGCGTGTTGCCTCTGCTGCGCCTGGGCCCAAAGCCCCCGAGCGGGCCGGAGACGGCGCGACGTAAGGTCTTCGTGCTGGTGATCAACAGCGGGGACCGCAAGTTCGGTGTCGTCGTCGACGAGCTGGAGGGCGAAGACGAGCTGGTTATCAAGGCGCTCGATGACCAGTCGATCACAACCGACCTGGTGAGTGGGGCTTCGATTCTAGGCGATGGGAGGGTGGTTCTCATCCTGAACATGATCGCCCTGATGGATCGCTTCACGCGCGGGCGGCCGGATGCAACCAGCACGCGGATGGCGAGTCTGCTTTCGAGCGCCGCGCAAGTGAAGACGAGCGGTGGTGGAATCGCGACTGCTGAGATGCGGGCACGTGGCACGGCAGGGGGCCAGGCATGAGCAAGCCAGTGCGGGTTCTGGTGGTGGATGACTCAGCTCTGATGCGCAAGCTGATTCCCAAGATCCTCGAACAGGATGCCTCGATCGAGGTGGTGGGTACGGCGATGGACGGCCATTTTGCGTTGAAGAAAATTGAGGAGCTGTCGCCGGATGTGGTAACGCTCGACCTCGAAATGCCCGGACTGAACGGGATCGATACGCTGAAAGAAATCATGCGCCACTGGCGGCTGCCGGTCATCGTGGTCAGTTCGCATAGCACCGCCGGCGCGTCGATCACGCTCAAGGCGCTGGCGCTGGGCGCGTTCGATTTCGTAGCCAAGCCGAACGATGTTTCCGCGCGCATGCCCGAGATTGCCGACCAGTTGATAAAGAAGATCCGGGCCGCGGCGCAGAGCGCGGGGGTGCAGAACCAGTTCCTGCCGGGGGAAACACAAGGGCAGCGGCCACGCAAGCAACCGCCTGTCGTACCCACCCACATCATCGCCATCGGCGTTTCTACGGGCGGTCCGAACGCTTTGCAATACGTGTTTTCGCATCTGCCGGTGGAATTTTCGGGCAGCATCCTGGTGGTGCAGCATATGCCGGACGGGTTCACGGAACTGTTTGCCAGGCGACTGGACGAGAGCTGCCCCATCCGGGTGAAGGAAGCGCAATCGGGCGACTTGCTGGTAGCCGGGCGAGCCCTCATTTGTCCGGGGAACCGGCACATGAAAGTGAAGAAACTGCCGCTGGGCAACGTGGCGTTGCTGGCGGAAGAAGCCCCGGTGAACGGGCACCGCCCCTCGGTGGACGTGCTGTTCCACAGCGTAGCCAAGGAGTTTGGTCCGCAAGCCATGGCCGTGTTGATGACCGGCATGGGAGAAGATGGGGCTGTCGGCCTGGGAGAGATTCGGGCATCCGGGGGATTCACCGTGGCGCAGAGCCGGGAGACATGCGTAGTTTTCGGCATGCCTAAAGCGGCCATCGAACGCGGCTACGTGATGCGCATCGCGGACCTTCAGGATCTGCCCAGTATTTTGCAGGCACAATGCGCGCCCGACCGCAGCCGGGGGGACACCACCGACGTCAAGCGGGCGACCAGTGCCGGAAGTAACTAGAGTTATCTACCGAAAGTACGTAGATCGTGATTAAGTCATAGTTTGGGGAGGAGTGCCATGGAGAAGTTTGCGCCCGTAAAACGGAGCGAAGACGGACAGCCGGTGCGCTATCTGATCGTGGATGATTCCGTGTTTGCCCGCAAGAACCTGGCCCGGATGATCGAAACATTCGGTGGCCAGGTAATCGGCGAGGCTGGCGACGGAGTTTCGGCGATCAGCGAGTACGAGCGGCTTACACCCGACATCGTTCTGATGGATATCACCATGCCGCAGATGGAAGGCATCGAAGCGGCGGAGAAGATCGTGCGCGACCATCCGAACGCCCGCATCGTAATGGTGTCGTCGGTCGGCTACCAGGAGAACATCGTGGCCGCTTTGCAGCGAGGTGCCCGTCACTTCGTGCAGAAACCCGTGAAGCCGGAAGTTCTCTATGAAGTCATCAAGTACGTGATGCGTGACGACGGAACGACGGCCCGTGGCGCCGGCGCCGGAGCTGAGGCATAGTCATGCGGATGGACCTGATTCAGCCTTTCATTAACTCGGCCGATGCCGTCCTGGCGCAGGGGCTGGAGTCGCCCATTTCCATCGAGAACCTGAGCATGGAAGAAGAAGCGTACCGGCGGAAAGGGGTCGCGGCCGAGGTTTACCTCACCGGCGAGATCGAAGGGCGGATTATCTTTGATGTGGACCTGGGAGCGGCGGTGCAACTCGCCAGCCGTCTGGCCGGCGTCGAGGTGTCCGAGACCGACGAAGATCTGGTACGCGAGGCGGTCCTGGAGCTGGCCAACCAGATCATTGGCAACGCCGTCACCACCCTCAACGACCAGGGATTTCACTTTCACGTTCGTCCCCCAACCGTGCACACTTCCGAGCAAGGCAGCAAAAGCAGTGAAGACACCGAAGCCCTGGTGATGGGCTTCAATACTTCCAGCGGAAACGTCTTCATGAATATGGCGCTGCGCTACCGCCGCCGCCGGGCGATGGACCGCGCTGCAGTCGCGGGATAGAGACTCGGTCGTTAGTCGTTAGTCGTTCGTCGTTCGTCGTTGGTCGTTAGTCGCTCGACACTGCAACTCATCCAGCCCCATCAACACGAAATTCGCTACATGCGTTCACATTTCATTATGCTTAAGGGCCGGCCATCAGAAACACCGGATTTTGCGGAAGGTTGAACTGCCCCCCCGAGCGCGAACCGATTGGAGCCGGTAGATTCAGGATATAGGTGTCGCTGGAGGTGTCGATCACGTTGACATTACCCCCATCGCAACTCGCCAAGTAAGCACGGCTGCTGTCGCCGCCGGCGGCCATCGTCAAGCGGAAGCGCACTCGCGGCGGCTGAATCGTGGGGGAGCAGAGGGCGTCGTAGGCAGGAAATCCCGGCACCGCAAAGTAGCTCTTAATAGTGTTGCTCGCGACGTCAATCACCGTCACCTGCGGGCAGATGTTGTCGGACAGGTCTTCGTAGTAGGACCCGACATAGGCGCGGCTGCCATCGGGCAGGGCGGCGACGGCAACTGTATTCAAGGTTGCTGTCGCGGTGCCCGAGCAGGGATCCCCGGCGCCGCGCGAAGTGGGTTGAACCGTGGGAATCGTAATCGCGCCTCCCGTAAGAACCACGGGAGTCGGTTGCGAGACATCCAGCATCGTCAATTGGTTGCCTCCCGGTATGTACAGCCGGTTCAGATGCCCGTCATAGAGCAGGTAAGCGGCAAGCGGGGGAATAGAGCTGCTATCGAGGATGTCGACCACTTTATCGCCGACGGTGTCGGTGGTATCAATTGTGCTCAAGAATGCGTTGCCGCTATTGCCGTTGAGCACATATACGCGTTGGCTGTCGGAGCGCGCAATCACCCACAGCGGCGCAGAGAAAGGGGACAACCCATTGAGGTCGAGAGGTCTCATCGACCGGTCCTTGGTGTTGAAGGCACTGATCGTGTTGTCGCCCTGGTTCGCCACGTAGAGCTTCTGGCTATTCGGCGTCTCCGCCATGGCAACCGGGTTGTTCCCCACAGGGATGGTGGCAACCAGGCTGTTGCTGTCGGTGTTGACCACCTCGACCGACGGAGGTACGTAGCCGGGCAGCAACACGTAGGCCTGGCTCGACTCGGTGGTAGCCACAAAGTTCGGCGCCGAATTCGGCGGCAGACTGATGGTGTTCGTGCTGCCGATAACCACGCTGCTGAAGTTTAGCTTGGTGATGGAATCGGCCACTGCGCCCGTCACGGAATGGTTTACGACCAAAACCTCGCTGGCGCTTTGCTGCACGGCATGGACGGGAGCGAGGCCCACGCTGACGACGCTCATGTCCGTATCGCCGGAAACATCCAACACCATGGCGCTGCCGGGCACCACGGTTCCGTTATCGTTGATCGACACCACGGTGTGCGCCGCCTTCGGGTTGGGAAACACCGGAGGATTCGGGATGATAATCGGGCGGAACGTGTCGCCGCACCCGCTACAGATCACATAAAGAAACAGCACGAACCCCAGCCAGAGAAACCTCTTCATTCAAACTCCGTAGTTCAAGTCAGTCTTGCGCGGAAACCGCTATTGTATCGGGAACCGGGCCGCGAGGGGAAATCAGGCGGGCAAGAAAACAGGTTTCAAGGTTTCAAAGTTCAAGTTAGAAGTTGCAAAGCCAGGTTTTCACATTGAACGGCAATTAACGCCGTCCGAACTTACTGTGGGAAACCTGCCAGGGCTGGGGTCTTTCCCGGCGGCAAGGGAGTCCTCGCCACGTTCATGATCATCGCCAGCGCGGTATAGTAGCCCACGGTGCCGGTGAGATCGATCACGCCCATCTCGCCAAAGCTTTTCACTGCCCGCGCGTAAGTGGCGTCGGTCACACTCTGGTTTTGCGCCAACTCCGAGCAAAAGTCGTAGACCACTTCTTCATCGGGCGACATTCCCGTTGGGCGGCGCCCGTCGCGAACCGCGGCAAGTGTCTCCGGCTCCATGCCGGCCTTCAAGGCCAGGTCGTAATGGGAATCCCATTCGAACTCCTGGGTCCAGCGGCGCGACGTCATCAGGATTGTGAATTCTGTTAATTTGCGGCCCAGGCTGTTTTGGTAGCGGATGTATTCTCCAACCTTTTGCAGTCGGCTCATAAGGTCGGGGCTCCGAAGCAGCGGTATGAAAGGACCAACCAGCGATCCCCGTGGACCAGCGATCAACTCAGCTGCGACTTTCTTTTGAACATCCGTCATCTTGTCGGCCGGGATCGGCGGCATCCGGTCCTGTGAGGCAGCCGTCCCCGCGATAAAAAACAAGATTAATGCGCCTAATTTAACTTTGGCGACTTTCATAGAAGGCCTCCTGCCGAGCCGGTACGCGACGGCAATTACTTGAAACCTGGGGTTGTTCCGGGATCTACGCTCGCCCGCGGCGTCTTTTCGGCTGGCCCGCTTCTGGCATCTCGGCAACTTTTTCTGAGGCGACCGGCTTCTTCGTCTGGGCCAGGCTTTCTTTCAGCGCCGCCATCAGATCGACGACCGGGGCCAGCTTCTTGGGTTGCTCGACGGCCTGCACTTCGCCGCCTTCCAGCTTCGCCTCGATCAGCTTCTTCAGATTTTCCTGAAAGGTGTCGTGATACTTCTCCGGGTCCCACTCGCCCGCCAGCGCTTCAATGAGTTGATGGGCAACCTTGATTTCGGCGTCTTTAATCTCCACCTCGGGAGCACCGAACGACTCGACCTCGCGCACCTCCTCCGCATAGTACATGGTGTGCAGCATCATCCCGCCTTTATGCGGGCGCAGGAAAACGGTGTATTCGCGGTTGTGCATGGTGAGCTTGGCGATGGCGACGTACTCACTCTCCTCCAGCGCCTTGGTGAGCAGCGCATAGGGGCGGCGGCCGGCTTCATCCGGAACCATGTAATACGACGACTCGAAGTACACGGGATCCACTTCGCTCGTCTTCACGAATTCGAGGATCTCCATCGTCTTCGCCGTCTTCGGCTCGATCTTCTTGATCTCTTCGGGATCGATGATGACGTACTCGTCTTTGCGATACTCGTAGCCCTTGACGATGTCGCTGCGCTCGAGGACCTGGTTGTCCGCCGGGCAAATGAGCTGCTGCTTGACCCGATGGTGGTCCGTGCGATGAAGCTGGTTGAACGAGATGCCGTTGCTGCGCGCGCCCGAGAACAGACGCACCGGCATCGAGATTAATCCGAAAGTAAGATAACCAGACCAGACTGAGGCAGCCATTGGTTTCACCCCATTGCAGAAACGAAGCGGAGACGAGGCTTACCTCGTCTCTTCAAAGTCTTCAGTGCTCGAACCTCACCGAGCGTACAGAAGTGTAGCCTAAATGAGGAGGGGTTGCAGCCGCCAGATTGCGGGCGAATCCAAAGGTCAAGCACTAGATGGCGGGGTCGGCTGCCGCCCGACCCCGAATATAGTGTTATCGAACGCGGAACACGCAAGACCAGTCGCCAGTCATCAGTTGTCCGTTGTATTAGTTTGAACTCGACCTTGCGGGCAGCGCTGGCAGGTTCCACGTATCGGACACCGATCCGGGCGATTTTGAGTGTAATCGGGATGTTTCACCAATTATCACGACGAACAGGGCTTATAGTCCCCTGCTCACAATCCCCTACTCGCATTGTCGCTCGATCACCTTCTTGAGTGTTTCCATGCCCTTGGTTGAAATCAGGCGTTCCTGACCAGTTGGAAATTTAGCCAGTCCGTTATTCTCCACAACAGCGATTAACTTGCTGCCCATCGCAGAAATCTCAAAAAGTTTCGCTCGCACAAGCTTGTTCGAAAATTTCTCCGAAGTCGGGTCGGTCGCGGAATTCAGCACTTTTCTGATGGCGCGAATATCCTTGGCGGCAGGAATTTCGCAACGGCGACCGCGCTGTTCAATACTCTCAGACGTGATAGCGACGAGCGTTTCCGCTCCAATCGGGACATAGTAGACCCCGATAGCGCTCGCATTCGCTGGGCTTTCGGATGAATCACAACCCCTAAAGAAGAGCAGGGTGGACGCAACGAGCGCGCCTGTGCCGATGAGGATTGCTAATTTGTTCACGGCAACAATTTAGTCCATTTAGTGCTTAAACGCAGCGGTTTCCACGATAACTATTGAAATCAGGCGTTAGCACAACCTTGCGCTTTTGTTTCGCCTTTTTGAGGGTCGATGAGTGAAATCGGGATTTCTCGCCAATAACGCGATATTGCGGCAGATGGGCGCAGTAGAATGAGGGTGGTATGAGCGCTGTTTCAACGAATTCCACAGCCGCAAGCCCCACGCTTATCGCGACGGTCATTGTCAGTGTCTTGGCGGTCTGCGCGTTCTTCGGTTGGGGTGCGTGGCGAGTATGCCAGTCTGCGGATCGTGCCGAGCGAGACCCACGATATAGACGGCGGCTACTTCTTCGCGGAGCACTAGTCTATGCTCTATGTGCAGCTTATGGCATAGAAGAAGTCATCTCTGGAAACGCCCCAGTACAGAGCCTCTTTGGTCTGATTGTCCCCGCATTTTTAATCTGGCTCTACATCAAACAAGCAAATCGCGTGAAGCTCCCTCCTGCCTAAAGCAAACATTGTTGAACAAAACAGGCGTTTACACTCTTTGACCCCGGCCAATCGAGATTTTTCGCCAGTTATGTCCCCTATGGTGAGGCGTCGCGAGGACTGGCGTGACTGCGTACTCGGAGAGCCTGCGCAAAGGAAAATGCAATTCCAACTATGAGGAAGATTGAAGCAATTGGGATCACATCTGGCAGCAGGTCTCGATGTAGTTTTCGTGCTTCAATAGACTCCATCACGAAAATAGAAGTGCCGATGAAGTAGAATGGCGTCCCTGCGAAAAGCCCTGACAGGGTCATTGCACCCTTTTCCGCAGCAGGGCCAACTGCGAATCCTACCGCAATGCCGTTCGCAGCTCCGATCACCACGGCCCACAGAAGCTCAGATTGTGTTCCTCCTTTAATGAGGAAGCAGCAGGCGAGAATAGAGCAAATCGCGATCCACATTAGCCAACGGACGCTCCCCTTGCGAAACGCTTCTGTCCATGTCATATGCGATTAGATTGGCGTTCCATGCTTAGAACGCACGACCAGAACGCTCTTGCGGCATGATAACTGTCGAAACCAGGCGATGTCACAAGTTTGCGCCGTTTGTTCGCCCATTCGTTGCGCACAAAACTCCTGCTACGGCCTGATGGTAGCGGCCCTATCGGACAGCGTGGCGTGCAAGGTCACGTCGTGGCTATTGCATGTCAGTATTAGTTCTCGGTTCGCGATCACCAGATCTCGCGGACGTGAGATTCTACTAAAGGCTGACGGCTGAAACGGCTGAGAGCTGACAGTGACCCGCACCGATGCTAGCTCCTTTTCTAACCCACGGTTGGGCGTCATCCCTGGAGCGACTAGCAATCGCGGCCGCCGTGACGCTGGGCTTCGCAGTGCTGGCCCGAGCTGTGCGCGGCGTCAATCGCTCCGGAGCTCTGGCGGGGGGTCTCGCCTGTTTCGTGCTTTTTGCCGGCGCCGGCCCAGCGGCTTTCGTCGCGCTCGCCACCTTGTTTGTGATGACCTGGGTATCCACCCGCCTTGGATACCGCCGCAAGCTGGCGCTTGGGCTCGCCGAGCGCCGGGAAGGCCGGAATGCCTGGCAAATCCTGGCCAATCTGGCAGTGGCTGCCCTCGGCTCGGTTGTTTTCTGCGCCACCGGAAATCGGGTTTGGTTGGTCGCAGCGCTGGCCGCTCTGGCCGAAGCCGCGACGGACACCGTGGCCAGCGAAATCGGGCAATACCGCAGCCCAGACGCGCGACTGATCACGACATGGGAACGCGTTCCAGCCGGTACCGACGGCGGCATCACGATTCCCGGAAGCATCGCAGGCATGGCAGCCGGTCTGGTGATTGCGGCGGTCGCAACCATGGGCGGGATGCTTCCTCCGACCCAGCTCTGGATTCCGCTGGCCGCCGGATTCGCCGGAATGCTCATCGACAGCCTTCTCGGCGCCACCCTGCAACGTCGCGGCTGGATCAGCAACCAAGCGGTGAATTTCTTCGCCACGCTGGCAGCGGCTGCGCTGGCATATGCCATCGCGATGTTCGTGTAGGGACAGCCGCCCTCGGCTGTCCGGCGGAGGCGAAGCCCCGCCACGTTCTTGAGTGCAAGAATGTATAAGCGAAAACCGAGGCGAGCTGTGCTCGCCTGGACAGCCGGGGCGGCTGCCCCTACGTTACGTTCGCTGCTTGACGCGGTCGAGCAGCATGAAGACCAGGACGCCCAGCAGGGCATTTGCCCCGCCCGACAGGAATTCGTGCGGCCAGCTCCACTCCATGTGCAACCCCACCAGGCCGCGGGCAATCATGAAGTAGACAACCTCGTGCACCACGTAGAAGAGAATCGTAAGCAGGAAACGAGCGCCGGCATGTTCCACGTCCAGCTTGATCCCCAGCGAGGACGCGCCGAATCCCACCACCGTCTTCGAAATTCCGTAGAGCCCGATGGGATGATGCGTCAGCGCGTCTTGCAGAATGCCGATGAAGCTGCCCGTGAGCAAGCCAGCC
>CZKY01000046.1_pt1 | contig 29861 bp, 21 predicted proteins | sample 2454881 | NCBI WGS metagenome assembly CZKY01 (sample SAMEA3539301, study PRJEB10725) | soil metagenome | biome: tundra; feature: field; material: soil | place: USA | collected 2010-05 | depth 0.15 m | reverse complement strand
CCATCGCAATCACGCTGAAGCTGTGGCCCGGGAGCGCGAGGCTGCGAATCTCAGTGGCGCTGCCATTCAGTATGTGAAATAGGACACGCTCGCCCTGCTTGACGCGTACCGGCCCGCAACTCTCAGGAAGTTCCGGCGATGGGCGTCGAACCGTGACATGATCCTCAGGGCTGCGATTACAAAGCTGGCTTGCAGCTCTACCCCTGAAATATATCGAATTTGACCATCTTGTGGAACTCTCCGGGTCCCGCGCGGATTGCGATCACTACATTCGCCGATCCCAGGGAAGTTGCTATTCCAGAGATTGTGCCTGGATCGGGCAATCCGGAAACTATTCCGGGCCAGAAGTCTTAGGGCTGTATTGGAAGCGCCCTCAGGGAAAATCGTGGGTTGATCGGAGTGGGTTTGGGGGCGCTTTCAATACAGCGACTTGAAGGAAGGCGCTGGTGCGACGGACGCTATGGGACTTGAATGCGGTTGAGGTGAGACACGAAACAGCGCAGGTACGGACTTGAGGGTGAAGGAGCGCGTGCACTGAAGGTCGGGTCGGGTTTTGTGGGTGGAGCGGGCATGGGACGGCTCATGCCGTGAGTGAAAGTAACTGGGTAAGAGGCCGAGGAGACGCACGAAGCTGGTTCGTGTCGGAACACGGAGATGGGTTCGAGCTGGGCGTTGTGGTTTCATGCGGCACATGGGGAAGGAAGGGGCGGAGAACGGAGTTGGATCTGGGCCGCAGTGAGCCTTTCGATCACTCGCATGGGTCCACCACAGCGCGGGCAGGTCCAGAAAGCGAGAGCCGGAGGAGTCCTGGGCGTGGGGTGGGCAGCTGGGTTCGACTGCGCCGCCGCGTTCAGCAACTGAGAACAGAGTGGCAGGAATGCGGCACGACGCCGGTTAGCCAGGAAGCCGAAATTGCGAATGCGAACAAAGCCCGGCGGAAGCAGATGCAACAGGAAGCGGCGCAGGAATTCCTCCACAGGTAGCGTCATCAGCCGCTTTTGGTTGTGATGCGCTGAATCCCTCCAGCGAAAGCTGACTTGACCATCCGCCAAGGAGACCAGCCGGTGGTTGGAGATGGCAACGCGGTGAGTGTAGGAACCGAGATAGCGTAAGGCATGCTCGGGGCCTCCGAAGGGTCGTTTGCAGTAGACGACCCAGTCATGGCGAAACAGTTGCCGGAGCCAGGAGGAGAAGACCTTGGGCTGCGCGAGGAGTTTGAGGTGGCCATGGAAGCCGAGCTTGTCTTGGGTAAAGGCGCCCTTCAGAGCAGCCACGAACTTGCCGCGAAACACCCGGCTGAGCACTTTGTTGGGAAGAAAAAAGGAGCAGCGAGCTTGGATCCAGCGCGTGTGCTCGGCGGACAGACCACCGGCTGGGAGTACGCAATGGACATGGGGATGAAGTTGGAGTTTCTGATCCCAGGTGTGCAGCACGCTGAAGAAACCGATCTGGGCGCCAAGATGCTTCGGATCGAGGGCCACTTCGAGCAGAGTTTGGGCACTGGCGTGGAACAGGAGATCGTAGATCACTTTCTTGTTCTGCAGAGCGAGCGGTGCCAGTTCCCGCGGTAGAGTGAAAACGACATGCACGTAAGGGGTGGGTAGCGAAGTATGACGCAAAATCGTCGGATTCCTGCGCAGCCCTAATATAGAGGCTCTTCTGGCATTTTAGTGGTTAAGCGGTTAAGCAGCCAGGTCCAGACCGTCGCAGTGGAAGAGGATTAAAGCGGCGAAGTTCCACCGATCCAGCCAACCAGCTGGCAAACTACGCCCTCGCCCAGGCCCATTACTTCCGCGGGGACATCGGGACAGTGCGTTGCGGTTTCCAGCAGGATGCTACGACCGCGGGATGGGAAAATCTGTAGCGACATGACTGTCCCCACGTTGCGGGCGCGTGGAGAAAACGCGCTCGCAATCGTGGACGTGCTGAAGCCGGAAGAACCGTGAGGCGACTATCCCGACAAGCCTGAATTTTAAAGTCGAATTGGAACGTTTTGGAACGTGATCGGCGGCTAAGTGCAGGCAGGCAAAGGGGAAGAAATGGAGGACGCCATCGTTCGCAACGATGAGGTCGTCGGTTCGATCCCGACTAGGTCGCCGCCGATCCAGCCAACCAGCTGGCAAACTACGCCCTCGCCCAGTCGGGATACTCACTGCAAAGTCTAGTCTTGGAAGCGGTTCCTATATAAGTGTTTTCTTCGAATCCGCCGATGGATTACGTTGCGACGCCGATGGATTACGTCATTTGACCAGGCGCCAGAAGTGGCCCCTGGGATCTTTTGGAATGGCGGGAAGTCTTCGGTTCGCCGTATCCGGTGGTATGCAGCCGGAAATGTGTGAGGCAACCGGCGAACCGATGTCTGAGGCGAGCATTCTCCCGAGCGCCCTTGGCTTTGATTTTTCTGCTTGGTCACGCTGTGGTCACAAAACCCGCGTTCTGAGCGGGTCTCCACGCCGTGAGGATTTGTGCTAAGTGATTGAAAATATGGTGGCCAGGGACGGAGTTGAACCGCCGACGCCAGCCTTTTCAGGGCTGCGCTCTACCACCTGAGCTACCTGGCCACTTCCTGTCCGCACATCGACTGACGGCTGATTTGGCCGTGCACTGGGCGCTCTCACTGGGCGGGAAGCCGCGAAGCAAACAGCCGATGCGCTGGGACCGTGCGGAACTCTTGAATTATAACAACGCTGTGCCGTTCGCTCAAAATGGTTGCAGACGATTTTCGCCGCGCTTTTTTTGTCACGACGAGAGATGGCCGCTCGGCACGCCGTTCATGATTGTCAGCACGCAGCGATTTGCGCCAAACCAGTACGGGATCTCGCGATAGTCGCTCGCGTCAAACACGGCAAGGTCGGCGTCTTTGCCCGGTTCCACGTTGCCTTTGCGGTCGGCTAAGCGAAGCGCCCAGGCGCCGTTGATCGTTGCCGCTGCGATCGCCTCCGCCGGTGACATCTTCATGTGCGTGCAGGCCAGCGACATTGCCATCGGCATGCTGAGCGTTGGGGAAGAGCCCGGGTTGTAGTCCGTGGCCAGCGCGACCGCCACGCCGGATTCAATAAACCGCCGCGCGTTCGGATACCTCGATAAGCCAAGAAAGTAATTTGCTCCCGGGACGAACGTTGCGACCGCGTCACTCTGGGCAAGCGCTGGCAGATCGGCGTCGCTCACGTGGTCCATATGGTCGAGAGATGCGGGCCGGTAGCAAAGGAGCGGCCCAAGGCGCGTTTCACTAAGTTGCCCCATATGTGCGCGGACGGCGAGACCGTGCTCTTCCGCAGCCGTGAAAACCCGCGCGGTTTCCCCGGCGCTGAAGGCTCCACGATCGCAGAAGACGTCCACGAACAGGGCCAGTTTGCGCTTTGCGACCGCTGGTATCATTTCGTTGCAGACAAGGTCAACATATTCCTGGGAACGTCCGCGATACTCGGGCGGGACCGCGTGCGCGCCCAGAAAAGTGGGAACCACGGTCCCCGGCCACTCGCGCGCGGCGGCGCGGATGGCCTCCAGCGACTTCAGTTCAGATTCGAGATTCAAACCGTAGCCAGACTTGGCCTCGACAGTCGTGGTTCCGTGACGGGCCAAATCCACCAGTACTGCGGAAACCTTCTGCGTCAGCGCGGTTTTGCTGGCTTTCCGCACGCCGTCAATGCTGGAGCGAATTCCTCCGCCCGCCTCGCCGATCTCCTCATAGTTCGCGCCAGAAATTCGCTGCTCAAAATCCACCAGCCGCGGATGCGTGAAAACCGGATGAGTATGCGAATCGACGAAGCCAGGTAAGACCACGCGGCCGCCACAATCGATCTCGATGACCTTCTTGCGATTCTTCTTGAGCCACGGATCGCGCAGAGCGTCTTTCGTGGTGCCAACCGAGACGATCTTCCCGCCAAGGCAGAGGACGGCTGCGTCATGAATGATTCCAAGTTCCGAAAGGGAAGCGCCGCGTCGAGGGCCGTCTGCCGCCGAGCGCAGCGTGAGCAGTTGGCCAATGCTGATAAGCAGAAGGGGTGGATTGTCCATAGCCTTACCGCCCTGCATCTCTCGCATGATAGGAGAGCTTCCCGCGGTCGATCTCGCTGCTAGCTCCGGATTGGATCTTCTTCACGAGTTGAGACAATTCCTCATTCAACTGGCAATACTTTAGCGCGATTCCATGTGTAAGTTTGTCCCGCATCTTTTCAGAAAGCACCTGGTAGAACTCTTGATCGGTGAGTATCAGGAAGCGTTGATCGGCATCAACGCTTGCAAGGAAGTAGATCTCTTCGCAGGCCCCCGCGATCTTGCCAGACGGATTCTTGCCGCCGCTTGTGACTCCGGATGAACTTTTTATCCCGCATACAATTCGCTTGTCGACCGATACAGCATCGAACTCGTGAGAGCCAGAGCAGCCGGTGAGAGGGAGAAAGTTGCTAGTAAATTTCTGTCGGAACTGCTCCGAGAGCCATTCGCGCACGAAAGGCTCGACTTGCGTTTTCAGTAAACGGGTATTGGCCATGGCGATGCTACTCCATCGGTACCTTCACACCCGTCTTTTTCGCAAACTCCTTAGCCTCGTCATATCCCGCGTCGACGTGCCGAATCACGCCCATGCCCGGATCGGTTGTCAGCACGCGCTCGATGCGCTTGGCCATCATGTCGGTGCCGTCGGCGACTGTGACTTGTCCGGCGTGCAGCGAGTAGCCAATGCCCACGCCGCCGCCGTTGTGGATCGAAACCCACGACGCGCCCGCCGCCGTATTCACCAGCGCATTCAGCAGCGGCCAGTCGGCCACCGCGTCCGAGCCATCTTTCATGCTTTCGGTTTCGCGGTACGGTGAAGCGACCGACCCGCAATCGAGGTGATCGCGCCCAATCACGATGGGAGCCTTGATCGTGCCCTTCTTCACCAGTTCATTGATGGCCAGCCCAAACCGCGCCCGCTCACCATATCCCAGCCAGCAGATGCGCGCCGGCAGTCCCTGAAACTTGATGCGCTTGCGGGCAAGTTCGATCCAGCGCCGCAGGCTGCGATTCTCGGGAAAGAGTTCGAGCACAAGAGCGTCGGTCACGTCGATGTCCGAAGCTTCACCCGAAAGCGCTGCCCACCGGAACGGCCCGCGCCCTTCGCAAAACAGCGGACGAATATACGCCGGAACGAATCCTGGAAAGTCATAAGCATTCTTAACGCCGCGCTGAAATGCGAACGTACGAATATTGTTGCCGTAGTCGAACGTGATCGCGCCCATCTTCTGCAAGCGCAGCATGCCTTCCACGTGCTTAGCCATGGCGTCGAGCGACCGCTCCTGATACGCCTTCGGATCGCGCTTGCGCAGTTCGAGCGCCGTTTCGAACGTCATGCCGTTCGGCACATATCCGTTCAGCGGATCGTGCGCCGAAGTCTGATCGGTAAGAATGTCGGGCACCACGCCGCGTTCGGCGAGTTCCGGAATGATGTCCGCGCAATTGCCGACCAGCCCAACCGAAATATTTTCTTTCTTGCGGACGGCATTTTTCAGAATGCGCAGCGCCTCGTCCAGCGTGGTCACGAGAAAATCGCAGTAGCCGGTCTTAAGCCGCTTCTTGATGCGCTCGGGATCGACGTCAATGCCAAGGAACGCCGCACCGGTCATGGTGGCCGCCAGCGGCTGCGCTCCACCCATGCCGCCCATCCCGCCCGAAACAATCAGCTTCCCGCTAAGATCGCCGCCAAAATGTTTGTCGCCCGCCGCATTGAATGTTTCGTAAGTGCCCTGCACGATCCCCTGCGAGCCAATGTAAATCCACGACCCGGCCGTCATCTGTCCATACATCATCAGCCCGGCGCGCTCGAGTTCGTTGAACTTCTCCCAGTTGGAAAAATGCCCGACCAGATTCGAGTTCGCGATCAGCACGCGCGGTGCGTATTCGTGAGTCTTGAACACGCCCACTGGCTTGCCCGACTGCACCAGCAGCGTCTCGTCGTTCTCAAGACTCTTCAGCGACCGGACGATAGCGTGATAGCAATCCCAATTGCGCGCGGCTTTGCCTGTTCCACCATAAACGACCAGATCTTGAGGGCGCTCGGCTACGTCCTCGTCCAGATTGTTCATCAACATGCGCATCGCGGCTTCCTGCTGCCATCCTTTGCAGGAAAGCGTGGTGCCGCGTGGGGCGCGGATGCGGGTGTAGGAGGATGTCGGAATTTCGGTGTCAACAGGCATGTGAGATATCGTAGTTCGTCTGGCGCAGAATCATCAATCGGCAGCGAACCAAGCCCTGCGATCTGGTGCCGACCATACTGCGGTTGCTTCTGGGGTACCCCCCTCCCCCCCCCTTTTTACTAGATACCTCATTCTAAAGGGTTTGTTCTACATAATACAAAACAAAGGAGTTAAGAGGTGGCAAAATTTGCTCTCACCTTTAGAATCAAGGATTTGCGATTTTACTGTCGCGCAAATAATAGATTTCAAAGGACTTAACTCAGACGGACCACAGTCGCCTTGGACAATGGCTATTCTTTAATTATAGGCCTTGATGTCAACTGGCTAATGTGCGTATCGACGTATGCTGAGATAATTGCACAGCTGAGGTGCGCTAACCATGTTCACTCCAGAGTTCCGGAGTGGATTGGCTTTTGATGAACATACACATGCAGATTGGATGGAAGCGGCACATTGGTCGGCTATCGCTCGTTCTCGTACTAAGTACAGCCTTGCTGGCACAACGTTCTTCTCCTGCCCTATCGCCAATCGTGGACGCGAACAGCCGCTTTGCTTTTAAGCTCTTCAAACAACTCACGACCGAAACACCCGACCACAATATTCTCGTTGCACCCACTGGTTTATCTCTGGCCTTCGGGTTGCTGAATAACGGCAGCGATCCCGAAACGCGGAAAGAGATTGAATCGGTTTTCGAATTCACCGGCATGGATCGCGCGGAGATCAACGACGGTTTTGCCGCTCTGCGGAAGGAGATGAATCTAGTAACCTCGCCCCCTCAGAAACAGGGTACGAAAGCAGGGTCGCCTGCGCCGTGGGCAGATAATCCTAATCGGCTCGTAATCGCCGACTCTCTCTGGATCAAGCACGGATATTTCGGAAAACAATTCTTGAGTGCAAGCCGAAACTACTACGGCCTTGATCTGCAGAGACTGCTGCCGTCTTCGAGTCCTTCTGCGCAGGTCAGCCGATGGGCGTCCAAGCAAGTTCACAGGAACGTTCCGATCACCATGGGCACGATGGCTCGCAATGATTTTCTCCTGGTTAACGTTACCCGTTTTCACTCTTTTTGGGAGCACCACTTCGAATCATCGATGACCAGACCTACGCCCTTCGCTTTGCTCAGTGGACAAAAGAAAGAAGTACCGATGATGTACCAGCAACGAAACTTCGACTATATCGAGGGGCCGAAATTCCAGGCCGTAGTTCTCCCCTACGACCAAAACGCCAGTATGTACGTTTTCTTGCCGGCGGAAGACTCGAGCCTGAAGGAACTTGAACAGACTTTAACTGCCAAGAACTGGCAAGAGTGGTTATCACAGTTCAATTTCCGAGAGGGCATGGTTGGGCTGCCAAAATTTAAGACTGAAACTGGTTTCGATGTGCGCGCGGCATTGCGGGAACTCGGCGTCAAGCGTATTTTCGAGCAATTCACTGCTCTTCAGCCAGCCGTTACAATTCCAGAAGGTGCGCGACTTGCTGGAGCTATACAAAAAACGGAACTCAGCGTAGATGAAGAAGGCACCGAGGCGATCAGTGTGGTTTTCGCGGGAGGAATCCCCGGTGGAGTAGCAGGAGGCATGCCCGGTCAAGAGCGCCCCAAGCCATTCGTCATGATCGTGGATCGTCCATTTTTCTTCGCGATCAGGCACAATCCCACTGGGCAATTGCTGTTCATGGGTGCTGTGGTCGAACCTTGAAGAGCACCAAATTACAAATTACCAAATTACCAACTTACAAATTCCTTCACTCCCACTCAATCGTCCCTGGCGGCTTCGACGTAATGTCGTAGACCACGCGGTTCACGCCGCGCACTTCGTTCACGATGCGATTCGAAATCGTCTTCAGCACCTCATAGGGCAGCGGAACCCAATCCGCCGTCATGCCGTCCTCCGAATGCACGGCGCGGACGGCACACGTGTAAGCATACGTCCGCTGGTCGCCCATCACGCCGACCGACATCACCGGCAAGAGCACCGCAAACGACTGCCATATTTTCTGATACAGCCCAGCCTTCTTGATCTCGCCCACCACAATCTCATCGCACTCACGCAGCAAGTCGGCGCGTTCTTTGGTTACTTCGCCCAAGATGCGAACCGCCAGCCCCGGCCCGGGGAACGGCTGGCGCTGCAGAATGTCCTCGGGCATGCCGAGGTCACGTCCGATGCGGCGGACCTCATCTTTGAACAGATCTTTCAGCGGCTCAATGAGCTTGAGCTTCATCGTCTCGGGCAGTCCACCCACGTTGTGATGCGACTTGATGACCTGCGACGGGCCGCGCACCGAGCGCGACTCGATCACGTCGGGATAGAGCGTCCCCTGCACCAGCCACTCGACTTCGCCTGCTTCTTTCTCGATGCGCTTCGCTTGGTCGTCGAAGACCTCGATGAACTCGTTGCCGATGATCTTGCGCTTCGTCTCCGGATCGCTCACGCCCGCCAGTTTCTGCAAGAAGCGTTCGGTGGCATCGACCGCAACCAAGTGCAGGCCAAGGTTGTCGCGCAGATTTTGCTGAACTTTCTCGAACTCGTTTTTGCGCAGCACGCCGTTGTTCACGAAGACGCAAGTCAAGCGCGAATGCCCGGTTTCATCGCGCATGGCGCGATCCACCAGCACCGCCGCGACGGAAGAATCCACCCCACCTGAAAGCGCGCAGATGGCACGCCCGCTGCCGACCTGCTGTTTCACCTGGGCCACCGTCGCGTCAATAAAATGCTGTGGCGTCCACGAAGCTTTCGCTCGGCAGATGTTGAGCGCGAAGTTGCGCAGGATGTCCGAGCCGAGCGGCGTGTGGTGCACCTCGGGATGGAATTGCACCGCCCACATCTTGCGCTCGGGGTTTTCGATGGCGGCAACCGCATGGGGAGTTTTCGCCGTCAGCCGGAAACCGGGAGGCAGCTCTTCGGCCTCGTCGCCATGCGACATCCAGACCGTGAGCAACTTGGGCAATCCCTGAAAAAGTTGCGAGTCGGATTGCTGGATCTCCACTGTGGCGTGGCCGTACTCGCGTTTCGCGGCGGGGCGCACTTTCCCGCCGAGCGCGTACACCATGAACTGCAATCCGTAGCAGATGCCGAGCACGGGGATGCCGAGATCGAAGACACTGTTATCGGCCAGCGGCGCATCTTTGTCGTACACCGACGACGGCCCGCCCGACAGAATGATTCCCACCGGAGAGTAGCTGCGAATTTCTTCCAGGCTGGCGTTGAACGGCAGGACGACCGAGAAGATTTTCTGTTCGCGGATGCGGCGCGCAATCAGTTGCGAATATTGCGCCCCGAAGTCGAGGACAACGATAGATTGGGTTTCCACGGATCAATGTCTCAAATTCGAAAAGAACTGTAAAGAGATTCGAGTCTCGGGCAGCGAGAGCGGCCATGAGATTCAGTTCTCGAGGGATCTCCACGGCCGTTATCGCCGTCGGCTAAAGCGGAACCGAAAGGTGCCGATGTTTCTGGTAGAGCAGTTTGTGTGCCAGGGGCTGAGCGGACGGATTTGGACGTGAAAAAGACAATACTTCTGGTGGAGGACAGCAAGGTCCAGAAACGGGCCATCGAAAAGATTCTCCTCAAAGCAGGCTACCTGGTTCTCTTGGCCTGCGACGGAGAGGAAGCGCTTCGTTTGGCTGGGGAAAGCGTTCCCGACATGATTCTGTTGGACCTGCTATTACCTGGGATCGGAGGAGAAGAGGTTCTGTACAAACTTAAACGAGATCCGCACACGGCGCAGATTCCAGTGATCGTCGTCAGCTATCTTCCATTAGCCCATTCCGCCCAGATGAAGGCGGCGGGAGCGGCAGACTACTTTGAGAAGTCGAAATTCCTCGAAGATGTCGAAGGAGAAGCCGCTTTCCTCAATATGATTGACCGCGTGTTCCGTGATTCTGAGCCGCGGACAGAGACGAAAAAGCAGATCTCGATGGGTGCCGGCCGTCAATAGAGGATGAGGCTGATTCGGTGGCGAACCTTCAGCGCACAACGATGTTGACCAGCTTCTTCGTCACCACAATGACCTTTACAATCTGCTTGCCCGCGATGGCCGCCTTCACTTTTGCATCGGCAAGCGCGGCGTGCTCGACCTGATCGTTGGTCGCACCCGCCGGTACCACCACCAGCCCGCGCAGCTTCCCGTTAACCTGCACCGGAATCTCGATCTCGTCCTCCGCCGCCAGCGCCGCATCGTACTTCGGCCACGGAGCTTTCAGCAGATTGCTCTTCTCGCCCGTCATCTCCCACAATTCGTGCGCCAGATACGGCGCCATGGGCGCCAGCAGCAGTGCGATGTTGCGCTGCACGTCCGCGATCAACGATGCGGGAATTCCACCGGCGGCGCGCGTCTCCTCGGCGCCATAAATCTCGTTCACCAGTTCCATGATGGCCGCAATGCAAGTGTTGAAGTGCCAGCGCCCCTGGAAATCGTCGCTCACTCGCTTGATGGTCTGGTGCAGCTTGCGCTGAATCCCGCGAGCCTCCGTCTGTAGAGACGGGGCTTGCCCCGTCTCCGGAGACGCGGCAAGCCGCGTCTCTACAGGGTTGCGCACGAAGAAGCGATAGACACGGCCGAGGAACCGCTGAATGCCTTCGATCCCAGAATCCTGCCAATCCAGATCGCGATCCGGAGGCGCCGCGAATAAGCTGTACAACCGCGCCGCATCCGCTCCGTAGCGCGCCACCATCTCATCCGGCGACACCACGTTCCCCAGGTTCTTCGACATCTTCGCGCCGTCTTTGATCACCATCCCCTGCGTGAACAACCGCGCGACGGGTTCGTCGTTTTTCACGAGGCCCATGTCGCGCATAAACTTTGTCCAGAAGCGCGAATAAATAAGGTGGAGAATGGCATGCTCCACGCCGCCAATGTATTGATCAATCGGAAACCAGTAAGCGATGGTTGCGAAGTCGAACGGCGCCTTGTCATTCTGCGCGTCGGCGTAGCGGTAGAAGTACCACGACGAATCGACGAACGTATCCATGGTGTCAGTCTCGCGCCGTGCCGGCCCGCCACATTTCGGGCAGGTCGTATTAAGGAACTCCGGCACATTCATCAACGGCGATCCACCGGATAGCGTGATCGGCACTTTGTCCGGCAAAATCACCGGCAGATCTTCTTCCGCGACCGGCACCACGCCGTCTCTGTCGCAATACACCATCGGAATCGGCGTTCCCCAATAGCGCTGCCGCGAGATGCCCCAATCTTTTATTCGGAAGGTCACGGTCGCTTTGCCAAAGCCTTTTTCTTCGGCGCGCGCCGACATCTTAGTAATCGCTTCCTCGCAGCTCAGCCCGTTGAACTCGCCCGAGTTCACCACGATCCCGTCCGTGGTTGTAAAGGGCAGCGGCGGTTCCACCATGGTTTCTTCCGGATCGCTTGACTGCGGCAGAATCACCAGCCGTATCTCCAGCTTGTACTTCTGCGCGAATTCGTAATCGCGCTCGTCGTGCGCCGGCACGCTCATGATCGCGCCCGTGCCGTAGTCCATCAGGATGTAGTTCGCCACCCAAACCGGCACCGCTTCGCCGTTATAAGGATTCTTAGCGTAGCGCCCGGTGAACACGCCATGCTTCTCGATCGCGCCGATATCTCCCGCTTCTTTCGCCCGGCGCTGCTCCGCGATCAACTCTTCCACCTTGGCGCGCAGCGTTGCATCGCGGGCAATCATGTCGGCGACGATCGGATGCTCGGGCGCCAACTGCACCGAGGTTGCGCCGTAGATCGTGTCCACCCGCGTGGTGAACACCGTGATCGTCGACCCCGCCGGTCCCACCGTTCCGCCCAGATCGAAATCCACCAGCGTGCCTTCGCTGCGTCCAATCCAGTTCTGCTGCATGATGCGGACTTTTTCCGGCCAGCCCTGCAGCTTTTCAAGATCGCGCAGCAACTCGTCCGCGTATTTAGTGATCCGCAAGAACCACTGTTCCAGTTCGCGCTGCTCGACGGGCGTGTCCTCATGCCGCCAGCACATCCCACCGACAACTTGCTCGTTAGCCAGCACCGTAGCGCACTGCGGACACCAGTTCACCTTGCTCTTCTTGCGATAAGCCAATCCCGACTCGTAGAGCTTCAGGAAAAACCACTGATTCCAGCGGTAGTAGTCCGGCAGGCAGGTCGTAACCTCGCGCGACCAGTCATAGGCGAACCCAAGGCGCTTCATCTGCACCTTCATGGCCGCGATATTCGCAAGCGTCCATTCCTTCGGCGGAGTGTTGTTCTTGATGGCAGCATTCTCCGCCGGCAACCCGAACGAATCCCAGCCCATGGGATGAAGCACGTTGTACCCGTTCATCCACATGTAGCGAGCCAGCGCATCGCCGATCGCGTAGTTGCGCACGTGTCCCATGTGCAGCGCGCCCGAAGGGTAGGGAAGCATCTCCAAAACGTAATACTTCGGTTTGGTCGAGTGCGCCTCGGCGGCATACAGCGACGGATCGCTCAGCCAGCGCTCAGTCCATTTCTGCTCAATGCGCTGCGCATCGTAACGTTCCTCGCGCGCGGGAGTGAATGATTTGTCCTTAGCGGCCGATTTATCTTCCTGTGGCATAGATGTAGATAAGGATAGTTCAGTAATGAGTAATCCTCAATTTTACAACGCCCCGAAAGGAATGTGTGGCGCGGACACTCTTGTCCGCGAACACCATTGCAACTAGGTGCGCCCGGCGCGTGCTTTCCCCCTTGCCTTTTGCTCGCGTTCCAACGATAAATACAGGCAAGCTATGATCACTCGTTGGTGCGCCCTAATCCTAAGCGTTGTCTTGGCGGCGTCAGTGGCCGGCTGCGCGCAAACTTCACCGCCTTCCACCCCTGCCCAGAACGATTATTCCCAGGAGGCCGCCGTCGTTGAAGAGATGTCGACCAAGATTGCCTTCGACAACGACGGTAACTCTACCCGTGAGCAGAGCAGCCGCGTGCACGTTCAAACCGATGCCGGAGTGAAGGAGTGGGGGCTGCTGAGCTTTCCTTTCCAGTCCGCAACCCAGACCGTGGAGATCGATTACGTCCGCGTCCGCAAGGCCGACGGCAGCATCGTGATTACGCCGCCCGACAATGTGCAGGATTTGGATGCGGAAATCACCCGCACTGCTCCCTTCTACAGCGATCTGCGGGAAAAACACGTTGCCGTCAAAGGGCTGGGCAAAGGCGATATTCTCGAATACGCCGTGCACTGGCACGGTACCAAGCCGCTGATTCCGGGACAATTCTGGTACCAATACAACTTTCACCACGAAGGCATCGTGCTCGATGAGCGCCTGCAAATCAAGGTGCCCGCCGAACGCGCCGTCAAAGTAAAAGGACCGCAGGCCACACAGACCGTCACCACCGAGGCTGGCTCTCGCGTCTATACCTGGACTTACTCCAAGCTGCAAAGCGCCAAGGAGCCTGGCAGCGACCAGAAAAAGCAAACCGACTCGTCGCGCGGCCTTCTTTCTCCGCCGGACGTGCAAATCAGCAGCTTTCAAAGCTGGGAAGAAGTGGGCCGCTGGTACTGGAGTCTGCAAAAAGACCGGATCGAGCCCACCCCCGCCATCCGCGCCAAAGCCGCCGAACTAACCAAGGGCATGACCGATGATGCCGCCAAGCTGCGCGCTCTTTATAGCTTCGTGAGCACGCAGTACCGCTACATCGGAATCGCGTTCGGCATCGGACGCTATCAGCCGCACGCAGCCGACGATGTGCTCACTAATAGCTACGGCGACTGCAAGGACAAGCACACCCTGCTCGCCTCTTTGCTGCAAGCTTCCGGCATTACGCTCTATCCGGCACTCATCAATTCCAGCTTTAAGCTCGATCCCGATGTTCCGTCGCCAGCGCAATTCGACCACATCATCGGCTATCTGCCCCAGGGCAAAGACAAAGACAAAGATAAAGACAAAGACAAAGACGCCATCTGGCTCGACACCACTATCGAGGTTGCGCCCTTCGGTTATATAGTCCCCCGTCTGCGCGACAAGCCGGCATTGGTCATGTCCGGCGAGAACTCGATACACCTTGTGACTACGCCCGCCGATTCGCCATTCCCCAACACGGAAGCTTTTAAAATCGACGCCAAGCTCAGCGCCGATGGCACCGTCGAAGCGAAAATTGACGATACGAGTCGAGGAGATTCCGAGGTGGTCCTCCGCGCCGTATTCCGTCAAACACCGCAACCCCAATGGAAAGACTTGATGCAGCGTATTTCCTATGCCATGGGCTACGCGGGCACGGTGAGCGACATCAATGCGAGCCAGCCCGAGGCCAACAGTGAGCCCTTTCACATTTCTTACTCCTACAATCGCAAGGATTATCCCGATTGGAAAAGTGACCGGCGAATTACCGTCCCGGGGATGCCGTTCTTCCTGCCGCCGGTCCGGGATGATGCCACCTATCCGGTCTGGCTTGGACCTGCCCTGGAAGCCGTGTCGGATTCCAAAGTGGAACTTCCCCAGGGCAATACCCCGCAAACGCCCTCCAACGTGGACCTGAAATACGACTTCGCTGAATACCATGCTTCCTATTCGCAGGATCACGGAGTGCTGATCGCGAAACGCCGGTTACTGACCAAGCTGCGCGAAGTTCCAATGGCTGAGTTCGACGACTACAGGAACTTTGTCAAGAGCCTGCAGAACGATGTCAACCAATACGTGTATATGCAGACGTCGTCCGTCAGCGGCGATCTCATCAAACGTGGAGATAAAGCGCTGGACGAGGGAAACTATAGCTTGGCCATTACCCTCTTTAAAAGCGCCGTCGAGGCAGATCCCAAGAGCAAGCAAGGTTGGAACGAGCTGGGGCGCGCATATTTCGGCATGAGGCAATATGATCTGGCGGTTAGTGCATTCCAGAAACAGATCGAAATCGATCCTCGCCATGACGACGCCTACAACCATTTGGGGGAGGCCTACCAGAGGCAGCGCAAATACGATGAGGCAATCAAATCGTACAGCAAGCAGATCGAAATTGATTCTCAGCATAAGTATGCACATGCCAACCTAGGCAACGCGTACATGGAACAACACAAGTACGAGGAGGCGGTGCCGGAACTGGAAAAAGCAGCGTCTTTGACGCCAGACGACCCTTATAAACAGGTACAGCTCGGCGAAGCCTATCTGGGCTTTGGCCAGGATGAGAAGGCCATGGCGGCATTCGGCAAGGCGATTGAGATTTCCGACAAGCCAGGCATCTGGAACGACATTGCTTATCAACTGTCTCTGAAGAAGGCACATCTCGATGTCGCTCGGCGCTATGCGGAGTCCGCCGTCTCCACTCTTACAGTTGAGTTAAGTAAGGTGTCACTCGGTCAGCTCAAGGGTCAGGATTTTAAAACGACCACCTCGCTTTCCTATTACTGGGATACGCTCGGCTGGGTGGAGTTTGTTGACGGCAATTTGGAAAAGGCGCAGAAGTATGTCTTGGCTGCCTGGCAACTAAACCAGCACTCCGAGGTCGCCGACCATCTGGGACAGATCTTTGAGAAGCTAGGCGATAAGGACCGGGCGGTGCATTTCTACGCCCTCGCGATGAATGCGCCTGGGCCAGCACCGGAAACCCGAACCCGCCTAGCCGCCCTGGCAGGAGGGAACGACAAGGTTGATCCGATTGTTGAAAAGAGCCGCGAGGAGCTGATCAAGCAGCGCACCATCAAGCTCGCCAATACTCCCAAGCAGAAAGGGAAAGCCGTGTTCATTCTCCTCTTGGTCAGCGGGCAAGGTGGCGAAATGTCGGTGGAGGACTTGAAGTTCGTCAGTGGAGATGAAAAACTGAAAGCCTTTACCGACGCCTTGCGCGCCGCCCACTACGACCAAACCGCTCCCAATGAAGCAGTCGTCAGGACCTTGCGCCGGGGAACAATCTCTTGCGATGCGGTTGCGGCTGATTGCACCTTTTTGCTCGCGCTGCCCGAAGACGTGAACTCAGCAGATTGAAGCAATCTCGTCGTTTGCCCAGGTCAACTCCCGGAAGTTAGGGAACGCTGGGGACACGGTCTCGGAACCCAGGCCTCGCGTATTTCGATACCCGGGACTCCACCGCTCCTCGAACCGTGACGACCCTCGCCTGGAACCCCAGCCCGCCAAAATCCAGAACGATGTAAAAAGTACAGTGTAAGTAATACACTGTTGTGCCCGTTTTACCACAAAAGCCACTAGCATTATCAATAACTTGGGAGGATGGCTCTTCAAATAATATGACTAGTGGTCAGCTAAATAGCGGGGTGAGCCTGTTGTTTTCGCCTTTTGTGCGCCTGCGACTCCTTGCCACTGCCTCTCACTATGTACATTATTATGCGTACATATAAGTAACTACAAAGTGTTTCACGTGAAACACTTTGTACATACAATACGGGGCCGGATGCCGTCCCTTATCCTTGTGCCGCCAGCACGCGGTTTGCCCAGTTCCACCCCAGCCGCTAAACTGAATAACTCGGAGTACCCCTATGCTCGTAGTCATGCAAGCGCAGGCCACCGAAGAGCAGGTTCGCGCCGTTTGCCAGAAAATCGAATCGCTTGGATACCGCGCCCACTCCATGCCCGGCGCGCAGCGCACTGCCATCGGCATCACCGGCAACAAAGGCGAAGTCGAATCCGGCACCCTGGAAGAAATGCCCGGCGTGCAGGAAGTCATCCGCGTCTCGAAGCCCTACAAGTTGGTCAGTCGCGACACCAAGCCCGACAACACGGTCATCAAGTTTCCCAATTCACGCGTTACCATCGGAGGCCCCGACCTAGCCATCATCGCCGGCCCTTGCGGCATTGAGAGTCGCGACCAGGCGTTCAAAATCGCCGAGCGCGTCGCCCGCGCCGGAGCCCAGTTCTTCCGCGGAGGCGCCTACAAGCCCCGCACCTCTCCTTATTCTTTCCAGGGCCTAGGCGAAGAAGGACTGAAGATCATGGCCGAAATCCGCGACCGCTTCGGCCTGCTCATCGTCACCGAAGCCGTCGATTACGAATCGCTCGCCCTGGTCGACCAGTACGCCGATGTCATCCAGATCGGCGCCCGCAACATGCAGAACTTCTCTCTGCTCAAGCGCGCCGGACGCGCCCACAAACCCGTCCTGCTGAAGCGCGGCATCTCGGCAACGCTCGAAGAGTTTCTCATGGCCGCCGAGTACATTATGAGCGAGGGCAACTACAACATCGTCCTGTGCGAGCGCGGCGTGCGCACCTTCGCCGATCACACCCGCAACACGCTCGATCTCAGCATTGTGCCCGCCGTCCAGCGCCTTAGCCACCTGCCCATCATCGTGGATCCCAGCCACGGCACCGGCAAGCGCAACAAAGTAACGCCACTCTCCCGCGCCGCCGTAGCCGTCGGAGCCGATGGCCTGATCGTAGAAGTTCACCACGATCCCGACCGCGCCCTCTCGGACGGCATGCAGTCGCTGTTCCCCGATCAGTTCGACGCGCTCATGGTGCAGGTGAAGCAGATCGCAGCGGTCCTGGGACGATCGATCCCTAAAGCTGAACCTGCCGTCTTGACAGGTTCACCAACGCAATCGCACTCTTGACCGAGATAAACTATGTCGCTCCGCATCGCCGTTGTTTTGCTGCTTCTCTTGGGCACAGCCTTTGCGCAAGATTCCGTTCCGATATCATTGACTGGGAAGAATGCAGCCCCTGTTTGTCGCGGCAAAGGCAAAGATGCTCCGGGTTGTATCACGCCTCCGCGCGCGATTTATGCTCCCGATCCGGAGTATCCGACAAGGGCGCGCAAAGAGAATGTGCGGGGGTTTGTTGTGCTGCAGATAGTCGTTGGCGCCGACGGTTTGCCACGGGACATCAAAGTTGCGCGTTCCAATCCCGAGCTTGACGAGGCGGCTACGGATGCCGTGAAGAAGTGGAGATTCTCCCCCGCAACCAAAGGCGGCGAACCCGTCGCAGTGCAAATCAACGTAGAACTGCACTTCCATCTCTTTGATTAATAGCTGCATCTTATAATCTCTTGCCTGCATCGAGGCCAACTCGTCTTTGAGAAAATTTCTCCTACTTGCCGTCCTCGTCCCGCTCGTCCTGGCCGCCGGCTGGTACTACTTCCACGAGCGCACTCTCCCCCCCTACGGACCGCTCTACCGCGAATTCGCGTACATTTCCAATGGCAAGAGCAACACGGTTACGGTCATCGACTTGCGCAGCTTTCGCCCGGTGCGCACTCTGCAAGTCGGCGCCGAGCCCACCGGACTCGCGGCCAATCCCAAGCGCAACGAAGTTTACGTCGTCAACACCGGTTCTTCGAATGTCAGCGTGATCGACGCGGAGCAGAACAAAGTCGTCGCCACCATCGGCGTCTACGGACGACCCTACTTCATCGACGTCTCTCCCGACGGCCGCCGCGCATACGTCGCGAACTCCGGATCCGACAATGTTTCTGTGCTTGATCTCGATCATCGCACTGTAGCGGCCACGCTCCACGTCGGCGGAAGTCCCGGCCTCGCTCGCGTTTCGCCCGACGGATCCACCGCTGTCGTCACCAATCGCGCCGCCAACACCGTCTCCATCATCGACACCGCGCGCCTCGCCGTGCGCTCCGCCATCACCATCTGCATCCATCCCGAAGACATTGCCATTCTGCCCGATTCCTCGAAAGCCTTCATTTCCTGTTCGGGATCGGGGCAGGTTGCGAGCATTGATCTCAAGAACGACAAGCTGCTTGCGCTTCTCGACGTCGGAAAATCTCCGGTGAGTCTGGCGCTGAAACCGGACGGCGGAGAACTGGCCGCTTTCAACTTCGACGCCGGCAGCATGTCCATCATCGAGACCACGGGCAACGAAGTTTCCGGCAGCTATCTCATCGGCACCCAACCCACACGCGGTGTCGTTTCGCTCGATAACTCCCGCTTGTATGTCTCTAACTTCGGATCGAATAACATCGCGGTTTACGACATCGACCTCGGCAAGATCATAGCGTATCTCCCCGTAGGCACCCATCCCGATGCGCTGGCGCTCTCGCAGAATCAGAACTATCTGTTGGTACTCGACTCCGGTTCCGGAGACTTAGCCGTAATTCAGAAACGCCAGCCAAAGAAAAAATTTGAACCCTCGGAATATTCCTTGCTGACCATTATCCCTGTCGGCATGCAACCCAACCAGATCGTGGTGAAGTCCTTCCTACTGCTCAAGCCCGAGCCGTAAAGGCGCGCCCGCCGCAAGCGATCGGCGCGGATGCGTGGTTCCGCCGTGCTAACATTTCCGCATGCGAACCCGCTTATCGATCCTCCTGCTCGTCAGCGCCGCTTGTCTGGCTTGTGCTGCCCAAACTTCCGAGCCCCCAAACCTGTTTCCCATCCAGGATGGCTTCGTGGACAGCCACGGCGCTCTGATCTACTACCAGTCGGTGGGGCACGGCGCGCCGTTGATGATCGTCCACGGCGGCCCGGGAGCTTCGCACGATTACTTTCTTCCTTACTTGCTGCCTCTCATGCGCACCAGCCGGCTCGTGTTCATCGACGAGCGCGGTTCGGGCAAGTCGTCGAAGATTGAGGATGCCAAGCAATACACCATCGCCAACATGGTCGAGGACATCGAAGCCGTCCGGCAGGCGCTTGGCCTGGGCAAGATCAGTCTTCTCGGCCATTCCTTCGGTGGTGCATTAGTGCAGGCGTACGCGTTCAAGTATCAGAAGAATCTCTCTCATCTCATTCTCGGCAGCACGTTCGCCAGCACCAAAGAACTCAACCAGGCGCTCGCAAAAATGAAAGCCGAGATGGATCCCAAGGAACGCGATCGGGTCAACGCTCTCGAAGCCGCGGGCTTGTTCGGCAAGGGCGAGATCTGGGAGCACGGGCGCTATTCCGAGGAATACGCCAAACTAGCCTGGGGCAAAGGTTATTTTCCCTATATCTACCAGAACCGCCCCGATCCCAGTTACGACCCTCTCAGTTCCAATACCGGCACTGCCTGGGACGTGTATCGCGAGATGTGGGGCTCGGATGGTGAGTTCATCGTCGACGGCAATCTGCAGGAAGTCGAGTACGTCGGCCAACTTTCGCAGATCAAAGTCCCGACGCTGATCATCGTGGGCGATCACGACGAGAGCGATCCCAGGATGTCGCAGGAGATGCACAAGAAGATCGCCGGATCACAACTGGTCATCCTGCCGAAGAGCGGCCACATGACGTTTGTGGATCAGCCCGAGCAGTTTTTGAGAGTGGTCCGCGACTTTGTTGCGCGCTGATCGCCGGCTTTTCGCTCTTAGCCGGGCGTCCCATCCTTTTCGCGCACTTTGCGAAAAGGGTGGGTAATGGGGATCAATCGGTGCATCCTAGGTGCGGGCGGGGTGCATGGCAAGCCCCGAATGCTTCTCGAAAAAACATTCGGGGGCCCGACGGTTTTGTTGTGCGTGCGATTCAGTTCCTATTTCGGCATCACTTCGTGCGCCAACTTACTCGCTACCACCTCGCGTATATCGTTGCGTTTCTTTCCTGCTTCGATCATGGCCTCTCGCGATCCGTAATGCTTGGCGATGATGGTTGCGGCTTTGGCGTCGCCTTGATCGAGCGCTGCCCAGTTCGGAAACATGAGCCCCAGCGCGACATCCCAGTCGTGCGGGCCATCGGTCGTCACGTTGGTCCAGACTTTATAGCCGGTGATGATGCCTTCCTTCTTCAACGCTTCATACGAAGGCCTCAGGTTCTCGCGAAAATCTTTCCAGAACGGTTCTGACTGACCGGGTTTGATTTGGTAGTAGACGACGCGCCACACCGGCCCGGGATCATAGTTCGGACTCTGCGCATAGGCGGGGAGCGCGGTGAGTAGCGTCACGACAAACAGAGTGGCCCATAGAACTTTTTTCATCTTGCCTCCTGTTGATTTTGGGCTGGACGGAAATGGCCCAGGTACGGACGCCGAAGGGTATCATCGCGACCGACCGTTTTCAAGTCGTTGTGCTCGTCCAGTAGATGAGTGACACTTCATTCCCCTTTGAACCAATGGATCGCGGCAGCGGTCGCCGAAAAAGTTGGGGTGGTGGAACCGCGGCCGACTTTTTCAAGAAGGGAGCCGGCAACGCCACCGGCGAAGGACTCATGAAGTTTCTCCGCACCGCACCCAAGACACGCTCCGATAGCCGCAGTCAAAATCCCCGCCCAAGCGGAGCTTGGACGGGGCACCCCCTGGATTTCAAATAATTGCGGTAGGCCGGGCTACCCGCCACCCAGCAGACTACCCGTCTCGGATTCAACTCACGCGGAGATGTGGACCATCCATGCTTGACAAAAAAACAATTTCCGCTAAGCTTACCTGCGTCTTCCCCTCTAGAATTTCGGGCCTCAGGTAAATTCCAAAACGCAGTTCAGGCGGCAATTACTATCCGTCATGGGATCGCTGTTTGTCGATGATCGTTGTCCGTCAATGATCGCTATCTATCATAGATACGATCGGCGCCCGTAAAACAAACCTTCCGAGGAGGTGCGAAGTGCCAGTGCAAAGACTGATGGGTCCCCAAGGACAGTTCTACGCAGACCCCAAGCCCAGCCCCGATGAAACCTCTTTCCGCCAAGATAACAACAGCGCGGCTTACTACAATTCGCAGTATTACCTCCTGCACAAGAGTCAAGTGCAGCCCATCCCGCAGATACGGCAGAACGCGGCGCCTAACATCGATCTGGCGGACTACGTACCCAAAGAGGTCGCCGACGCCATCGATCAGGCAGGAAGAATCACCTTCCATGCTGTGGGCGACACGGGCGCCGCCAAGGTAAACCGGTCGCAAACCGCGGGCACCGCGATCGCGCACGAAGCCGGGGTCTCCGACGCGATGGCAGCGGAAGTGCAGTCGCAAGGTGTGAACGGCCCAGCGTTCTTCTTTAACCTGGGCGACATCATCTACAACTTCGGCGAGGGGCAATATTACTATGACCAATTCTATGAGCCCTTTCGCGAGTACGACCGGCCGATCTTCGCGATCCCTGGGAACCACGACGGCATGGTTTTCGGCCCAGCATCAAGCGCTCCGCAGGTTCCTACGCTGGCTGCTTTTCTGACGAATTTCTGCGCCCCTGAGGCCGGACCTTCGTCGGATGCGGGCGGGCTGGTGCGCAGTGTCATGACTCAGCCCGGGGTTTACTTCACGCTCGATGCTCCGTTCGTTTCGATCATCGGGCTGTACAGCAACGTTCTGGATAGCGGAGCGGGTGTTATCTCCTCGCAAAATGGCCATTTCCCGCTGGTGGACGATCAACTCACGTTTCTGCAGAACGAACTGAAGCGGCTGAAACCGCAGCGCGACGCCGGCAAGCGGGCTGTCCTGCTCGCGGTTCACCACCCGCCGCTCTCGGCCGACGCACGACATGGCGGTTCCAGCGGGGAACTGGCCGACATCGATGCCTGCTGCAAAGCGGCTGGACTCTGGCCAGACGCCGTTCTTTCCGGACACGCCCACCTCTATCAGCGCTTCACACGCGTGATTCAAGGGAAGGAGACACCATACGTCGTCGCGGGATCGGGTGGTTTTGCGGCAACGGCTCCCCTTGGCGGCTTGCCCAAAGCGCCGGTCAAAGTGGGAGACTATACCCTGGTCGTCAACCCCATCGTCGAATTTGGCTACCTGACGGTCATGACCGATGCGAAAACCCTGACCATCACGTTCAAGACTGCTATCAAGCAGCAAGTGATGCAGCGAGATTCAGTCACCGTGGATCTGAAGAGCGGTAAGATTACTTCCGATCCAAGCGGAGTAACTCCTAGCACGCTGTCCCCGGCGCCGGGGAAACCAAGAAAGTCGCGTAATTCCAGGAGAGGCAAGAAGAAATAGACAGTCCTCAGTGGTTCAGTGGAGTTAGGGACGCGTCGCTACACTTGCCTTCCGGAAATGTTCGAGAATGGGTGGCCCAGACTCTCGCAATCATTTGTAAATCCGGAGGGTGCCCCGTCCAAGCTCTGCTTGGGCGGGGATTTTGACTGCGGTTGCGGGCGAGTGGCCCACGTTTTCGCGACCTAAATCCGAAACGTACGCCGCGGTTCAATCCTTGCCAGCGGCAGCCTTCTTTACGTCTTCGAACTGGCTGATCTCGACGGTTCCTTCCGGGAACTTGGCGGTGATTTTGAGTTCTCCGCCCATGGCTTTGATGACAAAATTGAGGTGACACCGTCGGAAAGCAGGTCCTTCGTTTCGCTCCTAATGACAAACCCTTTTGCATTCCCGTCTTATCCCGCCCCAGCAGGTGGAGTGTTCAGGATGACAAAGCTGCTGGGAACTGAACCCTGATTCGCCGTCCCGAAAGCGTAATCCGTCCGGTGCTTTAGTACCAAAGTTATCTGTTGCCGTGACCTCAAGCGACAGAGAATAAACCCCTATGAAGCTTTGGCGCCTGCTGCTTGCGTTGGTGTGGGTTGCCGCGGCGTCGGGGACCGCCCATGCGAAACAGCTGGCGATCGTTGCGGATACCGCAAACTCCACCACCAATCTCACGAGCGCCGAACTGGTGAAGATCTTCAACGCGCACACTCGTATCTGGCCGGACGGCAAGCCCATCACGATCGTGCTGCGCGATCCGTCGTCCGCGGACATGCAGATCATCTTGAGGAGAGTCTTCAATATGACGGCTGACGAGGCGCGCACCTTCATTCACGCGCACCCGGGGACCATCGTTGTGGCGGATTCCGATGATGCCGTCCAACGTTTTGTCGCCAGCACTCGAGGAGCCATTGGGGTGGTGGATCTCTACTCGCTTACTAAGGATGTACGGGTGGTGAAAATTGACGGCAAGTTGCCGGTCGAGCAGGGCTACTTACTGAGGGGAAACTAGTCATGATTCAAGGAGCGACGATTTTGAGAATGATTCGCACGCTGTTCGCCGTCAGTTTGTTGCTTTCCGTCGGAACTGCGCCTGCTCAAACCAGTCGGCGAGCGGACGTACTACCCCTGACGACCAAGTCCGAGGAGGTTCGGCGTCTCGTGGAGAAGGCTTGGGACCTCGACCTTGACCAGGTTGAGCAGGAACAGGCGATTGAGGTTTTGCGGAAAGCGGTCAAGATCGACCCCAATTTCGCCATGGGGCACGAGCTTTTGTCGCAGACCAGCCTGGACCCTGCCGAGCAGGTGCGCGAGCAGCAGAAAGCCTTTGCCACCCGCAGTCATGCCAGTGCCGCCGAGAGATTGGTCGTCGAATGGCTGCAGGATGCGAACGATCACAAGCTGATTCCGGCCATCACCAAAATGAACGATGTGCTCAGCCGCTATCCCCACGACAAATGGGTTGTCTTTCTGGCGAACTGGTGGCTGACCCAGCAAACGCAGTATGACAGGGCCATTGCCGTCTTTGAGAATTCGGGGCTCGACTCTCCCGGCCTCATGAACAACACCGCTTACACCTACGCCTACTCGCGGCAGTTCGAAAAATCATTTGCGCTGATGGACAAGTACGTCGCGGCGTTGCCCCAGGACCCGAACCCGCAGGATTCCTACGCTGAAATTCTGCGTATGGCGGGACGGTTCGATCAGGCGATCGAGCACTACCGGGCCGCGCTGGCCCTCAATCCCAATTTCTATTCGTCGCAATTCGGAATCGCGGACACGTACTCGCTGATGGGAGACCAGGCGCGGGCGCGCCGGGAGTACGAAATTGGCTTCAGGAAATTTCCTCTGCCGGAACTGCACCGCATTCAATGGAGGACCAGAGAGGCCATCACGTTTGTCCGCGGGGGCGATTATGCTGGAGCGAACCGCGCCTTCCGGGAAATTGTCGTCTACGCCCAAGCCATGCACATGAGCCAGCCGGAGGCTGAGGCCTGGCGCCAAATGGCGATCTACCAGCAGCGTCCCAGGCGGGCGATCGTGCTCCTCGCCAAAGCCCAGGCGGCCGTGGAACAGGGCAACAATGCGATGGCGGCAGCACTGCAACAGGAATTGGCCCAGATCCTGCGCGCTCGTGTCGACGTCGCGGTCGAGATGGGTAACCAGGAAATGATAACTTCCACTCTGGCGCAGCTGGAACGGATGTCGGAGAATTCAAACGACAAGATTATCGACTCCGCTTACCACGGAGCCGCGGGCGCCGTATTGTTCTCCGGCCAGAAGTACACCGCTGCCATCGCGCATCTGGAAGAGGACATCAACAATCCATTGTCGTTGCAACTGTTGGCCGAAGCTTACCAGAAGATCGGGGACAGCTCCGAGGCACACCGTACCACCGAGACGCTGGCGAACTTTAATGATCCGACCGTGGAGCAGGCGCTGGTGGTACCGGGGTTCCGCAAGTGCTACCAGGATCCCTCGTGCAACAGCAATCTCAAGGGCGTATCCCTGAAGAAGTCATTCCCGAGGACGTTCTAAATCCTAACTCTTCTTCCCGGTCACGGCATAAAAAGCAGTCGCTTCTTGCTCCACGTTCTTGCTGCCGCACTTGGGACATTTCACGTCTAGTTCGTGTTCTTGCAGGGTGAGAATTACTTCGAAGGTTTTGTGACAATCGTGGCAAACGTAGTCATACACGGGCATGGGGGCCTCCCGCTCGATTGCGATCACGAGCTACGGTTGGAATTGTAGCGCCAATACCCGCCGCTTGTCCGTGAGGAATCCCACGCTTCAAGAAGAAAGTGTGGAGCTGTGGAGCACGCGGCAGCTGCCGAGCTTCGCTCGGCTTGGACGGGCGAGGGCGCCCGTCCCTACACGAGCCTTCGAAAATGTTCGAGGATTGCTTCGGCTTGGGATTTGGTCACTACCGCCGACAGCGCCGCGACGTCCGCTTGCTTCACCGCTTGCAGGCTGCCGAAATGTTCGAGCAGGCGGCGGGTGGTTGACTCGCCTACGCCGGGGATTTCTCGTAACTCGGTGGCGCGGTCGCGGATCTGGCGGCGCTTGCGATGGAAAGTTACGGCGAAGCGATGTGCTTCGTCGCGGATCTGCTGCACGAGATGCAAGACGGGAGAATGATGGTCGAGAACGACGGGCTCATCTTCCTGTCCGTAGACGTAGATGATCTCTTCTCGCTTGGCGATGGCGGCGAGCGGCTGGTTGATGATTTCTAGCGCTTCGAGCGACTGGGCGGCGGCGTGGAGCTGTCCGAGGCCGCCGTCGATCAGCACCAGGCTGGGCATGGGCTTTTTTTCTTCCTGCAGGCGCTTGTAACGGCGCGTGACCACTTCGCGCATGGAGGCGAAATCGTCCACGCCTGCGACGGTCTTGATGATGAACTTCCGGTAATCCGATTTTTTCATCTTGCCGTCTTCCCACACCACCATCGATGCCACCGTTTCCGCTCCCTGAATGTGAGAGATGTCGAAACACTCGATGCGCTTCGGCAACTCGGGGAGGGCTAGCGCTTCCTGAAAGGCTTCCTGAATGGCGCGCGCATTCGGCTTCAGGACTCGGAAACGCTGGTCGTAGGACTGCTTGGCGTTGGTGCCGGCTAGATCGATGAGCTCGCGCTTGTCTCCGCGCTGCGGAACGGTGATGTGGACTCGCGTCGCTCGTCCGCCCTCGTCGGCTAGTTGCTCGCTGAGGGCTTCTTCGAGTTCTTCGCGGTCTTCGAAGTCGACGGGGACGTAGATGTTGCGCGGGACGTAGGGCTGCGCTAGATAGAGCTGCTTGACCAGGGCGGAGAAGAATTCGCCGGGATGGAAGGAATCGGCGGTGGGACGGGCGGGGAGGCCCGTCTCTCCATTGTCTTGCTCGTTTTGTTCGTTCGGTTGCGCGAACTCGGGGAGGTCTTCCCAGAAAAATTCGCGGCGGTCGAGGACTTTTCCGCCGCGCATGTGGAACAGATTCACGGCCAGCATTTGATTCTCGTAGTGGAAGCCGAAGACGTCGGCGTCGTCGCCTTCAACCGCGGCGATGCGCTGCTTCTCCTGCAACTGCTCGACGGTTGAGATCAGGTCGCGAGACCTCGCGGCGCGCTCGAACTCCTGTGCTTCGGCGGCTTCCGACATGCGCTCACGCAGCGATTTGACCAGATCGGTTTGCCGGCCTTCGAGAAAGAGCTTCACGTCGCGCACGGCTTCGGCGTAGATCTCGGGCGTAGTCAGTTCCTTCACGCACGGACCGAGGCAACGCTTGATATAGAACTGAAGGCAGGGACGCGGATGGTTGCGGGTTAAATCCACTTTGCACGACGGAACCATGAAGTGGCGATGAATCAGATCTACGATGCGATAGGCGAGATTGGCAGGGAAGTAGGGGCCGTAGTAGGCGCTGCCGTCCTTGCGCAGGCGGCGGGTCACGTACACGCGGGGGAAGCGCTCGGCGAGGGTGAGCTTTACGTAGGGGTAAGTTTTGTCGTCGCGCAGCAGGATGTTGAAGCGCGGCTTCTTCTGCTTGATGAGGTGGTTCTCGAGGGCAAGCGCTTCTTTGTTATTGGCGACCACGATGTAGTCGACGTCGACCGCCTCGCGGACGAGCGTGCCAGTTTTCGCGTCCTCCCAGCGGCCTTCGTGGAAGTAGGAAGAGACGCGCGAGCGCAGGTTCTTGGCCTTGCCAACGTAGATGACTTCGCCCTCGGCGTTCTTGTAGAGGTAGACGCCCGCCGAAGTTGGCAGGCTGCGGATTTTCTGGGGGAGATCCATCGCGCTCAGGTCTATGATAAAGCGTGAGAAGCAAAGGATTCAGGTCATGGCGAAGCGGAAGAGTTCCAATCAGAAATTTATGAAGTACGCAGGATCGATACAGGGGCCGGCCGATTTGTCTTCGCGACGAGGATTTTCTCGGGTCGTCGAGGAAAAGGCTGAGGTCAAGCCCTCGAAGAAACCCCTCCGCAAGGAGACGCGGCAAGCCGTGTCTCTACGGTAGAGCGTTTACGCGCTCCATCCCTTTACGAACTCCACCAGACTTCGCAACGCGATTCCGGAGGGGCCTTTGGCGATCCACGGTTTGTTCTCTTCCATCCAGGCGGTGCCGGCGATGTCGAGGTGGATCCAGGGTGTGTCTTCGGCGAATTCCTTCAGGAACATGGCGGCGGAGATGGCGCCGCCCCAGCGTCCGCCGGAATTCACCATGTCGGCGATGTTGGATTTGATGATCTCTTTGTATTCGTCGTCGAGTGGAAGGCGCCACATTTTCTCACCGGCTTGTTTGTTGGCGTTCGCAAAGCGGTCATACATCTGGTCGTCACTGGCGAAAATTCCGGCGTTCACGTAGCCGAGAGCGACGACTACCGCGCCGGTCAAGGTGGCGGCGTCGACGAGATGAGTGCAGCCGAGCTGTCGGGCGTAGCAGAGGCCGTCGGCGAGGATAAGGCGTCCTTCGGCGTCGGTGTTGATAATTTCGATGGACTTGCCGGACATGGCAATCTGCACGTCTCCCGGCTTTTGCGCCTTGCCGGAGGGCATGTTTTCGGTGGCGCAGATAATCGCCGTGACCTTCACTTTCGGCTTGAGCAAAGCAATCGCGCGCATGACGCCGATCATGGTGGCGGCGCCGGCCATGTCGTACTTCATTTTCTCCATGCCGTCGGCGGGCTTGATGGAGATGCCTCCGGTGTCGAAGGTGACTCCTTTGCCGACTAGACCTAGATGAACTTTGTCGGCCGCGCCGATGGGATCGTAGCGCAACACGATCAGCGCCGGAGGTTCATCGGATCCCTGGGCGACTCCCCAGAATGCTCCCATCTTCAGCTCTTTGATCTTGTCGGCGCCGTAGGCCTCGCAAATCAGGCCGACTTCAGCTGCCATCTTCTTCGCGCGCTCGGCCAGGATCGTGGGCGTCATGCGATTGGAGGGTTCATTGACCAGGTCGCGGGTGAAGTTCTGCGATTCGGCGACGATGCGGCCGGCTTGCATGGTGCTTTCCATGGCTTGTGGATCGCCTTGCACGACGATGGTGACGGCGTCGATCTTCTGGTCCTTGCGATCGCTTTTGTAGTAGTCGGGATCGAAGTTGCCGACGAAGGCGCCTTCCACGATTGCGCGCACGCCGTCATTGGCGGTAACTCCGTTCTCAGGTAGAGCGAAGGCAAAGCTGCGGATACTTTTGCTTTTCAGCGTTCGCGCAGCCGTGCCGGCGAGCTTGCGCAATTCCGCGGCTGAAAAATTCTTGGTTTTGCCGCCGCCGACGAGGAGCAGGCGTTTCGCTTTCAACCCTGCAGGGCGATGCAGCAGCGTGGTTTCGAAGGTCTTGCCGGTGACTTCGCCGCTTGAAATCACTTCCTTGGCGGCTTCGCGCACGGCGGCGTCGGCGCATTCGACGGTTGGAGCGGGCTTATCTTTTTCGCTGCGGTCTTCTTTGCTGCTATCGAGGACCACTACGACCAGGCATTCGGTTTCCAGTTGAGACGGGACGGAGGGAGAGAGTTTTGTATTCATGGTGGAGTGTCTTCAGTATCCACGGTGGAAGGGGGAACTTGCAACTCAGCAGGGAAAATCTGGGCGGGAATGCGCTTTTTTGGGGGGGTACCCCCCTCCCCCCTGTTTTCGCGCAAAGTATTCAAGGATAAGGACTTAGCTGTAAAGTATTCAGGAATAACGACTTAGCATCTTTTGGTTTCCGTAAGATATTCCGGAATAAGGAGTTAGCCGTTGGGCTCACGCTTAGGCTTTTCGGCAAAGGAGCCTCAAATCCGACTGTCTCAGCTTCGTGTTGTCAAAGAGCGCCGACTAGTGGGGCTGGGACAGGTTTCGAGCGTCTTGGGGACGGACACACCTCGGACCTGCCACAGGTCGATCTCCATTGTCGGCGATGAGCGGGTTGGATGTCTGTGATTGTGCGCACTGGGCGTTGGTGATGAAAAAAGTCAAAGGCCCCGCCCAAGCGAAGCTTGGACAGGGCCACCCGCCTCGTGCGTGACAGTCCTAG
>CZKY01000009.1_pt1 | contig 29896 bp, 28 predicted proteins | sample 2454881 | NCBI WGS metagenome assembly CZKY01 (sample SAMEA3539301, study PRJEB10725) | soil metagenome | biome: tundra; feature: field; material: soil | place: USA | collected 2010-05 | depth 0.15 m | reverse complement strand
GGAACTCTTTCTGACTCATCGTCACCATCCTTAGAGGGTGACAAAGTCTCGTTGCAGTTATGGGGTGACATTATCTTGGAGCATCTACACATCGCACCAGGGCGCGCCGGGCAGTCAATGCCGGTTTCTGGCGCATTCCCAAAATGGAAAAAGCGGGCGCGACGGCTATGCATCACACCGCCGGGTCAGGGACGATTTTCTCGTCCGGTACAATGAACTTCGGCATGGCGGTGACGCTGGAGATGCACAACAATTGGTTACGAGGGTTACGCCAACGGAATAGACCGCGGAGAGTACAGTAGGAAGTGGCTTTACTTAGTGCTCCGCAAACATATCTCAGTCTGTTATCAGAGAGAGATTGACACAAGCTTCACCCGCGTGAGCTTCGGACCTCCATGATCCCTGCTTCCTACAAACCGAAAAAGAAGTTCATGCAGCTGGCCATCACGGAAGCCAAGCGCGCCCGTGATAGAGGCGACTATCCCATTGGCGCGGTCATCACACGCCTCATGGGTAGGCGTGAAGTGGTCATTGCCAGCGCCGGTAACCGAGTAAAAACTTCGGGGTCAAGCATCAAGCACGTGGAGTTGGAAACGCTCAAATACGTATCAAGCGGCTATGGCCGCTACCTGCCCGACTTCGTGCTCTACTCCACGCACGAGCCCTGTGCTATGTGCGCCGGCGCCTGCGTGTGGGCTAGAATTGGCGCGGTCGTCTACGGCGTCTCCCAAGAAGACATTGCCGCTTATGGCTGCAAGCGCGGTACGGAAGACTACAAGTGGCGAGCTTGCCTCATCCCCTGCCGGCTCGTCTTCGAGAAGGGCAATCACCGCATCCCCGTGACCGGCGGTTTTCTCCGACAAGAATGCCAAACACTGTTCAGTTACAGGCCTTCATAGTGGCCGCTGCTCTTATGTATATAAAGCGGAAGTAGAGCCGGACGCGGTTGTCACATTGAGAAGATGCAGTGGTCCTGTAAATCACTGAAAACTGGCGGAAGCGTGTGTGAGTCGAACACACCGGCGACATCGAAGATGCCGCCCGCCGGTTTTGAAGACCGGGACGATCACCGGACCGCATGCGCTTCCGTAATTCGTTTGCAACCAAACCCGAACTACTTCGGCTGCGCCACCACTCGCAGATAGGGCTTCAGAGTCTTCCAGCCGCCGGGATATTTCTGCTTGGCCTGGTCTTCTGAAACCGATGTGGGAATGATCACGTCCTGCCCCGGCTTCCAGTTCACGGGCGTCGCCACGTTGTGTTTCGCGGAGAGTTGGATCGAATCCAGTGCGCGCAGCACCTCATCGAAATTGCGGCCGCTGCTCATGGGGTAGATCAGCATCAGCTTGATCTTCTTGTCCGGACCAATTACGAACACCGTGCGCACCGTGGCATTGTCGGCTGCCGTACGGCCCTCGCTGGTGGTTCCAGTCTCGGCGGGCAGCATGTCATAGAGCTTCGCCACCTTGAGTTCCGGATCGCCGATCATCGGATAGGTCACCTTGTGACCCTGCGTTTCTTCAATATCGGCAGCCCACTTACCGTGACTGGTCACCGGATCCACGCTCAGCCCGATAATTTTCGTGTTGCGCTTGGCAAACTCCGGTTCGAGACCCGCCATGTAGCCCAGTTCGGTCGTGCACACCGGAGTGAAATCCTTGGGGTGCGAAAACAGGATCGCCCAGCCGTTGCCAATCCATTCGTGAAAGTTGATCGTGCCCTGCGTGGTTTCGGCTGTGAAGTTGGGAGCTTCAGAATTGATGCGTAGAGACATGTTGGTTCCTCGCGTAGTTCTTTGAAATTGATGGACGGCCAGCGCGTTTAAACCCTACTATGTTAGTAGAGAATAGAGTATCCCGCGGCCGCCAGCCCGTCAACCGGGGGCCAGGCCGGTTCCGGCAGGAATTATGGTATCGCATCGGGCCGCGATTACGCCTTGGCGTGCGCAATACGGCCCGATAAAATCTCAGGCATGGCTGCTTCGGCACGAAAGCTCTCCATGATCCGTCTACCCATGGTGCAGGTCGATGTGTTTACCGACCGCGCCCTCACCGGCAACGCGCTGGCGGTTTTCCTCGACGGCCGCGGCCTCAGCACCGAGCAGATGCAGGCGTTGGCGCGCGAAATGAATCTCTCCGAAACTACCTTCATTCTTCCCGGGGACGCCGCTGCCGAACAGACCCGCGGAGTCCGCGTACGCATCTTCACCGTGCAGGAAGAGCTGCCCTTCGCCGGACATCCTACGCTCGGCACCGCTTTCGTTCTGCGTGGCCGGAGCGGCGCGGCCGAAATCCGGCTCGATCTGAACGTCGGTACGGTGCCCGTACGCTTCACCCAGGAATCGTCGCAGCCCGTCTTCGGAGAAATGACGCAGAAGAATCCCGAGTTCGGCGCGATCCACGACGCGGAGGCGGTCGCGCGTCTCACGGGCCTGAGCGCGGCTGATTTCGACGACTCCGCGCCCATCCAAACCGTCTCTACCGGCGTTCCTTTCACCATCGCCGCGCTGCGTTCGCTGAAGACGCTGCAGAACCTGCGCCTCGATCTCGACCGCTCCGCCGAATACCTTGCGCGCAGCGGCGGAAAGTTCTTTTACTTTGTTTGCCGCGAAACCGTCGATCCCCGAGCCGGCCTGCACGCGCGCATGATCTTTTGCGGCGGAGACGATCCAGCCACCGGGTCCGCCGCCGGATGTTGCGCCGCTTGGATGGTTGCGCACGGCGTTGCTGCCAGCGAGGAGCAGGTTTTGATCGAGCAAGGCCTCGAAGTGCATCGTCCCAGTTGCATTTTTGTTCGCGCCACGAAACAAGATAACCAGGTGGTCAATGTGCGTGTCGGTGGAAATTGTGCGGAAGTTCTCCGCGGCGAAATCACGCTCGCGATCTAGCGGATCGAAACACTGCGACAGTCGCGGCTCTCAGCATGATGGCACGATCCTGCCAAGCACCAGAGTGCCATTGGCGAGCGCGCTACTTTACCGAAGCTGTGATTCTATTTAGCATTCACGTCGCTCACGATTCCCAAAATAGAAATCAGGAACCAAATCAAAAATAAATTTGTGACGACAGTCTCCCGGTTAGGCCAATGAAGCCCAAGAAAACGATTCTTTGTGTGGACGATAACGAACAGTCACTCTCCATCCGCAAAATCCTGCTGGAAACGCGAGGCTACCGCGTGCTCGCGTGCAACAGTGGCCAACAGGCCCTCGAAGCTTTCCGGCGCGGCGGCGTTGACCTGGTGCTCACCGACCTGATCATGCCGGGTGTAGATGGTTCGCGGCTGATCGAAGAAATCAAAAGTCTTTCTCCACAGACTCCGGCCATGCTGATCTCCGGTCGCACCAAAATCTACGAGCGCGAAACACTCGCCGATGTTTTTCTGCCCAAGGGAATGTACGAACCCGCGGATCTGCTGGAACGCATTCGCCTGTTGCTGGTGCGCAAGCGCGGCCCCAAGCGGCAGGTTGAACTCCGCGCCCGCGCGGTGGACGCGAAGCACGCGACCGTGGCCTGAGCGCTGAGATTCCGGAAGAGCCACGAGCTTCGAGCTGCGAGTTTCGAGCCAACCGGGTCGCTCGTAGCTCGCGGCTCGAAGCTCGTAGCTGTGTTATCGTTTTCACTGGATGTCGGCCTTCATCGAAGCCAGGGAACTGCGCAAAACCTACCGGGTTGGCAAAGTTGATGTACCAGCCCTGCGCGGTGTCTCCTTCAGCGTGCAAAAGGGCGAGTTCGTCACGGTCGTGGGCCCTTCGGGCAGTGGGAAGTCCACGCTCTTCTATCTGCTCGGCGGACTGACCCGCGCCGACTCGGGAAGCGTCACCATCGATGGCGTGGATTTCGCTACCCTTTCCGACGGCGAGCGCACCCGGCTGCGCAAAAGCAAGATCGGATTCGTCTTCCAGAAATTCAATCTTCTACCCACGCTCAGCGCGCGCTCGAATATCGAGATCGCCGCCGACATCGCCGGCAAGGCCATGCCCGATCCCGCGTTCCTGAAGAAGATCACCGAGATGCTCGGCATCGCCCAACGTCTGGCGCATCGGCCGAACGAGCTTTCCGGCGGCGAGCAGCAGAGAGTCGCGCTCGCCCGGGCTCTCATCAACCGCCCCGCCATCGTGCTCGCCGACGAGCCCACCGGCAACCTGGATTCGAAAAGCTCGAGCGTCGTCCTCAACATGCTGCGCCAGTCGAACAAGGATTTGGGCCAGACCGTGCTGATGATTACCCACAATCCCGAGGCCGCCGAGTATGGCGACCGCATCGTCCACATGCGCGACGGCCAGATCGTAGCGCCCGATGAAGATCCGCAGTGGTCGCCGCATCATCCGGCCGAACACTTGCAGTCCTGATAGCGCATAGGTTCCGAATGGCACATCGCGATGAGTTCACAAAACCGATTCTCCCCGGCAAGGGAGCGACCGACTACGAGCGCTATCTGCGGACCGATGAGCTGCTCGCCCTGCAAAAGTCGCCCGAAGAACTGCTGCACAAAGACGAAATGACGTTCCTGGTCGTGCACCAGAGCTCGGAATTGCTCATGAAAGGAGCGGCCTTCGAACTCGGGCGCGCCCTCGAAGCGCTCGAGCGCGCCGACTATAGCAACACCACGCGCTTGATCCGTCGCGCCGTCTCGCTGCTCGAACCTCCCATCGGCCTGCTGCACATTCTGGAGACGATTACTCCCTACGACTACCACCTCATTCGCGCTGGCCTCGGGCACGGCAGCGGCCTCGACTCTCCGGGATTCCTTTCGCTGCTCCACATCGGCCCGCGCCTCGGCCACGCCTTTCACGACCAGCTCAGCCGCGCCGGCCTCACCGCTGGCGACCTCTACCGCCGTCACGAAGAATTCTTCGGCCTGCACGACGTCGCCGAGCGCCTGCTCGACTTCGACGAACGCATGCAGCTCTTCCGTTTCCACCATCTCAAACTCGCCGAACGCATCATCGGAGGCCGGGTCGTCGGCACCATGGGAACGCCCGTGGAAGTCCTGCAGCAACGAATGGAAAGCTGGCTCTACAAAGATCTCTGGGACGTCCGCAACCAGATCACCGCCGCTGCGAACCAGGCGCAAGCGGGGAAGCGGTATTAGGGAAGAGAGACCCAGAATTCAGCAGGCTCAGTTCACGGTCGCGCCGCCGCAGCTACGCCCTTTGTTATTACAGATGACTTTGTATCGGCGGGCAGAATCATCGGCGCAAAGAGCATCCCAATTTCGCGCCTAATAGGCGGCGGATTTCATACGGTAGAGGGGAAGCGCCTGCAGGTGAATCCTTCAGCTACGAGGTACCAGGAGGAATTGGCGTACCTCGTAAGTGTGATCTAGTGCTATTTGTCCTCTGTCGCCTCTCCCACGATCCGGGCAGCGGCTGGGCTGAAGTCCTCGGAGTGCTTCAGCTTAACGTGTGCGCGAAACACTTTATAGAGCATTTCATTGGTTTCTGGTTGCGTATTCTGTGTCTCTGTCACGGCCTTTTCGACGCAGATGATCTCATGGCACTCAGAGCACTTGCCGAAGCGATGACTGGCGCTATCCATTTCGTACTTTGGTCCAAGCCACCCCAAGTCGGTCAATTCTGGTGTTGTCATGCTCCCAGTTTCCCACAGGCCGGACCCGATTGCCAGCCCTGTGGATTTCAAACTGCACCACTACCCGCGGGTGCGGTGCATTGTCACCAAATGCGCAAGTGCTGTAAAATGAGTTGGCGAGCGGGCGGGAGTAACTCAGTGGTAGAGTGCGACCTTGCCAAGGTCGAAGTCGCGGGTTCAAATCCCGTCTCCCGCTCCAGTTTCTTGAAGGCCTGCCCCGGCGCGGGCTTTTCGTTTTAGAGGGCGCGGTAGCCAAGTGGTAAGGCCGAGGTCTGCAAAACCTCTATCGTGAGTTCGATTCTCACCCGCGCCTCCAAATCTCTGGACGGTGCGCCCATGCCGCGATTTGTTCTGGTCATCCTTTGCACCCTGCTTCTGCCGATCATTTGTTTGGCCCAAAGGAAAGCCGCTGGTGCCGGCCCCGCACCGCGGGGGGTTTCGCTCTGCGACCTCAGACAAAATCCGGCGAAATACAACGGCCAATGGATTACCGTACGCGGCAGAGTCTCGATGGAGTTCGAAGATTTTTCGCTATACGACCCTGATTGCCATGCTCCCGGTCTTTCGGGCGTTTGGTTGACATTCGGTGGCGATCAGGATGAGATCACGACCTATTGCTGCGTGAATCACACCCGAAAAAAGGGAACAAACATTGAGGCCGGAGGGCATAGCATTCCCCTGCTGCGCGACCAGGCATTGCACGAATTTCTGCGAGTGTTGCAGACGCAGAGGCTCCGGCGCCCGGACGGACGTCAATGTGAATCAGACGAGTGTTACTACTACCGTCCCGTGGCGGCGACTGTCACCGGCCTGTTCCTTTCGGGCCAAGGCAACGGGCACTCCTTCTCCGGCTATGGTCATCTGGGCTGTTGCCACTTGCTGGTCATCAGGCAGGTGTCCGATGTTACTGCCGAGCGCACCTTGGTGCCTGCCGGAGGTCAATTCAAGTGTTCCAAGGAGACATGGAATGTCGACCAGCCAGAAGCTACCGAACTGAAGAATTTGCTGGGATGCGCCGCATCGAAGGATGAGGCTTGTGATCGTGACCAGCAAGTTGCCTTTGGGCGTATGGCCACGCATTGGAACGATCAGGGTGGCGGCGGGTGGCACGCAGATCGAGATGAGGATGAAGGCGGTTGGATCTCGGCTGATCTGCTCACTAGCTATTCGACCGTCGAAAAGGGGTCCGCCGCTTCTGAATTCTCGGTAATCCGCCAGGTATGTGTTCCTGTTCCGGGCCAGTCCCCAAACGCAGCCTCCAAGCCGGTTTCCTGTCAGGAATATGCAATATCGTGGCGTGACGATGATGCCTCCGCCCGGCTAGTCGACAAGCTGATGGACAAAAATCAGTTCGACGCAGCTAACGTGAGAATTGCAGAAGCCTCCAAATCCATTCTTAGTGAAGGGGATCAGTCGTGGCGCATGGGAGAAGCCCAAGACGCAGCCCGGAACGCACTGCAGGAGCAGGCGCGGAAGTGGGGCGTTGTTCCCGAAAAGCCGCTGCAGCATGACAAGTGCGACGATGCATCCCTTCCCGAGCAGAAAAATCGGCTCGTTGGCTGCAATTGGTACTCGAACGATGGAACGCAGGAGTTTTGGGTGGCCCTTCAGAAGCCCAAGTCAGGGAAAGCGGATCCCGCAGGGGGCAGGATTCCTTGGGTTGTCACAGAGATTAGCGCAACAATCTGTCACTAAAAACTAAGCCCACTCCGCCGTGGCGGTCCGGAAGAGTGGGCTCAGCCAACTACAGCCTCGCGCACACCGCCTTGGTCTGCGTGTAGAGTTGGAGCGCGTCTTTGCCCATCTCGCGTCCCCAGCCAGACTGTTTGTAACCGCCGAAGGGCAGCGCCGCGTCGAAGATGTTGTAGCAGTTGATCCAGACCGTTCCGGCGCGCAGCGCCGCCGCCAGCCGGTGCGCCTTCGAAATGTCCTTCGTCCAGATGCCCGCCGCTAGTCCATACGCCGTGTCGTTGGCCCGAGGCAGCAGTTCTTCCGGATTGTCGAATGGAATCGCCGTCACCACCGGCCCGAAAATTTCTTCCTGCACCACCCTCATGTTGTCTTTTGTATTCACCAGCACGGTCGGCTCGACAAAATATCCCTTGTCGCCCAGTTTCTTTCCGCCAGTCAGCGCGGTCGCGCCTTCCGACACGCCCATGTCCAGGTAGCCGCACACCCGCTGCAACTGCTCTTCGGAGACGAGCGGTCCCATCGACGTTTCCGGTTCCAGGCCCGGTCCGACCCGGATCTTCTTGGCTTGCGCCGCCACGCCTTCCACGACGCGATCAAACACCGGCCGCTCCACGTACAGGCGCGAACCGGCGCAGCAGCATTGTCCCTGATTGAAGAAAATGGCACTCGCGGATTCTGCGGTCGCCGCATCTAGATCCGCGTCCTTGAACACAATGTTCGGCGACTTGCCGCCGAGTTCGAGCGAAACTTTTTTCAGATTCCCAGTCGCCGCGTGAACAATCAGCTTGCCCACTTCCGTCGATCCGGTGAACGCAATTTTATCGACCAGATCGTGTGCCGCCAGAGCCGCGCCCGCCGTCTCGCCATATCCCGGGACGATGTTCACCACACCATCCGGAAATCCGGCTTCCATAATCAACTCGCCCAGACGCAGCGCGGAGAGCGGCGTCTGCTCGGCCGGCTTCAACACCACCGTGCAGCCCGAGGCCAGCGCCGGCGCCAGCTTCCACGCCGCCATCAGCAGCGGGAAATTCCACGGGATAATCTGGCCCACGACGCCGACCGGCTCGCGCAGCGTGTAGGCGTGGTACTGTGCGCCGGGCGTGTAGTGTACCGAGAGCGGAATGGTCGTGCCTTCGAGTTTGGTCGCCCATCCCGCCATGTAGCGGAACATATCGACCGCGAGCGGAACATCGGCGCCCCGCGCCACGGTGAGCGGCTTGCCATTATCGAGGGTTTCGAGGGTGGCGAATTCTTCGATGTGCTGTTCGAGCAGGTCGGCCAGTTTCCACACCAGCTTGCCGCGCTCGGAGGCGGTCAGGCGCGACCAGGGACCGCTGTCGAAGGCCTTGCGCGCGGCCTTCACGGCAGCGTCAATGTCCTGCCGATCGCCTTCCGCGACCTGCGCCAGAACTTCGCCGGTGGCCGGGTTGTAGGTTGGGAACGTTTTGCCCGACGCGGCATTCACCCACTTGCCGTCGATCAGCATTTTGCGCGGCTTCGCGATGAAGTCGCTGGCGTGCGAATCAATCTGGATTGGGGAAATTGCAATGCCCATATATCCTCCTTGGAACGAGATCGAGTGAGAGGTTCGTTGCGGTGAAATGAACTTGGAAAATACTAGTCCCGCGGGACGGGGAAGGCAACTGCGGGACCCTCTACCTGGGTAATGTGAGTGTTTCCCCGCGACTACTGGCCGTGCAGAATATACCCGGGCTCGAGGGGAAGCTTGCCGTCAATCTTCAACACCTCGATGTTGCTGTTGATGGAGTAAACATTCACCAAAGCAATCCCAGACGGATTCGATTGCAGAATCCTTAGTGCCTCGTCATCGCCCGAAACCACCCGAAACGCCACCCTGGTCTTGTTGGCTGCGTCGATCATGTTTTTAAACTCGTCGGTCGTCAGCGACAAGAGTTTCTCGGCAACGATGCGCATGTCTGGCGATGATGGGTCGGTGAGTACTACCGTCAGATCATACCCATCGGGCCATTTGTGCGTGGTCCTGATCATTTTTGCCAGGTCGGCGGCTTTCACCACTTTGAACTGGCTGTTCTTGCCAGTCACGAGGGCGACATCGCGTGCGGCCGAGATCTCGCGGCACACGAAAATACAGACGAACGCCAGCACCGCTCTTGGCAGCATCCGGAGCGCTCTGTTCTTCAATCCCATCATGGCCTGAACCCTCGGACGACGAGCCAGTCCTCCAGGGCGGTGCCGTAATCGGCCTTCAAGCGCGCTTTGGTTTCCGCCGCATCCCGAGCATTCCCCGACGCCGCCTGCAATTCCGCCAGCTTCGACATGGAAAAGGGGTACTCGGGGTCCTCCCGCAGTTCTTCGATGGCCGCGCCGATTTTCGACTCCGCTGCCAGCAGCGCCCCATTGGCTCCGTGGTATGCGCGCTCGACCGCGTTACTGCGGTTGGTCTGGACCATTTTCTGCAAGCGCGAGACGGCGGCACGGGCCATTTCCAGTTTTCCCGCTTCCGCCGCCAACCGGGCTCGCATGCGTAAGGTGCGCGCCAGTAGCCCACTGCGGCTCGCCCCCGACATCTGTCCGGGCCCCTGCAAAACCGCTTCCGCTTCATCCAGATGTTGAAAGGCGGCGGCAGGGGATTCTGCCAACAAAGCCAGATACTGATGGATGGAGCTTCGGTAGGCGTTCAGGTGCAGCTTGGTCGCTTCCGCCAGCACTGCCGCCAGTTGCACCCGGGCTTGCTTAACATTGCCTTCACGGGCGTAGGTTATGGCCGATTGAATCTGACAGTCGAGCCTGTCCTGCGGTGTCAGCGCCATCGGAAGCGCTTTGGCGTATTCCTCGCGGGCACGGTCCTGCTTTCCGAGCAAGGCATAATCGTCGCCCAGGCCCTTCTGCGAAGGGTAAAACTTGGGATCCAGCTTCAGTGCTTCCCGATACTCCGCCAGCGACTCTTCCAGCCGACCTGCCTTCTGCAGAATTTCGGCCAAGGAATCGCGGGGATTGGGATCCTTGGGCTCCACCTCGGCGTAGCGCTTCAAGTAAGGGATCGCTTGGTCGTAGTCATGCATGAAGGCGAGGTCATACCCCATGGTATTCAAAGCGCCGGCGAAATTGGGGTCAATCTCCAGCGCGCGCTTCGTGAACTTGGCAGCTCCTTCGTAGTTACCCTGAGATTGCCGCCAAAGCCCAGCCTCATAGTTCAGTTGGGTATCGCGTGGATACAGCGCCAGCAAATCATTCATCGCTGCAATGGCATCGAGGAAACGTCCCTCGTTCGTCGATATCATCCACTTCACCAGAAGCTTTTCCCCAGGCGTCACGTTCTGGGACGCAAGCTGCGCCTTCTCCGCCGCGTGCTTAACTTCCCCGGTATCAAGTCCCAACCACACGATGTAAGCCCACGCCTGAGCAAAATTCGGGTCCTTAATGGTGGCTTCCCGCCACTTCACCAAAGCCTCCTCAATGTGAAAGTCGTATCTAAGGTGCAACCCTTCCTCGAACAACCTAGCTGCTTCCGGCGAACTCGTAGTAATGGGAAGCCGATCGGGATGGCCCGCGGGGCTAGGCGCTGAAGGTGAAGTTTGTCCGAGCGCACCCATCGGGCCAGAGGCGAGCAGCATGCCGAGAACTACTGCTCCCAGCAACAACGCGCGGGCCCAAAAATGGCGGCTGCGCAAGCCAAAGAGAATCCGCATGTTCCCACTGTAGCGACCGAGCAATCCATCCTCAAATTACGGAGGTGCCGGGCTCTGAGCAAGACGTGGGCGGATGGGCCAGCTCTTCTCGCCCGCTCGACAGGCCTCGGGGTAGGAAGACAGCCCACCGAGCTGTTAGTCTCGGCAGCGGATGAAACGGGTTGCCCCAAGTTTCGCAGTTTTCGAAATCTGGGACGCCGGACCGCCAGCTCACCCAGCTTGCGCAATCGCCGTGTCGTTGACCACCACACCGCCGAATGAAAGATAGGAGGCGGATCGGGAAAAGCCCAATCTCGAAAAGCGCGAGAACTGAACCCCCGCCAGTGAGAACTCGGTACGGATTTGGCTCATGCGAGTGCGGGGCGCGCTACTTGATGTCCTTCATCGCCAGGAGCGAACCGTAGTCGCGGCCGGAGGGCTCGACGGCTCGCGCTATCACTCCGGCAAAAGCTTCGCGAAATTCGGGAAACTTCGCCACCAGGGCCTTGATCACGGCCGTATTCTCCTGAAACGCGCGCGCGGTATTCGATACATCGGCGGCATCGTACTTTACGACCACGTCAAGATCGTCGCCGACGGCCAGCGGAAAGATTTCGGTCAAATGATAGATCTTGCCGCCGGCGCTTATGTCCACGGTGTTTCCGTTCGCAGGCACATCGGAGGGTTGCGCTGCCTGGGTCTCGTCGTAGAGTTTGTCGGTGGCGAGCGTGCTCATGAAGTCCACCGGGGCGGACAGGGCGATTGCCTCGCGGTAATACAACCAGGCGTTGTGATTCTGTGCCTTAGCTTTGAAATCGCGGGCGCGCTGGATGAACCATGCGGCATCGTGTCCGCACGCTTGCGAGGATCGGGCGTAAAAACCTGCCAGTTTCCAGTCGGTGGCTGCCTGCTGTAGGACGAAAGTCAGCGTCCTCGGATCGTGGCCCCCGTTCACGTCGAGAATGGTCACGCCGTACTTGCCGGACGGCAGATTATTCAGGACAAATACCGCGCTATCCTTCGTCTGACCCGACGGCCCAAATACTCCGCACAGAAACTCCGCGCGTGGGAGCGGTTCGGGGCCATCGGCGGTCAGCAAAAAGGGCGGCCGAACCGTTACTTTTGCGCCGGTGAACGCGGCCTGGTTCTCTTTGACTGCGGCTTCGATACCGGAAAAACTGGCGGCCACGGAGACAATGGAGTTCTGTTTCAGGGCAGCCACATCGTCGCGCGCCGACATTTCGAAGTAGCGCTTCGCCGCGTTTTCGAGCGCGGTTCGCACCGAGGCATCCATGTCCGGGGCGCTCTGGCAGGTCTGGGCATGGACGAAGACCGATGCTCCCAGCAGCAGCAGCCACAGCCATTGTCGCCAGCGCCGTCGATTCCGGGGCGTGGGTTCCGACGCAGTACCCAAAGGGGAAGGCCTCCGCTGGCATTTTACGCGTTGCCAAGGCCGAGGGCAGCCTAAATGCTTGGAAAGGCTATACCTGCAATCGGTCGTTCGTAATCGATACGCAAGAATAAGGCCGTCCGGCATTCTATAAGCGGTGGTAAGATCAGGAAGGGCGCAGTGGCTGTGGACGCGGTAGCCGCTCGCGGAAACGGGGTATTCTGATGTCGCGCACACGCAGACGGATTGCTTTGGGGCTCTTACTGGCAGCTCCGGTCCTTCTCGCTCAGACCGCTCTTGCTCAGACTACCGACCCGGCCGCCGCGCCTACCACCACCCCGCACCTCAAGTCCCATAAGACCCAGAAGCAAGTCGTGCTCCCGGCGCTACCGAGCGGTCCGCTGAGTCAGTTGCCCATGGACCAGATTCCGCCAACGCCGGCGAAGGTCAGCTATCAAGGCGGGTTGCTGACGATCTCGGCTCAGAATTCGACTTTAGGCGAAATCCTGCGCGATGTGCGCAAGCTCACGGGTGCTTCGATTGAATTTCCCCCGAGCGGCGCAAACGAGCGAGTGGTCACGCACCTCGGCCCGGGAGCGCCACGGGATGTTCTGGCGGGATTGCTCAACGGCTCCTCGTTCAATTACGTGATGCTGGGTTCAAGCTCGGATCCCACGGCGGTTTCGAGCGTGATCCTTACGCCGAAGCCATCGTCGTCGGGAGAGACCCAGACCACCGCGAACGTATATCAGAACAATCCGGGGGCGATGCCTCCGAACCGCTTTCCCCCTCCTCAGCCGTTCAACCAGCAGGTCGTCGTCCCGCAACCGGGGAACGGGGTTGCACAACCGGCGAACGCCGAAGACGATAGCAAAGATGACGATTCGGACGCTGCCGACGACAGCGCCGACGATCAGGCCCAGCCCGGACAACCTGGACAGCCCGGACAACCTGGACAGCCCGACATGAATGCCCAGGACCAGCAGCAACAACCGGACCCAAATCAGCCCAACGCGGGGCCCAAGACGCCCGAGCAGATTCTGGAGATGCTCCGCAGACCACAGCAACCCGGCGGTGCCGTCATGCCTCCCCCGCAGCCGCCCCAGCAATAGCTGCGTAGCTCTGGGCGTCCAGGGGAAACACTATTCCAGCGGTGTCGACGGAAAGATTGCGGGGGCGCGCTTAGTCGCCGCTTGCGTGGCCGTGATGGGCTACCATTGCCGAAAGGACATGGGACGGTCGAGACGGGTTGACGGCGGCCAATACAGCGCTAATCGCGCAATACGCGCCGAATACACCCAAAACCACACTCAAGATTGCGGTGCTACTGATCAAGAAACCTACGAAAAGTGCGTTCACGTTAACGGCCCTTGCTGGCAGCCACCCTGTGCATCGCGCGGCTGCAAATAATTTACTCTATCCGCATTTGACCCCCGCCGTTGTTAACAACTAAGATACGGGAATCGAACTGCGTATCTCCACTCTCCAACATTTCTTAGGACCCGTCCACGTTACGGAAGTCCACAAAGTACTGCGTAAATGGCCATCACCCAGATATCGGTGCGCGGCGCGCGCCAGCACAACCTGAAGAATATCGACGTCGAGATTCCTCGTAATACTTTGACGGTCATAACGGGTTTGAGCGGCTCCGGCAAATCCTCGCTCGCTTTCGATACGATTTACGCTGAAGGCCAGCGGCGCTACGTCGAAACGCTTTCCGCCTATGCCCGCCAGTTTCTCGACCAGATGGAGCGCCCCGACGTCGACTCGATCGACGGCCTCAGTCCATCGATCTCCATCGAGCAGAAAACCACCAGCCGCAGTCCGCGCTCCACCGTCGGCACCATCACCGAGATCTACGATTACCTGCGCCTGCTCTACTCTTCGATCGGTGTGCCCCATTGCCCCAATTGCGGCAAGCCCATTACCCGCCAGTCTGCCGAGCAGATCGTGCAGCGCGTCATGTCGCTCACGCCCGATGACCGCGTCATGATCATGGCGCCCATCGTTCGCGGCCGCAAAGGCGAATTCAAAAAAGAAATGGAGAAGCTTGTCCAGCACGGGTTCTCCCGCGCCCGCGTGGACAGCGAACTGGTGAACCTTGAGGACGACCTCTCTCTCGACAAGCGCAAGAACCACACCATCGAAGTCGTCGTGGATCGTCTGCTGGTGAAGCCCGGAATCGAACACCGCCTCGAACTCTCGGTCGGGCTCGCCATGAAACTCGGCGGCGGTCTCGTCCTGGTCGCCGTCGTCAACGGAGACGAAACGCTCTATTCCTCGCGTCTCGCCTGCCCCGACTGCGGCATCAGCGTTCCGCAACTTGAGCCGCGATCGTTCTCGTTCAACAGTTCCTATGGAGCCTGTCCCGAGTGCCACGGCCTCGGAAGCCGCTACGATTTAGATCCTGCCAAGGTGATTGTCGATTGGTCGAAGCCGCTGCTCGATGGCGGCTTGGGTCCCGGTTCGTCATCGCAGAACCTGATTCGCAGCATCCAGTTGGTTGTCCAAGCCTACGGTTTCGAGTTGACGACGCCCTTCGAGAAGTTTCCCGACAAGATTCAGAACCTCCTGCTGTACGGCGAACCGCAGCGCGGGGGCAAGACTGGATTTCTCGGGATTATCGGCCACCTCAAGCAGAATCTCGAAGCCTCCACTTCCGACACCTATCGCGAGTATCTGCTCGATTTCATGTCGGCCACCGAATGTTCGGTGTGCCACGGCAAGCGTCTGCGTCCCGAAAGCCTGGCGGTAAGAGTGAACGGCATGTCCATTGCCGATTTCACCAGCCTCCCGATTGCGCGCTCGCTCGAAGCCGCGCGCCAGATCAAACTGACCGGCCGGGAACTGACCATCGCCGGACGCATCGCGCACGAAATCACCGAACGCCTCGAATTCCTGCACAACGTCGGCCTCGGCTACCTGTCGCTCGGCCGTTCCGCCGCAACACTCTCCGGTGGAGAAGGCCAGCGCATCCGCCTCGCCACCCAGATCGGATCCAAGCTGCGCGGCGTCCTGTACGTCCTCGACGAACCTTCCATCGGCCTGCACCACCGCGACAACGGGCGTCTTCTCGCTGCGCTCGAAAACTTGCGCGACCTCGGCAATACCGTCCTCGTCGTCGAGCACGATGAAGAAACCATCCGGCGCGCCGACTATGTCATCGATCTCGGCCCCGGCGCCGGTCGTCATGGCGGCGAGTTGGTCGCCAGCGGAACGCCCGCCGAAATCATGAACTCGCCCGCCTCGCTCACTGGCGCCTACATCTCCGGACGCCAGCAGATTGCCATGCTCGCTGAGCGCCGCAGCCCGAATGGGAAAGCCATTACCGTCCTCGGCGCGCGCGCGAACAACCTCAAGAATCTCGATGTCGTGTTTCCACTCGGCGTCATGACGGTTGTGACCGGTGTTTCCGGCTCCGGCAAATCAACCCTGGTCAATGACATCCTGTACCGCGCGCTTGCCAAGCAGCTCTATCGTTCCCGCGAGGAACCCGGCACTCACAAAGCCATCACCGGAGCGGAGCTGATCGACAAGGTCATTCGCATCGACCAGTCTCCCATCGGCCGCACTCCGCGCTCCAATCCCGCAACCTATACCGGCATCTTCGCGCAGGTTCGCGACCTCTACGCCATGCTCCCAGAATCCCGCGAACGTGGATACAAACCCGGACGCTTCTCCTTCAACGTTTCCGGCGGGCGCTGCGAGGCTTGCCAGGGCGGAGGCCAGCGCCGCATCGAAATGAACTTCCTGCCCGACGTTTACGTGCAGTGCGAAGTCTGCGGCGGACGCCGCTACAATTACGAAACGTTGTCGGTTCACTACAACGGCTCTTCCATCGCCGACCTGCTCGAAACGCCCGTTTCGGACGTGCTGCAGATTCTGGAAAATATTCCGCAGGTCAAGCAAAAGCTGCAAACGCTGGTTGACGTCGGCCTCGGATACATTCACCTTGGTCAATCTGCCGTCACCCTCTCCGGCGGCGAAGCCCAGCGCATCAAGCTCGCCCGCGAACTCGGCAAGCGCCAAACCGGAAAAACTCTTTATCTGCTGGATGAGCCGACCACGGGATTGCACTTCGACGATGTGCGCAAGTTGCTGGACGTCCTGCACCGTCTCACCGATCTGGGAAACACGGTCATCATCATCGAACACAACCTGGACGTCATCCGCAACGCCGATTGGATCCTCGATCTAGGCCCCGAAGGCGGAGAAGAAGGCGGCCGCATCGTGGCCCAGGGCACGCCCGAACAAGTCGCGCGTGTGAAGAAGTCCTACACTGGCCAGGCACTAACCGCTTATTTCAATGGCTCGGCAAAAAGCGTGCTCGCGCCCACTGGCACAGGGGAACTCGCGTGAATCTTTTCTCTGACGATCTCCCCGAGAATCCAACGCCAACTCCGAAGCCCGCGGATGCAGTGCCCGTGTGGGGACGGGCGCCCTCGCCCGTCCAAGCCGAGCGCAGCTCGGCAGATGCCGATGGTCATAGCGATGCTGGATTCGCTTTAGCCGACAATCATCCTTCTAACGGCCAACCCGCCGAACTCGTCCCCGCCGCGCCGGCCGATCCAGCGTGGAATGGATGGGATGTCCTCCGCCTCACATTCCTCGCCATCGTTGCGCTCTTCGTCGGAGTGTTTGCCGTGCTGCTCATCGCCCGCGTCTGGGTGTATCCGCACGCGACCCTCGGCGAAATCGCTCGTGTCCCGCTGATAGTCGTCGCAGGACAATCCCTGGCGTACCTTCTCATCCTCGCCTACATGTACGTTCTCGTCACGCGCGAGCGCCGCCGTCCCGATTTTCTCGCCGCCATCCACTGGAACTGGCCTTCCAGCATTGCCGTTTACGTGCTGGTGGGCTTCGCGCTTTCGTTGGCTTTGCAAGGTCTGGCCCATCTGTTGCCGATTCCGAAAGAGCTGCCGATCGACAGCTTTTTCCGCACCCCCGCCGAAGCCTGGGCGCTCAGCATCCTCAGCGTTACCCTCGCGCCTCTGATGGAAGAGCTTTTTTTTCGCGCTTTTCTTTATCCCGTCCTCGCGCGCCGCCTCGGTTTGCCGATTGCCGTTTTCCTGACCGCGCTTGGTTTCGCCCTGCTCCACGGCGGGCAACTGATGTTCGCCTGGGGACCGGTGCTCGTGATTTTCCTAGTTGGCGTCGTTCTGACGATGGTGCGAGCGAAGCAAAATTCCGTTGCCGCCGGCCTGCTCATCCACATGGCCTACAACGCAACCATCACCGTAGCGATGTTCGCGGCCACCGACGGATTTCGGCATCTGGAGAAACTCAACCAATGAAAAGGTCTCAGGTGTCAGGTCTCAAGCGTCAGCGCACCGCCCGCTGGTTGCCTGAAACGTCGAGTTGGCAGTCGTCGGCTGTTCGCTATACCCTGAGACCTGACACCTGAGACCTGAACTTTCATGTCCACCGCACGGCAAGAGCTCTTGAAAATGCTGGCGCACAAATCATTTCGCCTGGGCGAGTTTCAGTTGTCGTCCGGCAGCACCAGCGACTATTACATCGATTGCCGCACCACTACGCTCGATGCCAGTGGCGCACGACTGGTCGGCGAAGTTTTCCTTGAAGAAATCCGCGAGCAAGGCTGGGAAGCCGACGCCATCGGCGGACTTACCATGGGCGCCGACCCCATCGTCGTGGCCGTCGCCGTTACGAGCGGGACGATACACGGCTTCCTCGTGCGTAAGGCGGAGAAGCAGCACGGCACCGGCCAGCGCATCGAAGGCTTCCGCGAAAAGGGCGCGCGCGTGGTGATCGTGGACGATGTTTGCACCACCGGATCCTCCACCGTGCAAGCCATCGAAGTGGCCCGCGAATTCGGCTTCGAAGTGGTCGGTGTGATGTGCCTGGTCGAGCGCCAGGATGCCCACGGCCGCCCCAGTGTAGAAAAAGCCGCCGCCCCCGCCAACTTCATCTCGATTTTTACGGCGAATGAGGTGCGAAAAGAGCATTTAGCAATTAGCACTTAGCCGCGAACGACGAACGACGAACAGCGAACGACCAACGACCAACGACGAACTCATGATCCAAACCCTAGAATGGACCCCCCACGGCGTAGTCTTCATCGATCAGACGAAGCTGCCCACCGAAGAAGTGTACGTAACCTGCACCACGCACCAGCAGGTCGCCGACGCGATCCGCAACATGGTCGTGCGCGGAGCGCCCGCCATTGGCGTTGCCGCCGCCATGGGCATCGCACTGGGCGTGAAAAATTCCAAAGCGGAGACCGTCGCCGATCTCAAGAAAGAGTTCGACCGGATCTGCGAAACCATCCGCCAGACGCGCCCCACCGCGGTGAATTTGTTTTGGGCGATCCGCCGCATGACGGAGAAATTTGAAACCCTCCGCATTCGCCCCATCGCGCAGATTAAGCAGGAACTTGTCGAAGAATCCCAGCGCATGCACGCCGAAGATATCGCCGCCAACCAGGCCATGGGACGCCACGGCGCCACGCTCATGCCGTCAAGCGGCGGCGTGCTCACGCACTGCAATGCCGGAGCTCTCGCCACCGCCGGTTACGGCACCGCGCTCGGCGTCATCCGCGCGGCCGTTGAGCAAGGTAAGAAAATTCACGTCTACGCCGATGAGACGCGCCCCTTTCTGCAAGGCTCGCGCCTTACTGCCTGGGAACTGATGAAGGACGGCATCCCCACCACCGTCATCTCCGACAACATGGCGGGCGCCATGATGCAGCAAGGCAAAATCGGAGCCATCGTCGTCGGCGCCGACCGCATTGCCGCCAACGGAGACGTGGCCAACAAAATCGGCACTTACACCGTGGCCGTCCTCGCCAAAGAGCACGGCATCCCGTTCTACGTAGCGGCGCCGATTTCAACCGTCGATCTCGCCACGCCCGACGGCAGCAAAATACCCATCGAGCAGCGCAACGCCAGAGAAGTCACGCACATCGCCGGCAAGCAGATGGTGCCCGACGGAGTCCAGGTCGAGAACCCAGCCTTCGACGTGACTCCCGCAAAATACGTAGCCGCCATCATCACCGAACGCGGCATAGCCCGCGCACCCTACACAGAATCGCTACGGAAACTGTCGGAGGCATCTCAGAAACCCACGTAGGGGCGGACGCCCTCGTCCGCCCAGCCGGGCGAAGCCCGGCAGCTCTCATGCGGCTTATCCTCGATGCCCACCATCGCCCAGTCCGAACTTACCTTCCAGAGCGGCGGCAAGCCCATCCGCCTAGACGCCTACTTACCCGAGACACTCGACGGTCCAGTTCCCGCGGTGATCGCGCTCCACGGCGCAGGAGGCAACGTCATCGGCATGGAGCAATACGCCAGCCTGCTTGCGGCCCAGGGGTTCGTGGTTTACGTGCTCCATTACTTCGATCGCACCGGCACCGAATCCGCCGACAAGCCGACGATCCTGCGCAATTTTCCGCTGTGGATGAAAACCCTCTGGGACGCAATCAGCTTCGTCGAAACGCAGCCGCAAGTCGATGGCGAGCGCATCGCTCTGTTAGGCTTTTCGCTCGGAGCCTACCTCTCGCTCGCAAACTCCGCGATCGACCATCGCGTGAAAGCCGTCGTCGAGTTCTTCGGAGGCATGCCCAAAGAAATGAAGCTCTTCATGAGACGCCTCTGCCCCGTGCTCATCCTGCACGGCGAGGCCGATCCGACCGTCCCCGTCGAGGAAGCCTACCAGCTACAGAAGTTGCTGGAGAAGAAGGGAATCCCGTACGAAATCAAAATCTATCCCGGGACCGGCCACGGCTTCGAATCCGAAATCTGGCGCGACGCAGGTCTCCAGAGCCTGCAATTTCTGCGGAAATACCTGGCCGCGCCGGAAAATGGGAAGCCGACTCGCGAGCGCTGACACCTCACAAGCGCACGTAGGGACGGACGCCCTCGTCCGTCCAGCCGAGCGCAGCTCGGCAGCGCCTTAAATTCGAGAGAGACGAAACGGAGCGGTGAGCAGGCGCGCGGGGAGCATCACTACGGCCCAGACCAGGGCGAGCGCTCCGTGGACGGCGATCCCGAGCAGCCGGAAGGGCAGCAACAGCAACCACACGATTGGATAGAGGATCAGCGCGAGCAGTGCCAAGGGCCAGCACACCACGAAAAGAAGGCACCAGAGCAGGAAGGCAATCATGGGGACACCTAATCCTGAATATGATACGCAAGCAGAGGGAAAAAGTTCCGAAGTCCCCCACAAAACTGAGAACTGAAAACTGAGAGCTGAGAACTGTTCCACTGCTTACATCGTTTTCAGTTCAGAACTAACCCGCAACTTCGCCTCGGTCGCTTTCTGGACGTCTTCGACCGTCAGGCCGGGAGCGATCTCTTCGAGAAGCAAGCCTTCCGGTGTGACTCGGATGTAGGCCATCTCGGTGACGATTGTGTCCACGACCTTCACGCCGGTCAGGGGCAGGGTGCATTTCTTCAGGATCTTCGGCTGCCCATCTTTGGTGGCATGTTCCATGGCGATGATCGTGCGCCGCGCTCCTGCAACCAGGTCCATGGCGCCGCCCATGCCTTTGACCATTTTGCCGGGAATCATCCAGTTCGCAAGATCGCCGAGTTCGTCGACTTCCATCGCGCCGAGCACGCTGAGGTCAACGTGGCCGCCGCGAATCATCGCGAAAGAATCGGCGCTCGAAAAATACGCGGTGCCCGCCAGTTCGCTGACGGTTTCTTTGCTCGCGTTGATCAGGTCCGCGTCTTCTGAGCCTTCGACCGGGTACGGCCCGATGCCGAGCATCCCGTTCTCGGATTGAAGAATCACGTCCATGCCTGGCGGAACATAATTGGCAATCAGCGTTGGCAACCCGATGCCGAGGTTGACGTAGAATCCATCGCGCAATTCGCGGGCAATGCGCTTTACGATGCGTTCGCGTTTGTCGGTATCTTTGGAGGTCTTGGGCAAGGTTGTCATGTTTCCTTCCACGCTGGTTCGGTGATGAGGAGAAACGCTGTTCGCTGGTCGTCGTTCGCTATTCGCTTTTTGCCGCCAGCGCGATTTTGGCGAACAGCGAATAGCGAACAGCGAACGACGTGTACCAGCTATCCCGCTGCGGCCTTCGTTACCGTCCTTTTCTCGATTCTCTTTTCGAACAGCTCACCCTGGAAGATTCGTTTCACATACACGCTTGGCGTGTGAACCAGATCAGGATCCAACTCTCCCGGTTCGACCAGGTGTTCGACTTCGGCGATGGTGATCTTGGCCGCGGTTGCCATCATGGGATTGAAATTGCGCGCGGTTTTGCGATAGACGAGGTTGCCCCACTTATCGCCCTTCCAGGCCTTGACGAAGGCGAAGTCGGCTTTCAGCGCGCGCTCCATGATGTAAGTGCGGCCGTCAAAATCGCGAGCTTCTTTGCCGTCGGCGACCACCGTTCCGACGCCGGTGGGCGTAAAAAACGCGGGAATGCCAGCGCCCCCAGCGCGAATTCGCTCGGAGAACGTTCCTTGCGGAACCAGGTCGAGTTGCACCGTGCCGTTCAGCACCATCTGTTCGAGCAGTTTGTTTTCGCCGACGTAGGTTCCGATGTGCCGCCGGATCTGGCCATTGGCCAGAAGCAGTCCGACGCCGGCGCCATCGACGCCGGCGTTATTACTGATGGTGGTAAGGTTCTTGACGCCCTTGCGGACGAGAGCGCGGATCAGGTTCTCCGGATTCCCGCACAAACCGAATCCGCCCACCATGATGGTGGCGCCGTCCAACACGTCCTGGATCGCCTCTTCAGCGCTCGCGACGACTTTTTGCATAGCAGGAGAATTCTATAGGAAATCGGGTCATCTGATCATCGGGCCATCGGGTGAGTCAGATCGCCCGATGACCCGATGGCCCGATCACCCGATTCTCTCCGTGCCTCCACGCTTCCGCGGCGCATTCTTTCTCAGCTGGTGCGCGCGTTCGAATTCCGCAGCCAGTTCTCGCGAGTCCAGATTCTCGCGGATGTGCGCGAGGCGTTGTTCCAACTTCTGCAGTGCTTCGCTCAGGTTCTTTCGATTGGTGATGGCGATGTCGCGCCACATCGAATAGGGACTGCCGGAGATGCGGGTCATCTCGCGCAGCGCTCGTCCGCCGATGTCGAGCACCGGCGCGTCGGGGCCGAATTCATCGACCAGCGTTGCCGCCAGAGCGGTGGAGATCATCTGGGGCAGATGACTGATCCAGGCGCAGAAGCGATCATGATCGGCGGGATCGACGACGGCGATTTTGGCGCCCATCTTTTCCGCGCAGTGGATAAATTCTCCGCATTGTCCGGCGTGAACCTTCTGGCCGGGAAGCGGCGTGAAGAGCCAGGCGGCGCCTTCGAAAAGATCGGCATCGGCAAATTCCACACCGGCGTTTTCTTTGCCCGCCATGGGATGCCCCGCGAGGAATCTTTGACCGGCGTGTCGCCCAAACGATTTCGCGGCGCGCTGGACAATTTCTGCTTTCGTGCTGCCGACGTCGGTTACGAGTGTCTTTGGCGGCAAGACTGGACCGAGCCGGCCGATCAGATCGAGGATCGGGATCACCGGTGTTGCCAGCACCACCAAGTCGCTTCCGCGCACGGCATCGGCGGGATTGGTGGTCCCCGCTTCGATGGCGCCGCAGTCCTGGGCCCGCTCCAAAACTGGAGCGCGATCGCACCCGATGATTCGTCCGGCAAGCCGCCGTTTCTTCAGGGCGAGGCCCAGCGAGCCCCCGATCAAGCCGGTTCCGATGATGGTGACTTGCTTGAAGGCCATGGGAAATTGGTGATTTGTGATTTTGCTTTTCAATTACAAATTACCAATTACCAATTACAAATTAAGGTTTACGCGATCTCGCGTCCCACCGCAGGCGCGATCATACGGAGCTCGTCCATCAACTTGGCAAACTGTTCGGGGTAAAGCGACTGCGCACCATCCGAAAGCGCCTTGTCCGGCTGGTGATGAACCTCGATGAGCATAGCATCGGCGCCGGCGGCAACGGATGCGCGCGCCATGGGGGCAACTTTGTCGCGGCGTCCGGTGCCGTGCGAGGGATCGGCGGTCATGGGCAGGTGCGAGAGTTTATGAATGATCGGGATCGCGGAAATGTCCATGGTGTTGCGAGTGTACGTTTCGAACGTACGGATGCCCCGCTCGCAGAGAATGATTTCGTAGTTGCCACCGGCGAGCAGGTATTCCGCGGAGCACAGGAGTTCTTCGAGCGTGGCGGCGATGCCGCGCTTGAGCAGCACGGGCTTGCGGACCTTACCGAGTTCGCGCAGCAGATTGAAGTTCTGCATGTTGCGCGCGCCCACCTGGAAGATGTCGACATACGGCAACATCAGCTCGATCTGGGAAATCTCCATGACCTCGCTGATCACGAGCAGTTTGAAATGATCGCCCGCTTCGCGCAGCAATTTCAGGCCGTCAACGCCGAGTCCCTGAAATGAATAAGGAGAGGAGCGGGGTTTGAAAGCGCCGCCACGGAGAACGCGCGCGCCGGCTTTGACGATCAGGTCTGTGATGGTGAACAGTTGCTCGCGGGATTCGACCGAGCAGGGCCCGGCCATGACGACGATCTTTTTGCCACCGATTTCAATGCCATTCGCAAATTTGACGACGGTGCCCTCGGGACGGAAGCTGCGGCCGGCCAGCTTGTAGGGTGAAGTGATGCGGTGAACTTGCTGCACGCCCGGCATCATTTCGATTTCGACGGTGTCGAAATCATGGGGAGCTCCGACGCCGCCGAGTACGGTCTGGCGCGCGCCGGTGGAGCGGTGGACTTCAAAGCCGAAGTGGACCAGTTGATCGATCACCTGCTGGATCTGATCTTCACTGGCCGAATCTTGCATTGCGACGATCATGAGTGCGCTCGTTTTGCCCGGCCGCGAGACGGCAATGTCCGATGCTCGGGCCGAAAGTGTTCTTGCCGACTGCTGAAAAAGTCGAAATCGCAACAGCGGCCCCTAAAGGGGCGGGTTGAAAGCTAACGACTTACGGCATCGCTAAAGCGATGCCCTGATACAAAACGCGAGCGTTTCAGCAGCCTGCTAGTCATTCAGTTGCGAATCGATCTCCGTGTCGCGGGAGCTGGGCCCGGAGTCGGGAACGATTTCGTGCTTTTGGATGCTGCGCATCACGTCCATGATTCGTTCGTAGATTTGCCCGAGATCGCGCTCGGCTAGTGGACCGGTGCTGCTGCGCTGCACATTGGCGATCACCGTGCGCTCGCGGTCGGGTTCGTAGATGGGCAGGCTGGTATTGCGTTTTAATCGTCCAATTTCGACTACAGCGGCAGCGCGCTCGTTGAGCAGCGCCGTCAGTTTGCGGTCCAGTTCGTCGATTTTTTTGCGCCAATCGGAAATGTCCATAGAAGCTTTTGGCTGTTAGCTCTTGGCTGTTAGCTTACCCCTCGAAATCCTAGTGTCCACGCCTCACCAACGGCGTGCTCAGAAAGCAATTCCGGATGTTTCGGCAAAAAGCTAAGAGCCAAGAGCTAAGAGCTGCCTTACAAATTCTGCCACAGTTGCGGCTTCCCGTCCGGGATTTTGTTCGATGGCTTGGACGATGGCGCTGCCGACGACCCCGGCTTCGGCGAATTTGCCGACGGCCGCGAACTGCGCCGGTGTCGAAATTCCGAAGCCAACGGCAATCGGAAGCTTGGTGAAACGGCGGATGCGTTTGACCAGGGCTTGCGCGTCTCCTGTCATCTGCTGGCGTGCGCCTGTCACGCCGGTGCGCGAGATCGCGTAAATAAAGCCGGTTGAAACCTGGGCGATCAACTTCAACCGCTGGTCGGTCGAGGTGGGCGCAGCCAGAAAAATGGTAGCGATTTCGTGCTTGCGCGCCTCGCGCAAATACTCGGCAGATTCTTCGACGGGCAGATCGGTGATCAGTGTTCCGTCAATCCCGGCCAGTCGCGCTACTTGGCAGAATCTAGCGAGACCCATGCGCAAGATGGGATTGAGGTAGGAGAAGATCACCAGGCCGACGGATTGGGAATGTTCGCGGATTTCGGCGGCGAGCGTGAGCACGTGCTGCAGCGAAGTTCCGTGCTTGAGCGCCCGCTCGCTGGCACGCTGGATGACCGGGCCATCGGCGAGCGGATCGCTGAAAGGGACACCCAACTCAATCACGCTCGCACCCGCGTCGATGGCCGCCAGGATGACCTCGCGCGTGGTCGCGAGATCGGGGTCGCCGCAGGTTACGTAGGCGATGAGCGCGGGTTTGTTTTCGAAATGAAAGGGCATGGGAAATTTGTAATTTGTAATTTGTAATTTGTAATTGGTGAATGTTGGTCGCACGCACCGGGCTGCTCACATATTCCCAATCGCTTGCACGCAGGTTCAATCCACAATTACAAATTACAAATTACAAATCACAAATCATCAATCCAGCTTCAAGTTCTCCCGCAGAATTCCAATATCTTTGTCGCCGCGCCCCGAAATGTTGACGATCACGACTTCCGACTTCTTCATTTTTGGAGCGCGCTTGATGACTTCGGCAACGGCGTGCGCGGATTCGAGCGCTGGAATAATGCCTTCGGTTCGAGCGAGCAGCACGGTCGCCTCTAGCGCTTCGGCGTCGGATGCGGGAACGTACTCGGCGCGGCCCGTATCTTTGAGCATGGCGTGCTCGGGGCCGATGGACGGATAGTCCAGCCCGGCGGAGACCGAGTGCGTGGTTGCGATCTGGCCGGACTTATCTTGCAACACGTAGGAATAAGTTCCCTGCAGAACGCCCGGCGACCCGCCGCGAAAACGCGCCGCGTGCTGGCCGAGTGCCTCGCCTCGCCCGCCGGCTTCTACTCCGATGAGTTCGACTTTCTTGTCTTTGAGGAAGTTGTAGAAGATGCCGATGGAGTTCGATCCTCCGCCAACGCAGGCGATAATGGCGTTGGGAAGTTTGCCTTCGGCTTTGCGAATCTGCAGCCGGGCTTCGCGTCCGATGACGCGGTGGAAGTCGCGCACCATAGTCGGATAAGGGTGTGCACCGAGCACGCTGCCCAGCAAGTAATGCGTGGTGCGCACGTTGGTGACCCAGTCGCGCATGGCTTCGTTGATGGCGTCTTTGAGGGTGCGCGATCCGGAATCGACACCACGAACTTCGGCGCCAAGCAAGCGCATGCGGAAGACGTTGAGCTCCTGGCGGCGCATGTCCTCGGTGCCCATGTACACCACGCACTCAAAGCCGAGCAGCGCGCAAACGGTAGCCGTAGCGACGCCGTGCTGACCGGCGCCGGTTTCCGCGATCACGCGGTGCTTGCCCATGCGTTCGACGAGCAAGGCCTGGCCCAGGCAGTTGTTGATTTTGTGCGCGCCGGTGTGAAGCAGGTCTTCGCGCTTGAGATAGATTTTCGCGCCGCCAAGTTTCGCGGTCAGACGTTGGGCGAAGAACAGCGGAGTGGGGCGTCCAGCGTATGTCTTCAGCAACAGGTCAAGGCGTTGCTGAAACTTGCGATCGCGCTTGGCTTTTTCGTATTCACGCTCCAGTTCATCGAGCGCGGCCATCAGCGTTTCCGGAACATAGCGTCCGCCGTAAACGCCGAAACGTCCGGCAACGGCGGCTTTTGGCGGAAGCTTTCCGGTTATTTGGTGAGGTACTTTCTTGGTTGCGGTCGCGGTCGCCATCGTCAACTCGCCTCTTCCATGGCCCGCACGGCACGGACGAAGGCGCGGACCTTTCGGGGATCCTTTTTGCCGGGCGCGTGTTCGACGCCGGAAGAAACGTCCACGCCCCAGGGATGCAGAAGGTGGATCGCCTCCTGTACATTGCCGGGACGCAAGCCGCCGGCGACGATCAGCTTACTGATGCTGTTGACGATTCCGGCCCAGGGCTGCACGAGTTCCCAGTCGAAAGCCTGTCCCGTGCCGCCGCGCTCTTCCGCAGTCGAGGAATCGAGCAGCACGCCCGAGATCACTCCGGGGCGGAAGCCGTGGGTTTCAAGGAAAAGGTCTCCATTTTCGGCAACGTGGATTTTGTGCACGCGTTTGCCCTTGTAAGCCTCGTCTGGCTCTACCAGGCCGACCGCAACCGGATCCCATCCCACAGATTGCCCCTCTGGCCCGGCGAAAACTTTCGCAGGCCAGCTGCGGAAAATCGTGGGGCGTTTCGATCCGTTCGCAAGTTCCTGGAAGAGTGTGCGGCTAAATTCCACGCTCTCGTCGCCGCTCAATTGCACAGTTGTGAGACCCACCTGCCTGACGGTGTCACGCACCTGGTCCACGGTCTCGTTGACGAAAACGCCGACTTTGTCGATTTGCCCCGGCACCTTGGCAACGATCGAGCGGGCGGTTTCCAGAGTAACGTGGCGCGGGCTCTTCGGATAGAAGATGAAGCCCAGCGCGTTCGCGCCCGCATCGGTCGAGGCGAGCGCGTCGTCGAGGTTCGTGATCCCGCAGATTTTGATCCAAGTCATAAGAACAGCTGTCAGCTCTCAGCTATCAGTTCTCAGTAAAATCAACTAGCCACTGACCGCTACTTTTGCTTCCTCCATCAACTTCGCCAGCGCTTCGCCCGGCCGTTCCGCTTTCATCAGCGATTCGCCAATCAGAAACGCTTCGTACCCAGCGGACCGCAAACGCGCCAAATCTGCTCCGCTACCGATTCCGCTCTCGGCAACGCGGACGCATGACGCGGGTATTTTTTCCGCGAGCCGGAGTGCGGTTTCGAGATTGACTTCGAAGGTGCGCAGATTGCGGCTGTTGATGCCGATCAGATCGCAACCGGCGTCGAGCGCGCGTTGCAGTTCCTCTTCGTCATGAGCTTCGCACAGAACGTCGAGGCTGAGAGATCGCGCGATTCCAGCCAGCGCTACCAGTTCCTTCTGATCGAGTGCGGCGACAATCAGCAGGATCGCGTCGGCGCAGTTTGCCCTGGCTTCCACAATCTGAAATTCATCGACGATGAAATCCTTGCGCAAGCAGGGAAGAGAACTGCTCAACGAGGCCTCGCGCAAATAGTCCAGCGATCCCATGAAAAATTGTTCGTCGGTCAACACCGACAATGCGGCGGCGCCTGCCCGCTCGAGCTCCCGCGCGAGTTCGGATGGTCTGAAATCCGCGCGAATCAAGCCCTTTGAGGGCGAGGCTTTCTTCAGTTCGGCAATAACGGCGACCGCGATTCCGTCCTGCGCCACTCGGCGCAGCTGATTCCGAAATCCGCGCGGGGTGTGCCCGGCGGCCGCGCGTTCCAGCGCGCGCAGGCCGGAGTTTCGCCGGCTCAGAGATATGCGCTCGGATAGGCGCTGGCGCGTGGCGGCGACAATGGAGTCAAGCGAGGCTGGCATGACAGATTGTCAATTATACGGAAGCAGCCCGATTCAGGCAGAATCTCTGCTTCGAGCTCCGGGCTACGAGTTACGACCGAACACGAATCGGATGCTCGAAGCGCGCGGCGCTATCCCCAGGTTGGCTTTGAGGAAACCGACCCAATCCCGTGTGATGCCCATCATTGACCCGACTTCCGGCAAGGTGCTATAAACGAGTGCTTTGTGCGGAGGTGTGTAGTCTGATCGTGGGCCTATATGCCGATGGCACAAGGTTTTCCGACGCGGCCAAATCGGTACTCCTCTTTATTGTTATGCCTGGCGGTGGAAGCGTGTTCGGAGCGTGTTCGGAACTCCGGTGGCGGACGTACCCGTGGCGGATGGAATCCTCCAGCGTGCGGTTAACGTGCCGGAGCAAAATCACACGTCCTGACCCCTGAATAGGATTTCTTAGGAGGATTTTGATGCGCACTTGGAATGCCAAAATTGCGTCCATGGGACGCTGGTTTGCGAAAAGACGCTTTGCGAAAACTTCGGCAACCTTTGCAACTCTGCTGTTTCTGACCGCCGGCTACGCGCTGGCGCAGCCCGCCGCCGCGCAAACTGAAGAAGCGGGCGGCGAGGCGGCACTGAAACTGCCTGACCTTTCTTCGGTTTTGTTCCTCGGTATGAACGGGCATCGCCTGCTGATGATCGGGCTGCTGTTCTGCGTGTTCGGCCTCGGCTTCGGCATGGCCATCTACATGCGGCTGAAGAATCTGCCCGTGCACCGCGCCATGCGCGAAATCTCGGAACTGATTTACGAAACCTGTAAGACCTACCTCGTCACCCAGGGTAAATTCCTGATGCTGTTGTGGGTCTTCATTGCCGCCGTCATCGTGCTCTACTTTGGCGTGCTGCGGCATTTCGAAGTGCCCCGCGTTGTGATCATCCTGGCGTTCAGCCTGGTGGGAATCGCGGGCAGCTATGGGGTGGCGTGGTTTGGGATTCGCGTAAACACCTTCGCGAATTCGCGGACGGCCTTCGCCTCTCTACCCGGCAAACCTTACCCGATTTATCGGATCCCACTTGAGGCCGGGATGTCGATCGGCATGATGCTGATCTCGGTCGAACTGCTCATCATGCTCTTCATCCTGCTGTTCGTACCGGGCGACTATGCCGGCCCATGCTTCATCGGGTTCGCGATCGGCGAATCGCTGGGCGCGGCGGCGCTGCGTATCGCGGGCGGCATCTTCACCAAGATTGCTGATATCGGGTCCGATTTGATGAAGATCGTCTTCAAGATCAAGGAAGACGATGCCCGCAACCCCGGCGTGATTGCCGACTGCACCGGCGACAATGCCGGCGATTCGGTGGGACCGTCGGCCGATGGT
>CZKY01000124.1_pt1 | contig 30051 bp, 21 predicted proteins | sample 2454881 | NCBI WGS metagenome assembly CZKY01 (sample SAMEA3539301, study PRJEB10725) | soil metagenome | biome: tundra; feature: field; material: soil | place: USA | collected 2010-05 | depth 0.15 m | reverse complement strand
GCTTCTGCCCCGCGCAATCCGGCGCTGCTCCATGCCTCCCCCGGGGAACCCTGCAGCGTGTGCTTGCCTATTCCCGACAGACTCCTAGAAGGCGCGAAAGCAATGGGCATCGTGGGTCAGAACCAGGTGCGCTTGCGGTATTCCCGATAGGCGTCGCCGAACTTTGCTTCCAGAACTGCAGATTCGCGGCGCGCGCGGATGGTCTGTATCGGAATGAGTACCAGCGGAACGATCAGCAACTCAGGCCGCCCCACGATGAGAACCAGACCTACCATGAAAATCTCTCCGGAAACATAAATGGGATTGCGGATCCGCGAATAGATGCCGCTGGTGACCAGCGCTGTCGCTTTAGGAGCGATGGAGAAGGAGCGGCCCAGCGTGTAGCGGGAGAGAATCACGCCCGCGAGGCCGATCAAACCAAGCAGCAGACCAATCAAGCGCGCCAGTCCGTGCGGCCCCGGTGCGGACTGAAATAGCCAGCCGAGACCCCACAGGCCTCCGGCCAAGGGCAGCCAGACGCGCAATATCGTTCCACGATCCATCTTTGATATATCAATGTACATTAGGAGCGCGGGTTGAAAGTCGGGTCCGGAGCGGGCGGTGCACGAGCGACACCTTTCATGAATTGTCATCCCAGCTTTCGGTCGGAAGCGGTGACCGACGCAGGCTTGCGTCGACGCAAGTCACTCGGAATGCGACAAGTATACGGAATTTGGTAGCTTGCCGCGTTCTAATCTTCAGTTACTCATACATGCAGTAGCCATTGCACTCGTAAGTACTTGAAACATCAGGAACTGCCGTTTGGTGCAACAAGTGCCTCCCCAGCCTAACGAGCACCCGCTGTTATTGTTTCGGACGGGAAGAGTTGTTTTTCAATACATTCGTCCGGCTCAGTCAACAGAATCAGAAAGATAGCTTGACAAACAGTAGTCCGAGGCGCAAAATTTTGCGCACTTCACAGTGGCAGCTAGACACCGGTGCCGTGCATGTGACCGGTGATGACTTCGAAACAGTTCAATCTCTCGGTGGGAGGAAGGAAATGAACATCCGCGGCATGAAGTTGGCTCTAGCTCTCCTATTGGTAGTGTGCGTTTGCAGTGCTCTGCCCGCGTGGGCACAATCAACGTCAAGCGGTACCGTTGTCGGCGTGGTGACTGACCAGACGGGTGCTGTGGTGGCGGGCGCCACAGTCACGCTTACGGATATCTCGACCAGCTCCGCACGAGCCGCTACTACCAACGCAAACGGGCGGTACACCTACGTGGACGTTGACCCGGGCATCTATGCCATCGCGGTTAGTAAAGCGGGGTTTGCAACCTCGAAGGCTGAGAGCCAGGAGGTCAAGGTCGGAACCACTCTCACGATCAATTTGGCTCTACAGGTTGGCGGCGCGAACGTTGTAGTGGAGGTGCAGGCCACCGGCACAGAACTGCAGACCATGAATTCCACCGTGGGCAACACCATCAGCGGTGTCCAACTGGACTCGATGCCCAGCCTGAACCGCGACGTCAGCACCTTCATTGAGCTGCAGCCAGGCGTCAGTCCCGATGGCAGCGTCGCCGGGGCGGTGGTGGATCAGAGCAGCTTCATGCTCGATGGCGGCAACAACACCAATGACATGGACGGCAGCATGAGCGTCTACACGACCTCCTTTGCCGGCGACCCGACTGGAGGCGTCGCCAATCAAAGTAATGCCGTGGCCGCAGGGCCGACGGGAGTCGTGCCGACCCCAGGCGACAGCGTTGAGGAGTTCAAGGTGAACAGCGCCAACCAGACCGCCGACTTCAACAGCTCGTCAGGCGCGGAGGTGCAGGTAGTTACCCGGCGCGGCACCAATGTCTGGCACGGCAGTCTTTACGAGTACTATCTGGATAACACCTTGAACGCGAATACATGGCAGAATAACCTTAATGGCACACCAGAGCCCGACTTCCACCGCAGCCGCTTTGGGTTTCGCGTCGGCGGGCCGATCCTGCCGAAGTTTTTGGGCGGAAAGACCTATCTCTTCTTCAATTTCGAGGGCTACCGTTGGCCCCAATCAGAGACCATCGAAAGGGCAACTCCGTCGGCTGATATGCGCTTGGGGCTGTTGACACTTGTTACCGACTCGAAAACGGGAGCGACCACGACCTTCAACCTGAACCCAACTGCTGTGGTGTCCCCCGACCTCGGCACCGTTCCGGGTAATGCGGGCTGTTCTACGGACGCCGCAATCCCCGGAGGCGTCTGCGATCCGCGCGGGTTTGGAATCAACCCCCTGGTGGCGCAGATGTGGAACAATCATATGCCGCTATCGAATGAAGCGACATGCGGTCTCATCCGTTGCGACAACGTCAACGTACAGGGTTTCAGGGCTAACCTGGCCATCCCGCAATCCAGCAACTTCGCAGTTGGCCGTTTTGACCACGACTTTGGCGAAAAATGGCACTTTACTACGAGCTACCGCTACTTCAGGCTGGCGAGCGTCAGCGACGTGCAAGTGGATATCGGCGGCGGTGTCTCCGGCGATAAGCTGGGAGCCCCTACGGCCCTGGCGACGCTTCCGCAAGAGCCCTGGTACTACGTAGCAGGGCTGACCACCAACATCAGCTCCACCACCACCAACAACTTCCACTACAGCTTCTTGAAAAATTGGTGGGCCTGGGACCGGGCGGGAGATCCGCCACAAATTTCCGGCTTGGGAGGAGCCCTGGAACCCTTCGGCGAGACCCAAACACAAGCGCTTAGCCCGTACAATGTGAACACGCAGCAGACGCGTACACGCTTTTGGGATGGCCATGACCAGATGTTCCGTGACGATGTCAGCACGCTGAGAGGGAACCACCTGTTCCAGTTCGGCGGCACCTATCAGCACAACTATAACTTTCACGAGCGCAGCGATAACGGCGGCGGGATCAACTACCAGGCCGTGTATCAGCTCGGTACGACGTCCGGCGTCGGAAATGGAGTCGACTTGTCCCACTTTGTTCCAACCGGTGTCTCGAGTGCAACCTGGGGGCGCGACTATGCTGCCACGCTGGGCATCGTGTCCATCTCCCAGCAGGCCTTTACCCGTAGTGGCCCGACCCTGGCGTTGAACCCGCCGCTGACACCGGCGCAGGACAAGAGCACCATTCCCTTTTATAACGTGTATTTCAGCGACACCTGGCACATGAAACCGAGCTTTACCCTGACTTATGGTCTGGGATGGACGTTGGAGATGCCGCCGGTTGAGCAACAAGGCAGGCAGATCGAGCTGGTGGATCAGGCCAATCAGCTGATTGATATCCAGGCTTACTTGCACTCGCGCGAACAGGCTGCGCTGCAGGGTCAAGTCTACAATCCGATCGTAGGATTCACCCTGGTGGGCAATTCCGAGAATGGGCGGAAGTACCCTTACGATCCGTTCTATGGCTCGTTCAGCCCACGCCTCGCCGCCGCCTGGAACCCGCGCTTCGACGCGGATTCTCTGGCTGGCAAGATCTTCGGCCACGATAACACCGTGATTCGCGGCGGCTATGGCCGCATCTACGGGCGCCTGAACGGCGTGGACCTGGTGCTGGTGCCGCTGTTGGGTACAGGTCTGATCCAGCCGGTGCAGTGCATTGGCCCGGTAGTGGGCGACCCAAACTGCCTTAGCCCTGGGTCCAACCCCAATACCGCTTTCCGCGTTGGTGTTGACGGTCTTACGGCTCCGCTGCCTGTCGCCGCCCCCACCTTGCCACAACCGCTCTACCCTGGTATCAACGGCATCGCCGCGGGCGCGGGCGAGTCCTTGGATCCGCATTTCCGGCCCAATGTTGTGGACTCGTTCGACTTGACGATTCAGCGCCAGTTACATCGGGGCATCAACCTGGAGGCGGGCTATATCGGCCGCCGGATTACCCATGAGTACCAGCCAATCAACATGAACGCGGTGCCTTACATGATGACGGTGGGGGGCCAGAGGTTCGATAAGGCGTATGCCAATGTGGTGATGCAATACTGCGGCGGCATTACGGGCCTTGCCGGTGGGAACTGCGCCGCCAACGCAAGCGCAGTAACGCCGCAACCATTCTTCGAGGCGGCGATGAACCCGGCGTACTGTACCGGGTTTACGAGCTGCACCGCCGCCGTGGTGGCCAAAGAAGGCGCCGCCGGCACGGGCAACCTCACCGCTGCCTACGTCTGGAGCCTGTGGAGTGATCTGGATAGCGGCGCGGGAGATCCAACAAAGCCGGGGTTTAATTTCGCGCGCACCATGATGAACACCGCTATCCCGGGCTCGGTCAATGGCGGCAGCGGCAACCTCACCAGCGGCGTCGCCGTCAACGCCAGTATCGGCCACGGAAATTACGAGGGAGGCTTTCTCTCGTTGAAGATGGCCGATTGGCATGGGTTGGGTGCGGTATCCAACTTCACTTGGTCCAAGATTCTCAGCACTGGATCGGTTACCCAATCAACCAGCGAAGACACCGCCGTGGATCCCTACGACCTGAACCGGGGCTACGGTCTGGCGGGCTTTGACCGTAAATTCGTTTACAACATGGCCTTTATCTACCAACCTCCCTTCTATAAGGGACAGCAAGGGCTAGTCGGGCGTATCCTCGGGGGCTGGACGTTTGCGCCGATTTTCGCTGCCGGGAGTGGTTTGCCGATCACCCTGGGCACGATCAACGGGGGAGGCCAGGCATTCGGCGAAGGCGACTCGGTCAACTTCTACGGCAACGGGAACTCTGAAAACGCAATCCCCATTGCGCCTCTCCCCAAGACCGGGGTCTACCGCAGCAGCATTCCGGGTCACTTACCCAACTTTTTCGCCAACGGGTTAGCCTCAATTAATAGTTTCCGCCAGCCAATTCTGGGTTTGGATAACAAGGACGGCGGCTGGGGCGTTCTACGCGGCCTCCCCTACTGGAACATGGACCTCAGCCTGAAGAAGAACTTCAAGATTACGGAGCGCGTCAATTTTGAGTTCAGCGCCATCTTCACGAACGTTTTCAACCATGTCAATTTCGACGATCCCCCTGGTGACTACCTCGACACCAGCAGTTCTGGCAGTTTTGGCGTGCTGGCAGGGCAGGCCAACAGTTTTTCTCCAAGAAACATGGAGGCTGGCCTCCGTCTCAACTTCTAACTTCAGCCTTCGAGGCGCCACGACCGTGGCGCCTCAGATGGCTGACAAAGTACCCGCAAAGCTCCCGTTTTCCACGGGAGCTTTGTGTTTTTATGGGGAAGGCTTCCAGCGCCAGAAGGGCAACAACCCGATCGAAATCCACGCATAGACGCCACGACCCGCCCGCCAACTTCCCCAGGAAGATTGTGATACGCTGAGCGCTCATGAGACGGTTCGCCATTCTGTTTGGCATCCTCTGGCTTGAAATTGTCTTGCCTGGGACCGCAAGCTGGGGGCAGGCCGTACCGGCACGGAAATCTCCTCCTGACGTTTTTCTCATCACCATCGATACCCTGCGCGCCGATCATGTCGGCTGCTATGGATACAATCAGGTCGAAACTCCCGCACTCGACGCGCTCGCCGCCGATGGTGTCCGCTTCACGCAGGCCTTCACGCATAGCCCGATCACGAACACTTCGCACATCACGATTCTGACCGGCCTGCTGCCCAGCGTACACGGCGTCACCGATTTTGGAGTCCCGCTCTCGCCGCAGCATGTGACCGCGGCGGAACTGCTGAAGAAGCGCGGCTACCAAACCGCAGCTTTCATCGGAGCGGTGATTCTCGACAGCAACACGCTCGCTCCCGGCCTCGATCGCGGCTTCGATTTCTACGATAACTTCCCCAAGACCGATAGCAAAGACGCCGACGGCAAAAATACTGATGGCAAAAATAAAGAGCGCTGGGGACGCGTCGAGCGCCGCGGCATGGAAGTCGTCGAGCACGCCGAAAGTTGGTTCGAGAAACACCGCACCGGACCTCACTTCGTCTGGGTGCACCTGTTCGATCCGCACGATCCCTACGAGCCGCCGCCGCCGTTCTCGGAGAAATACAAAGACCATCTGTACGACGGCGAAATCGCCTATGCCGATTCCGCGGTCGCCCACTGGATTGCATTTCTGAAAGAAGCCGGCGCCTACGACAACGCCATCATCGTGGTCACCGGCGATCACGGCGAAGGCCTGGGCGAGCACGGAGAAGAAACTCACGGCCTGTTTCTTTACGACTCGACGCTGCACGTGCCGCTCATTCTGAAGACCGCGGGAGCCGCTCATCATGGCACCGTGATCGATGCCCAAGTGCGCACCACCGATATCCTTCCGACCATTCTTTCGGCGACCGGCATCGCTGCACCGGCAGAGCTGAACGGCGAGTCGCTGTTTCCACTCATCGACGAAGAAAAGGCCAATGCGCAAGCGCCTTCCAATCGCGCCTTCTTCGGCGAGACCGACTATCCTCTCCGCTGGGGATGGGCCCCGCTGCGCGCCTTGCGCACCGAGAACACCAAGCTGATCGAAGCTCCCCGGCCCGAGCTTTACGACCTGCAGGCCGATCCGAAGGAGCTGAAAAATCTCTATGCTCCCGACAACGGCAAGGTGCAGAGCATGCAGGCCGAAATGGCGCGATGGAAGGCCAAGCTCCCGCCGTCGGGCAACGCCAGCAAGCCCGGAGAAACTTTGCCGGATCCCAAAGACAAAATCGAAGTGCAGAACCTGCTGCACAACGCCATGCTGGCCGGCGACGATAATCGATCGAGTGACGCGCGCCATTTCCTGGAAGAAGCGTTGCGGATCGACCCGAGTTCGCCGACCGCGCTCCGCCAACTGGGCGAACTCGAACTCGCTGCCGGAGATTTCGCCAAAGCGGCCGTCCACTTGAAGCGGGCTGGTGAACTGCGTCCCGAGGATTCCACCGCCGCGTTCGAATTGGGCGAGGCGATGGCGAAGTCCGGCGATTGGCCCGGGGCGCGGGATGCGCTCGAATCGAGCCTGAAGCTCGCGCCCAGCCAAATGCCCGCGCGTCTGCTGCTGGGCCGCGTGTACCTGCAACTGAAAGACGCGAAGAACGCGGCAGACCAGTTCGAGGCAGCGCTGCTGGTAGATTCGAACAACAGTGACGGCCGCCTGGGGCTGGCGGAAGCGCAAATTCAGCAATCCGATTTTGCCGGCGCCTTGCCCGATCTCGAAGCGTTCACCAAAACGGATCCGCGAAACGCTGCCGCCCTGCGCTTGCTCGCGCGAGCCTATCGCGGACTCGGCCGAGAGCAAGACGCCAAACGAGCTGAAGAGCAGGCCGCAGCGGCCGAAAAAAAGTAATCAAAGAAATCAACTGCGGCTCCGACTCGCCGCGCTCATTTACATTCCTTTCACATTCCCGCTTTATGCTAGCCTCTTTGCAGCTACTGGCTCGTCTGGAATTGCGCGAGTTTTGCATGCCCCGAAAACAACCGTCCCCGCCCTCACGACCGAAGCGCCGCTCGACTGCGACGCGTTCCCGAGCAGCCGAAGCTCGCCCACGTCCGACTCAAACCCGCAATGAAGATTTGGCGGAAGATGAACTGTCCGCCCTGGTCATCCGCGGCTGCTTGATCGCCCGCGACGCGGTCTTCAATGTCAGGGACTTTCTCGCCGACGGTTCGCGCCTGGCTTTTCTCGCGATCAAGGATTGCGAGAAGGAACTCGACCAGATCGAGCGCAAGATTGATGAGCAACTGCCCGAAGCCATCACGCGCGTGGGGGAAGCCAAGGCGCGTGAGTTGCTGGCGTGTCTGAAGTTCATCACCGACCTCGAACGCATCGGAGACCTCGCCTACAGTGCGGTGATGCAACTGCAATCGCGCCGCGAAAAATTACCGGCGGCGGATTCCCGTCAGCTCGTGGAGATGGCTGCTCTGCTTTGCGAAATGCTGGAGCAGGTTCATCAGGGTTTTCTCAAGCGTGACGTGTCGCACGCACAGAGCGTTCTGCAATCCGATCCGGAAGTGGACCGCTTGTGCCATTCCTTGTTTCACAGACATCTAGCCGAGCAGAACAGTCCGAGTGGCCAGAAGAATTTCGACATCCTTCTCGCCGCCCAGGCGCTGGAGCGCATCGGCGATCACGCCAAAAATCTCGCGGAAGAGCTCTACGGTCTATCCGAAGGCCGCTCGCTGCGCCACAATGCCCGGAAGCTCTCGTCCGCCTAGCCAGCTAACCGAGACTTGAGCGTCGAACCCAATTAGAGTACAATCGTACCCATTGTGAGTACGTCCGCATTGACGCGCCGTAGCCTGTTTGGGCACACGCGCAGCGCACTGCTGGCCCTGCTCTATGGCCACGCGGACCAATCGTTCTATCTACGCCAACTTGTCCGGATGGTTGGCGCCGGCCACGGCGCTCTTCAGAGGGAACTGAAACACCTAACGGATATGGGCCTGATTGTGCGAACGACTCAGGGTAATCAGGTTCTTTATCGGGCGAATTCGCAGAGCCCGATCTTTTCCGAAATCAAGAGTCTGATCGCGAAGACCGTAGGCATCCACGATGTCATCCGTTCGGCTTTGGCCTCTTTGGGGTCGGAGATTCAAATTGCCTTTGTTTATGGCTCGGTGGCACGGCAAGAGGAGCGAGCGAACAGCGACGTCGATCTGATGGTTTTGGGGAATGCACCTTTCAGCGACGTTGTTTCCGCCCTGGGTTCGGCACAGAGAGTGCTCGGCAGGGAGATCAACCCAACCGTTTTTCCAGTATCCGAATTCCGATCAAAATTAGCGGCACGGAACCATTTCTTGCATAGTGTAATGAGAGAGAAGAGACTCTTCGTGTTGGGGACTGAGCATGAGCTTGCAAAGTTGGCGTCAAAACAGTTGGCTCGTTCAGCACGCAACAAGCCCTGAAGAGATCACAAACCTGTTGGGGGTCTCGGATCGCGATCTTGCAGCTTGCCAAGTGCAACAGTTACCTGCCGACTGGCGGTTTGCGATCGCCTACAATGCAGGACTCCAAGCAGCAACCGCCGCCCTGGCGGCTGCTGGTTATCGAGCTACGCGGGACAACCATCACTATCGCGTTATCCAATCGCTGGAGTTCACCACAGCTCCGGACCGAAGAGTCATCGATACTTTTGATGCCTTTCGCAAGAAACGCAATGTCAGCAGCTATGATCTCGCAGGGTCCGTGTCTGACAAAGAAGCGGACGAGATGCTCAAACTCGCTACCAGCCTTCGCGCGGACGTGGAAAAGTGGATCAGAGCAACTCGTCCGGAACTGCTTAAGCCAGCCATCTAGTGCGAGCTAAGTCAAGGCCGGCAACCCGCCCCCACTTCAATGAAAATCGTGCGACACAGTCTCCGCCCGCGTGACGCGGAGCGGCGAAACTTTTTCCGCCCGGATGTGGATCACGTTGTCTTGATTCTGCAAAATTCCCTCGATCATCAGGAAGCGCTCGGAAATCAGCAATACACGATTCTTCTGCAGAAGATCGGGAGTGAAGATCGCATTCGCAATCCCTGTTTCATCTTCCATGCTCATGAACATCATTCCCTTGGCTGTCCCCGGGCGTTGGCGGGCAATCACGCATCCGCCGATTCGCAATCTGCGTCCATTAGGCAGGTGCGCCAGATCGGCAGCGCGATAAATCCCCATCCGCTTCATCTCTTCCCGCCGGTACTGCATGGGATGAGGCCCGACCGTCAGCCCGGTAGTGCGAAAATCCGCCACCAACCGCTCTTCGTGCGTCATGACCGCGAGCGGAGATTCCCCATCAATTTCCGGCAACTCATCCAGCAACGGCCCCGACCAGCGTACCGCACGCTCCACCTGCCACAGCGCATCGCGGCGATGAAGTTTCTGATTCCTTTTATTTTCAGAAATGGGTTCACTGGCAACTGGCAACTGGCTACTAGCCACTGCATTCAACGCTCCGATCTCCGCCAGCGTCGTCAACTCATCCTTGCGCAACTCGGGCACGCGACGAGCCAGATCCTGAACCGAAGCAAACGGCGCCAGGCTGCGCTCCCGAACCAAAGCCTGCCCTGCCGGTTCGCGCAACCCACGCGCATATTTCAGGCCGAGTCGAACTGACGGCTGATGGCTGATAGCTGACGGCTCCAGCGTGCACTTCCAATCCGACCGCGTCACATCCATCGGCAGCACTTTCAATCCGTGCCGCTGCGCATCTTTCACAATCGTCGCGGGATGATAAAAACCCATCGGCTGATTATTCAGGAGCGCCGCCGTGAACGCCGCCAGGTAATGGCATTTCAAATAAGCGCTGGCATACGCAATCAAGGCAAAGCTGGCGGCATGCGACTCCGGAAATCCATAAAGAGCAAACGAAGTGATCGACTGGACGATCTGCTCCTGCGTTTCACCGCGGATTCCGTTGCGTGTCATGCCGGCGCGCAGCTTTTCTTCGATCGGTTTCATTCTCGCCTCGGAACGTTTGAAGCCCATGGCGCGGCGCAGTTCCTCCGCTTCGCCGCCCGTAAAGTTGGCGGTGATCATGGCCATGCGCAGCAACTGCTCCTGAAACAGCGGCACGCCCAGCGTTCGGCCGAGCACCGTTTCGAGCGACGGATGCGGATACGTGACCGCCTCTCTGCCCTGCCTCCGCTTGAGAAATGGATTGACCATATTCCCCACAATCGGTCCCGGCCGTATGATCGCCACTTGCACGACGATGTCGTAAAAGCGCTGCGGCTTCAGGCGCGGCAGGCACGCCATCTGCGCCCGGCTCTCGACCTGGAACATCCCCACCGTGTCGGCTTTTTGCAGCGTGGAATATACGACCGGGTCGTCCGCTGGAAGATGCGCCAGATCTACTTCCTCTTTGTAGTGATCGCGGATCAGTTCGAGAGAATCTTTCAGCGCCGCCATCATGCCGAGACCAAGCAGATCGACTTTGATGATGCCCATGTCCGCGCAGTCTTCTTTATCCCACTGCACCACCACGCGGCCCGGCATGGAAGCGGGCTCCAGCGGTACGACGGAATCCAGACGGCCCTCACAGATGACCATGCCGCCCGAGTGCTGCCCCAAATGCCGCGGCAGATCCTGCGCCGCGAGACACAACTCGAAATACTTGCGAATCCGCGGATGCGTAAGATCGAGCCCGGCATCGCACAGACGGCGATCGAGCGCATCGTTCTCGTCTTTGAATTCCCAGGTTGCCACCGCCGCTGAAATTCGCTTCAGCGTGTCCGGATCGAATCCCAGCGCCTTGCCCATTTCGCGCGCGGCCATGCGATTGCGATACGTGATCACGTTGGCGGTCATGGCCGCTCCACGCTGCCCATAACGGCGATAGACGTACTGGATCACGCGCTCGCGCTCGTCGCCGCTGGGCAAATCGAGATCGATGTCAGGCCACTCGCCGCGCTCCTCGGAAAGAAACCGTTCAAACAATAATTCCATCCCGATCGGGTCCACCGCCGTAATGCCGAGCGAGTAACAAACCGCGCTGTTGGCGGCCGATCCGCGCCCCTGCGCCAGAATTTTCTGTTCGCGGCAAAAGCGCACCAGGTCCCAGACAATCAGGAAGTATCCGGCAAGCTTCAGCTTTTCGATCAAGCTCAACTCGCGCTCGATCTGCCGCCGCGCCCGCTTCTTCAGTTCCACATCCGCCCGCCCATACCGGCTCTGCATTCCTTCCCGCGTGCGCTCCCGTAGAAACGACATCATGCTTTCCCCCTCCGGCACGGGATAGCGCGGGAACTCGTATCCCAAATCGTTCAGCGTGAACTCAAGCCGTGAAGAAAGTTCAACCGTGTTTGCGATGGCGTTCGGAAGATCCGCAAAGAGCGCTCGCATTGCCACGGGAGACTTGAGATGGCGCTCGGCATTCGGCGCCAGCAGACGTCCGGCAGTGGCTAGCGTGCGATGATGCTGCAGCGCGGTGAACGCATCCGCCAACTCGCGCTCCCGAGGCGTGGCATAGTTCACCCCATTGGTCGCGAGTAGCGGCAACTGCAAAGCTTCCGCGATATCGATCGCAACCCGGTTTCTATATTCTTCCTCGCGATGAAAATGCCGTTGCAATTCGACGTAAACATTAGATTGGCCAAACATCTCCGCCAGTCGCTTCACCGCTTCGAACGCCGCTTGCGGTCCGCCTTGCATTAGCGCCGCAGCCAACGGCCCTTCCTCTCCACCGGTCAGGCAGATCAAACCGTCAGCATGTTCAATAAAATCCGAGCTCGACGCGCAGGCTCCTTCTTTGCGCCCCGCGCGCAACTTCATCTTCGTAATCAGGCGGCAGAGATTCTGATATCCCGCGCGCGAAGCGACAAGAAGCGGAAGCCGGCAACTGCCAGCGATAAATTTGTCTGATTGAAATTGATTTTCATTTTCAACAAGTGTTTCACGTGAAACACTTTTGGTCGAAAACAAAGGACTTAGGCTTACTTCTGCCCCCATATGCGCCTTGATTCCAACCTTCTTTGCGGCGAGATGGAAACGCGGCGAGCCGTACACTCCATCTCGATCGAGCAATGCCATCGCCGGCATGCCCAGGTTCGCGCACACCGCGATCAGTTCCTCGGGAGTCGAAGCCCCTTCGAGGAAGCTGAATGCAGAGCGGGAATGGAGTTCAACGTACATCAGTTGCCAGTTGCCAGTTGCCAGCTTCCAGTTGTCAGTTGCTTTGACTGGGAACTGACAACCGGCAACTGGCAACTGCTCTTAGTCATACATTCCTTCTACAAACCAGTTTCCACTTAGCTTGTCCTGCACTAAGCGATACAACACGAGCCCAGTTGCCGGTTGCCGGTTGCCAGTTGTTGGTTCTCTTTCATTAGACTGGCAACTGGGCACTGGCAACTGGCAACTGCTTTCGGCGGACACGGCGATGTCCCACTCCTCGCGCGACCAGCCTTCCTGCTCCGACCAGTCGCCGGAAGAACGCCAGGGGCCGGCGGTCCAGACGATTTCGCCGGCAATGTCCTCGCGCTGCAGGCATCGCATTCGTACCGGCTTCGCTTCGCGCAAAATAACGCTCGCGCCCAGCGGCGGACGAAACAGGCGCAGGGCGATCACCGCGCTCATTTTTTCTTTTGCGTTTTCCTCGAGCTCACATGCACTGTCATTTTCTGGCATGGAGATATCCTTCTTTCGATTTCCGGACTGCTTAACTTTGGGCTCTGCAGGCGCGGGCTCTACGGGCGCGAAGTGCCGCACCGCAAACGCGCCTTCGCGATGCGTATCCAGTAATTCCACCGACCCCACTCTTCCCTCGCCGACAATTCCTGCGATGCGCGCCAGCGTCAGCTCCAGTTTTTCGGGCTCAGGAAAAACCGGCTGGAACAATCCACTCTGCAGGGCTCGCGGGGGCGCTGGATCCGCCGACAAATGGATCTTCACGATGGGCGCTCCCGGCGGATGCGCCTGCAAATCAAGCTGCAACAATTTAAGAAACACTTTCGCGTCCAGCATGGGAACCGGCAGCCGCAGCGTGCGGGTGAACGTCCGGGTGAAAGGCGCGCAACCGTTCGGCTGCGCGGCTGCGAGTTCCAGATTCAGATGCAGTTCCTGCGCCGCCAGAGCCCGCGCGTTCAATCGTGCGCACACTTGCTCCAGCATGCGGTTCAGCAAAAACGCCAGCGGTTCCAGCAACACGATGGGATATTCCAGATCCACACTCTCGGCAAAAATCAGCCGCGGTTCCAACACCCGCAAGTTGCGCGACACCGCGCCCCGCGCCAGCTTTTGCAGACGGATTCCGTGCTGCCCCAGGCGCTCGCTGACCGGAACTTCGGGAAGAGCGGCCAGCGCCCGCAGCTTGCGAATGCCCCAGCGATCAAACGTTTCCACCCAGCGTGCGGCCTCCTCCACATCGGAAGAAAAACTTTCCAGCACCACATCCACTGGTAGATCTCCCAGTCGCTCTGCTTCGCGCCCTTCGGGAATCAAGGTCACGCCGGGAAAACCGCGGGCTGCGAGTAATGCAGCATCCGGATTCGCGGCAACGGCGATGTTCGCTTCCAGTCCCATGTGAGAGACCCGCCGCGCCAAGTCGCGGGCAATCTTCGGCAGCGGACCCAGTAACGGCTCGAGTCCGGCGAGGTTCAGAAGCACGATGCCGGGCGCCGTGTCTTCCACTTCCGGAGAAAACGATTGCGCACAATCGAGCAGCGCAGCGTGTGCCGCCGTCTCCTGCGACTCCGAGCGCGAGCGCAGCACCAATTTCTCCCATGCTTCCAGTTGCGACTTGGTCGCGCCTACCTCCACGCCCGTTTGTCGCGCTCTTTCGTTGAGCGCCACGACTTTCTCCAGTGGAGGCCGTCCGGTGAGCACCGCGACCGAGCAGGCGCGCAACTCGGGCTCAAAGCGAATGATCGCTTGCACGGGAAAATCGGGGATGAAGATGCAGGCAAACATGATAGCTCTCAGTTCTCAGCTCTCAGTAAAGGCTCATGCATTGAATGATGAGGACGAGGAAGAGTTCTAGTCTGAGACTGGGAACTGAGAACTAGATAATTTCGAACTTGCGGCATAAACTATCCCGCCCACGCTGCTCGACTGTTGAAATGTGCTGTCGATTGCACGGGCTTCCGTTCCACCTTCCGTTCCAACCGCGAGCGCAACAACTCGGCGGTGATCTCGAATTGGTCCAGCAATTCTGAATGCGGCAGTTCCGAATGTGCCGGCCGATTTCCTGATGGCTGAGAGCTGACAGCTGACAGCCTTTTTCCTGAGACCTGACACCTGACACCTGACACTCTAAGCAGCACCGACGAGCAACTCCCTGCAATCGGCTGCTGTTCCAAAACCAGCAGCGCCGTCGGCGTGTGCTCAATCGCGCGGCGGAAGCGGAACCAGGATGCCAAAGGAATTCGCCGCGCGCTAGGCACCGGAACATCGCCGAGATCGAGAGCAATCATGCCGAAACCATTGCTCTGCAGCAGCAGATCGGTGACTTTCAGCATTTGTCCGAGCTGCGATTCCCAGCGCTGGACTCTCGGAAGAGACGTAGAACCGCAGCGGCTAAAGCCGAACCCATTTCCAGCAACTTGCGGTATGCCTGAAGGCATACCTTGATGCGAATCGGGCATACCCTGATACGAATCGCCGGTTTTTCCGCAGCCTGTTCGCGCCGCCGTAGGATGTTTACGCGATAGATATTTTTCTCCGCATCGCACCCACAGCAAACGGCTCATCTCCATGCCCGCAGCCGCCGCTGATGCTGGATCAAACGCATCGCTTGCATCCACCAGCGCACAAACTTCCCCTCGTTGTGTGGCGCGGGCCAGCGCGAAAAGCAACACGCTGGTTCTTCCCGATGAGGCCGTGCCGCAGATTTCCGTGAGGCAACCGCGAGCGAGGCCGCCGGTCAGCGAGTCCAGTTGCGGAATCCCGCTCGAAACCATTTCCGGCGCCGGGCGCACATCGAGGCGCGAAGCGGGAACGACTGCGGCCAGCTTGGGGATGGCTCCGACCTGGGCCAAAATCGCCGCGGTCTTCTTTGCCATCTGCTCGGCGGCCTTCTCCGCGTTCGAACGCGGAGAAGACCGCGGAGAAAAAATAAAAGGGCGGCCCGTGGCCGCCGATGAAAAAACCGGAGAGGCAGACATACTTTCTCGCAATTGTCAGGGAACGCAGAGGGCAGGATCAGCCCGGGCGAGGTCCGTAGCTTTCGCTTTTTATTCGCCTACATGAGTATCCCTCTCCGGCCTGCCGTTGTCAAGGCGGTTCGGACAGAATCATGACCAGAAGCGCAACGTGAAGACTTACAATGCTTTGCGGCCGCTCCAGGTCTCGAAAACCGCGAGACTTGGAGCACCCGACACCCGGTTTGGCTAGAACCAGCTTTTGTTATAATCGGGATTCGTCGCAATCCACCCGAGTGGCGCTATCGTCTAGGGGTTAGGACGGAAGATTCTCAATCTTCAAACCCGGGTTCGATTCCCGGTAGCGCTACCAACTCAACCTTTCCGCTATCAATCACTTGCACCATCCCGTAACACAGTCGCGTAAAACGATGTGACTAAAAATGTGACTTTCCTACTGCACCAACTGATTCCTTCTCTCAATCGCGTCGCGGATCTGCTTCGTGCCTGGATGGTTGTAGAGTCGCGTGGTATCGATCTTCTCGCTAAGGGGTCCACGGACACCTTCACCAACACTTTCTCTGGCCTCAACGACCTCGAGGCGATCAATGGAACCTACGTTGACTCGAACGGTGTGAGTCATGGCTTCCTGCGCGCTCCCGACCGGACCATCACCACGATCAACGTTGAGCGCGCAGGCACAGGCTCCGGTCAGGGCACCTCCGCCTATAGCATCAACAATTTCGGGGTGAACGCGGGAGTGTATACCGACTCGAACAACGTGAATCACAGCTTCGTTCTTTCTGCGAAGGGCGTGATCACGACGTTCGACGTTACGGGTGCGGGGACAGCTCCGGGCAGGGCACCTACGCTTTTAATATCAACGATTTCGGGGCGATCACGGGATACTACGTTGACGCGAGCAACGTAAATCACGGCTTCCTGCGCGCTCCCAGGGGAACCATCACTACGTTCGATGTCCCGGGTGCGGGCACAGGCTCCGGCCAAGGCACTCTCCCTTATACCAACAACTTGGGGGGGAGATCACGGGATACTACTTTGACTCGAACGGGGTTTTTCACGGCTTCCTGCGCAAGTAAGTGAGGGGCCAGCCGACCTTGGCTCCGCCACCCCGGAAGGCTCTGCCCCTCGATACGCGGCGAAGGCGTTGTCATTGCTCCTGCTCGAAGCGCCGCAGCAAATCGGAATCGGCGGAGGGGGAAAGACGGCAAGACCAGGGACTTTACGACTGGCATCGGCTCAGTGAATGCTACGAATCTAGAACCGGTCTCATAAACCCCAGGAGAATTTTCAATGGCTGCCTGCAAGCGGCAGAACATGCGCGACAAGTTCCCTGAGAAACTGATCCGAGTTCATAAACACCGCAAAGTGACCACCATCGATCGGCACAAACTCTTTGTGCGGAGCTTTGATTGCACCGAGATATTGCCTTGCGAGCGCGGTAGGAGTCGTAAAGTCCTCGGTTCCCTGGAAGAAAAACATGGGCACTGCAAACTCAAGCCCAAGATCCTTCGGCGTAGAGGATCTTGCCTGTGGAACGAGACGGTCGCCGCTTAGAATCTGCCCGTCGATAGAATCGTTCATATCTCGCACGGAATTACCGGGAGCGACCAAAGCAAGTCCAAGGGTTCCGGGGAGGAATCGATCCGCGCCTTCGAAACTATTCGCCCATTTGCGCTGTACGCCGTAGCCCTCACCGTTCGGGTAAGGTGGTGGGCCAATGCGGCGCAGTTCGGCAACAGCCTGCTGATTTCCGGTAGCCTGCGCTTTCTCCAGCAGCGCGACATACGCCACAGAGTAGTTCTTTGTTTCATCGGAGACCTGGCCTGTGCCCACGTAAGCGTAGAAAAGGTCTGGTCTGGCCTGCACCATTCGTAGGCCGAGGATCGAGCCAAAGGAGTGGGCGACGAGAACGATCCTGTCCTTGCCGAGACGCTTCCGCAGACATTCGGACAGTTCGATCCCATCTTGCGCAATGCGATCAAGGGTCATGGTGGACGCAACCGATGGACCGGTTTCCCGGAGCGTTCTACCCGCGCCTCGTTGGTCCCATTGCACTACGGTGAAGCGCTTTTCCCACGCCGCGAAGAGAGCGAATGACCAAGGATTTGTGACATCGCCTGGGCCGCCGTGAACAAATAGCAGCACAGGATTCTGTCGATCTTCCCCACGGATGGTGACCCATTGGTCGATGCCTCCGAGGTGAACGTACATTGCCTCGTCAACACCCTTTGCGGAGTCAATCGCATACTGCCTCGCGTTGCGCTCCCGCAAGAACGAAAGTGTCTGGTCGAACTTTCGATAGTCTGCATCGTTGTAAGCGGCTGCCGTCGTGCTCTCTCGTGCCGCGGATTGTTGCGGCGCTGGATTTTGTGCTGGTGCTACGACTGACAAGAAGGCAAAGAGGGAGACATAAACTCCGCAACAAGGCAACATGTGAACTCTCATAGTGAAAGGATACGGATCATGCACGTCGCCGGTTCCGTGACGCTCGGCAAGTTTCGATTGCCATGGTGGCGTCGAGGTACGAGTAGGCCACCTCATAATTGCCTGAGCAAGATTTGTATGCAACCGAGACGCACCATGCCGAAGAAGTTCTCGACGTGGTACTCCCAGCGGATCACCAATCGACGAAAGTGATGCAGCCAAGCAAAGAGTCGTTCCACTCGCCAACGCCTGCGGTACCGCCGCAACGGGCGACCGTCCTGTGTGGGTTCGCGGCGCTCTCCGCGATGGGGCGCGATCAGTGCTTAACCCGATTTGGCTGAATGGCTGGCTCCCATGACGCGAACCGTCCATTAAATCCAAACGATAAGAAAAGGGCGCGGTTCTCCTCGCCCTTTGTCTTTCCAGGCTCGAATTGCACCGTATGCCAAAACAAATCTACAGGGAGTAGGATACCTCGCAAATTGGCAAAACCAGCTAACACGGACGCCCGTTGAACAGTCCCACTATAAGAAGAGCCGATCCTGATTCTGGCCGAGTTCCACGGACGCGGAGCATTCCTCGTCGTCGTTCGCACGCGGTTGATTCGGGTGCTTATGATAACGTGTTTCCAGCAATTGCATCGAGTGGCGCAACGCTACATGGCGGGGCAACGGCCCGGTCACACGCTGCAGACCACCGCTCTGGTGAACGAAGCGTACCTGCGGCTGGTCGACTGTGCGCAAGTCAACTGGCAGGATCGGGCGCACTTTTTTGCCGTGTCTGCGCACCTGATGCGGCGTATCCTGATCGATTTTGCCCGCTCCCGCGGCTACCAGAAAAGAGGTGGCCACGTGCCTCACATTTGCCTGGAGGACGCCCCGTCTGTCTCCAACGAATCCGATGCGAACATCGTTGCCCTGGACGATGCGTTGAAGGCGTTGGCCAAGGTAGATGATAGGAAGAGCAGGGTGGTCGAACTTAGATTTTTCGGTGGCCTGAGTATTGAAGAAACCGCCGAAGTCTTGGCGGTATCGCCGGAAACAGTCGGAAGAGACTGGAAACTGGCAAAGATGTGGCTGCTGCACGAGTTGAGCGGGGAAAACTGAAACATGGAGCGTGAACTTTGGCGTCGGGTCGAAGAACTCTGCCAAGGGGCTATGGAGCTTGACCAGAGCCGCCGTGCTGAATTCCTCGAGCGCTCCTGTGGGGCCGATAAAGAACTTCGGCGTAAAGTGGAGGCGCTACTGGCTCACGAGACCAAGGCCGAGCACTTCATAGAGTCGCCCGCTCTGGAAGTGATCGGCAAACTGGTGGCCGGCGAGCGGGGGATAAGGGAAGGGGAAGCGAAACTGATCGGCACAACAGTGTCCCATTACCGGGTTGTTGAAAAGCTGGGCGGCGGTGGTATGGGCGTGGTCTACAAGGCTGAGGACACGGAGCTCCGCCGTTTTGTCGCATTGAAATTCCTGCCCGATGAACTAGCACGCGATCCGCAGGCGCTGGAACGCTTTCGCAGGGAAGCCCAAGCAGCCTCCGCACTGAATCATCCCAACATCTGCTCGATCCATGAAATTGGCCGTCAAGAGGGACAGCCCTTCATCGTCATGGAGTTTCTGGACGGCATCACGCTGAAGCATCGGATTGCGGGGCGTCCTCTAGAGACCGACTTGATCCTATCGCTGGCGATCGACATTGCCGATGCCTTGGACGCGGCCCATGCCAAGGGAATCGTCCACCGCGACATCAAGCCCGCGAACATTTTTGTGACCAAACGCGGACATGCAAAGGTTCTCGACTTCGGGCTGGCCAAGGTCTTACTCAAGCCCGAAGGCCTTGACATGAACGCCTCGACCTTGGAGACGTCTCTTACCAGCCCCGGCGCTGCCGCGGGCACGATCGCATACATGTCGCCGGAACAAGTCCGCGCCAAGGAACTGGACGCCCGAACCGACCTGTTCTCTTTTGGAGTAGTGCTCTACGAGATGGCAACGGGCGTGTTGCCATTCCGGGGTGAAAGCTCGGGAGTGATTTTCGAGGCCATTCTGAACCGGGCCCCAGTTCCTCCCGCGCAGCTGAATCCCGACGTGGCCCCGGAGTTAGAACAGATCATCAACAAGTGTCTGGAAAAAGACCGCAATCTGCGCTACCAGCACGCCTTGGAAATCCGAACTGACTTGCAACGGCTGAAGCGGGACACAAATTCGGCGCGAACGACAACAAGTGCGAAGCCCGGAGCCGCAAGCGGCATGGGAAAACACTGGAAGACCATTGTTCCTGCTGTGGCTGTACTGGCGTTGTCAGTCGGTGGTTACTTCTACTTCCACCGAGCTCCGAAGCTCACCGACAAGGACACGATTGTCCTCGCCGATTTCATCAACACTACGGGCGACGCCGTGTTTGACGGCAGCCTGCGCCAGGGGCTCACCATCCAACTCGAGCAATCGCCCTTTCTGAAAATCATGGACGACGAGCAGGTACAACAAGACCTGCGGTTGATGAGCATTGCTCCCGCGAGCCATATCACAAACCAGATCGCACATGACATCTGCGTGCGGGACGGAGCTGCGGCCACGATCGACGGCTCCATCGAGAGCCTGGGTAAGAACTACGTCATCACGCTACAGGCAACGACTTGCCGGGGCGGCGCGACGCTGGCTCGGGAACAGATTCAAGCGGGCGACAAAGAGCACGTGTTGAACGCGTTGGGAACCGCCGCCACGGCCATGCGGGCCAAGCTGGGAGAGTCGCTCAACTCGATCCAGAAGTTGAATCGTCCGCTCGAACAAGCCACCACTCCATCGCTGGAAGCTCTCCAGAACTACACTGCGGGTTATTCCGAGATGGGCCAGGGCCAATTTCTGGCCGCTGTCCCGTTGTTTGAGCGCGCCATTGCACTCGATCCAAATTTCGCGATGGCTTACCACTTCCTTGGTGCCGCGTTCCAAAATGCCGGGGACATAGAGCGCAGCCGGGAATACACACAAAAAGCTTTCGGTTTGATCGACCGAGTTTCCGAGTATGAGCGGGACCTGATTGCGGCTGACTACTACTCGTATGATGGCCAGTCTGACAAAGCGATTGACGCATTCCGGTTGGGTATCCAGAACTATCCCCGCTTTTGGGGATTCCATAACAACTTGAGTGCCGAGTACATAGACCTGGGGCAATTCGAAGAGGGGCTCAAGGAGGGCCAGGAAGCGACTGGGCTACTACAGGCGAACGCTGAACCTCCGTACCGGCGCCAACTGGACGCCTACATGTGCCTGGATCGGCTCGCCGAGGCGAAGCAATTAGCGGAGAAACTGCGGGCGCAGGGACTCGGCGGAGCGAGGATCCACCAGCGCTTCCTCGAAATCGCTTACGTGGAGGGCGATGATGCGGCCGCTGCGCGGGAGATTCAATGGTTCGCAGGCAAGCCGGCGGAGTACCTCAGCTTTGGCTTGCAGGCGGCCAATCAGAATGCTCTTGGCCAGCGTCGCGAGTCGAGCAAACTGTACCGGCGAGCCGCAGAGACGGCGCTGCGCCATGGGCTCCGGAACGCCGCCGCCGAATTTGAAGAGGCCGATGCGCGTGCCGACGCGCTGTCGGGTAATTGCCAGGCCGTGCGGCGACTGGGGCGTCCTGCGCTGGCACTGGCCCTGTGCGGCGATGCGGTCCAAGCGGAAAAGCTCGCCGGGGAGACTTCGAAGCTGTTTCCAAACGGAACCCTCTGGAATGCGGTGCATTTACCCGCAATTCGCGCTGCGATCGCGCTCAAGCGCGATCAGCCCGCCAAAGCCGTGGAACTGCTGGCATCCGCCTCGCCGTACGAGCGTGCTTACCCCGAGGCGGTGTACCTGCGGGGCTTGGCTTACCTGGGTCTGCGGGAAGGCGCTGAGGCAGCGGCTGAGTTCGAAAAGATCCTGGATCACAAAGGTGCCAATTGGGTCAGCGCTTGGCAACACCCCTATTGGGGACAGTTCTACTCGCTTTCCTACCTGGGGCTGGCGCGCGGCTCCGTGCTCGCTGGCGACACGGCGAAAGCCCGCACCGCCTACAAAGATTTCCTCACGCTCTGGAAGGATGCGGACCCCGACGTCCCAATCCTGAAAGAAGCCCAGGCAGAATACGCGAAGCTGAAGTAAGCGGGTTACGCCGCAAGGAGGCCCCTTCTGAGATCTAAAGGGATCAGTACCGGTAAACGCGCCAGGGGGCTGTAGTTCTGAAATTGTGGAATCTGAAATCGAAATTCTGTTGGTGTAACGTGCGCTTTCGTGCTACTTCATCTCGAGCAGCGCAGCCATCGTTTCCACTCCGTCCCACAGATTCTGCAAACGCAGGTTCTCATTGGCGGCGTGCTGATTGTCGTCGTAGTTGGCGATGGGTACCGTGATGGTGCGCGTCTGCGCGGCGCGTTCCATCGCTCCCACTTTGTCTTGCCTGTCACAGCCAGATGTGAGCACCGTCACAGCGAGATGGTTACCAGACCTGATAGTTATCAGGTTCGGCATAGATCCGCTGGAAGTGTTGCAGGCGATGTCGTTGAACGCCAGAAACTCCGGCGAAGCTCTGCCCAGGTAGCGGGTTCATGACCGAAGAAGAGATTGCTTCCCAACTTATCGCGGAACGAGAACGATTAGAGCAAGCGGCCGGCTGGGCACAACCGCGGCTACGGCACTTCCGCCGCCCAGAGGAGCGACCCTTCACCGCCGAGGAGCGCCAGAGGGTCACCATTCTCTTCGGCGGGCTCACTTGGAAGCACGAGAAATTTATCCAGGCTGTGTTTCACGGGAGCGGCTACCGCTGCGAAATCCTGGCTAACCCGAATCTCACCGCCTATCACCTGGGCAGGGAGTTCGGGAACCCCGCACAGTGCAATCCCACGTATTTCACAGTAGGCAGTCTGATCCAGTACCTGCGCCAATTGGAAGCACGCGGGCTCAGCAAGCAGGAAATCCTGAACAACTACGTCTTTTTCACATCGGGCGGGTGCGGGCCGTGCCGCTTCGGAATGTATGAATCCGAGTTCCGGATGGCGCTGGACAACGCAGGGTTTGGAGGATTTCGCGTCCTGCTGTTTTCGCAGAACGACGGTCTCAAGGCCAGTTCTGGCGAGTCTGGGCTGAAATTCACCGTAGATTTTGGTATGGGAATGTTGAACGCGCTCAATCTGGGCGACGTCACGAATGAGATGCTTCATCAGCTACGTCCCTACGAGATTACTCCGGGCGAAACCGAGCGCGCTTTCGCCGAGATCATGGACACTCTGAGCGCCTTTCTGCGCGAGCGCACACGCTTTGAGATTCTGGAGCGGGCGCCGGTGTGGATTAGCTCCCGCCTGGCGCAGAAGAAGAAGTTGAAAGACATTTTCAACACGTTGGGCAAGGTGCGTGACCACTTGTACGGCAATGCCTACCGCGATGTGTTGCGCCAATGTCGGGAGCGCATTGGCCAGGTGGAAGTAGATCGGCTTCGAGTGAAGCCGGTGGTCAAGATCACTGGCGAATTCTGGGCCCAACTCACCGAGGGCGATGGCAACTTCAATATGTTCGCCTTCCTCGAAGGCGAAGGCGCCCACGCGCTGGTGGACTCGGTGGGCAACTGGATCATGTATTTGATGCACCAGGCAAAGGCCAATGCGAGTAATCGCAAATCCCTCGACGCTCCCCACGCACGGCCATCCTGGTGGGATTGGAAAAGATTGCTGCTTAACGAGTGGCATTTCCGCAAGAAATGGCTGCTGCTGACGCTGGGCGAGCGCATTTGGGCCCGCCAATACGCACGGGTTGTGGAGGGGTTGGGCCACGTGGCGCATCCGCTGCCACCGCAAGAGGAACTGTCGCGGCTGGCTCACCCCTTCTATCACTCGCTGGCCCGCGGCGGAGAAGGCCATTTGGAAGTGGGGAAAAATGTCTACTACACCGTCCATCACCTGTGCCACATGGTGCTGGCGCTGAAGCCATTCGGCTGCATGCCGTCATTGCAGTCGGATGGAGTGCAGTCGGCGGTGCTCAGCCGTTTTCCCGAGATGATCTTCCTGCCCATCGAGACCGCAGGCGAAGGGGAAATCAATGCCCACAGTCGGGTGCAGATGGCGCTGGGAGAAGCCAAAGCCAAGGCCAGAGCTGAGTTCGACCGTTGTCTGGAGAGTACCGGGCAGCGGCTGGAAGATATTCGGGACTACGTTGCGGAAAACGCGGAGTTGCGCAGCCCGCTCTACAGGGTTCCGCGCCGCAGCGATGTGGCGGGCGTGGCGGCTAATTTCGTTCTGCACGTGAGTAACCGGATGAACGGGAAGTTGTACAGGTCCGGCGCCAGAGGGCGCAAACTGGCATGAGCGGCATCCACAACAATGGCATTGCTTACTTGGCCGGCCTCGACGTCGGCTCGACGACGGTGAAGGCGGTGGTGGTTGATGTGCGCAGCGACCAGATCGTGTGGCGGGACTACCAGCGTCACGAGACCCGTCAACCGGAAAAGCTGCTCGAATTCCTTCGCGCGATGGAGAGGGAGGCTGGAATCACTCCCGGCAACTGCCGGGTGTTCATTACCGGATCGGGCGGCAACTCGCTCGCCGGGCTGATGGGCGCGAAGTTCGTGCAGGAAGTCAACGCCGTCTCGCTGGCCGTCGAAAAGCTGCATCCGGAAGTGAATTCGGTCATAGAGCTCGGCGGGCAGGACGCAAAAATCATCATTCTTAAGGAGGACCTGAACCACGGCCGCAAGAGAAAGATTCCCTCCATGAACGACAAGTGCGCCGGTGGAACAGGCGCGGTGATCGACAAGATTGTTGCCAAGCTGAAGATCCCTTACGACGAACTCGGCGAGCAAGGCTACAACGGTATCAAGCTGCACCACGTGGCCGGGAAATGTGGCGTCTTTGCCGAGACCGACATCAACAGTCTGCAGAAACAAGGCGTCCCGGCAGATCAACTGATGGCTTCGCTGTTCGATGCCATCGTTTTACAGAATCTGACCGTCCTGACGCGGGGACACACTCTCCGGCCGCATGTTTTGCTGTTGGGTGGGCCGAACAGTTTTATTCGCGGCATGCGCGAGGCTTGGCAGCACAACATTCCACGTGTGTGGAAGCAGCGCGGACTCGAACTCGCCGAGGGCGCCAGCCCGGAAGATCTCATCAAGGTTCCAGCGGACGCGCTGTACTATGCCGCGATCGGCGCAGTGGAGTTTGGCAAGACGGAGGACGAAGCGATAGGCCGGTACCTGGGAACGGAATGTCTCGAGCACTATCTTCGCGAGGGAAGGCCAGCGGAAAAGACGAAGGCGGGTAGCCGCGGGCTCTGGACCTCCACTGATGAGCTGGAAGAATTCCAGACGAAGCATGCGCGCCAACCCTTCATGGCGGCAACTTTCCATCCGGGAAAGAAGGTTGACGCATTTATCGGTCTGGATGGCGGTTCCACTTCGACCAAAGCTGTCCTGCTGTCGGAGAGCGGCGAAGTACTGTGCAAGGCCTACCAGCTTTCTCAGGGCAATCCTATTGAAGACACGAAAGAGTTGTTCGAATCTCTCCGGCAGCAAGTGGAGTGCCAGGGAGCGCGTCTTGAAGTGCTTGGAGTCGGCACCACCGGCTATGCCAAAGATCTCCTGCGCGATGTGCTGCACGCCGATGTGGCGCTGGTGGAGACCGTGGCCCATACTCAATCGGCGCTGCGCTTTCATCCTGACCCGCACTGCATCGTTGACGTTGGTGGCCAGGACATCAAGATCATCGTGCTGCATAACGGGCGTATCAAGGACTTCCGCCTGAATACGCAATGCTCGGCCGGCAATGGCTACTTTCTGCAGTCCACCGCCGAGGGACTGGGTGTTCCGGTGGAAACGTATGCTGACCTCGCTTTCACGGCTGAAATCATGCCGGTGTTCGGCTACGGGTGCGCGGTGTTCCTGCAATCGGACATCGTGAACTTCCAGCGCCAGGGCTGGCGCGCAGAAGAGATTCTGGCGGGCCTGGCCGCTGTGCTCCCGAAGAACATTTTTCAGTATGTCGCCAATGTGCCGAATGTGGCGAAGCTGGGCACGCGCTTCATCCTGCAAGGGGGCACTCAGAAAAACCTGGCGGTGGTGAAGGCGGAGACCGACTTCATCTGCGCCAGTTTCCGGGACTCTGGGCAGCGGCCCGAGATCCTCGTTCATGAGCACTGCGCCGAAGCTGGCGCCATCGGGGCCGCCGTGGAGGCCGTGCGATTGTGGCAGAACGGCCGGCGCACGAGTTTCATTGGACTGGATGCGGTCGGCAGAATCACGTATCACACTACGCGCAACGAAGACACGCGTTGCCACTTCTGCAAGAACAATTGCTTGCGCACCTTCGTGGATGTCCAAACCGGCAGCGTGGCGGAAGAGGACAACTCGCCACTCCAGTCCAACGTGCCGTTGCCGGCAGGCGAGCAGCGCATGATCATTGCCACCTGCGAGAAGGGCGCGGTGGAGGACCTGGACAGCATGCGCGAAATCAAAGCGGGCCTGGACGCGATCAAGGCCGCCCACCCGAACCTGGTAGATATGGCGGCGCACGAGGTGTGGAAAACGCATTGTCCAGCCTTGATCGCCGATCCGATCCCGCCCACCTCCTGGCGAAAGTCGTTTCGCCAGCGCATCAAGGTCATGAACGATCGACCAAACCTGCGCATTGGAATCCCGCGAGTGCTGAACATGTACGTGTATGCGCCATTGTTCAGCGCGTATCTGCAGAGTCTGGGCGTACCGTCGGAGAACATTGTTTACTCCGATTTCACCACTAATGAGATGTACCGGGCTGGCTCGAGCCGAGGGTCGATTGATCCGTGCTTCCCCTCGAAAATCACTATCGCGCACTTTCACAATTTGATTTACACGAAGCATATTCACAAGCCGCTCGATTGCATTTTTCTGCCAATGTTTGACGTATTGTGCTCACCGCTGGTGAGAACTCGCGCCTGCAACGCCTGCCCGACCGTCGCCGTGACTCCCGAGACGGTGGAGGCGGCCTATACCAAAGAGATCGACGTCTTCGCCCAGCACAACATCAGCTACCTGCATCCGCTGGTGAACCTGTCTGACCGCAAGCTGTTCGCGCGGCAAATGCTGGAGTGCTGGCAGCCAGTGTTGGGACTTTCGGTGGAAGAAAACGAACGGGCGGTCGAAGCAGGTTATAAAGCTTGGCACGAGTATGAGAACTCCATGCGAAAGCGCGCCCGTGACGTGCTCGACATGCTGGAACGGGAGAATCGATTGGGCATTGTAATGCTGGCGCGGCCCTACCACCACGATCCTGGACTGAACCACGGCATCCTGGAAGAGTTGCAAAAGCGGGGCTATCCGGTGTTTTCTCAAAACACCCTGCCGCTGGATGAAGATCTGCTGGAGCGGCTTTTTGGCGAGGAAGTGCGCGCCGGCATCATCAGTCACCCGCTCGACATTTCCGACGTATGGAAGACAGCCACCGCGGCCAGCAGCAATATGAAAGTGTGGGCCGCCAAATTTACGGCACGGCATCCCAACCTGGTGGCCCTGGAGATTTCCAGCTTCAAATGCGGCCACGATGCGCCGGTTTATACAGTGGTCGAACGCATCATTGAACAGTCCGGCACACCTTACTTCTGTTTCAAGGATCTGGACGAAAACAAGCCTGCCACCTCCATCAAGATTCGGGTTGAGACCATTGATTATTTCCTGAAGCGCTACCGCGACGATCTGCTCCGCAGAAAGCAAGCCGAGTCGGAGATTACAACGCGACTCTGCCAATATGAGCGCTGGTTGCGGGAATCGCACGGCTTACCCAACGTAGACTACCCTGATTGTGAACGCCGAGAAATTCCTGCTACCGCCGGATGGGCGCGCTGTCCCGAATGATGCACAACGGGAGGATGTGTCTGCAAGACGGGCTAACCGAAATCTCCGGGGCCAGAAGTCCTCTTCGGGGCCATCACCACCCGGCTTCTCTGGGGCAGTGCTGGTTGGCTGATTTTCTGTAGCAACGTTTTTTGTTTCGCCAACCACAAACACGGGATGAGTCGACGCAATCAGAAAGCTGCGCGGGCGCTCACAGTTGAGGACATAGTCCACGGGCTCACTGCGGTCTGACTTGCCTTGGCTCACCAGGCTCAGCGAGATCTCATGGCCTCCTCTGGTGGTAATCAGGGCGTTGGTTTGCGCTGGTTTTGCGCTGGTTGCTTTGAAAAACACCAACTGCGGCTCGGCTTCGGAGTGGTCGGCCTTAAAAGCACCCTGATCGCCCAGTACGACCGAGCTCACCTCCTCCAACACCCGCTCCGACTGACGTATCCTGGCCGCAAGTGCAAGACCACAACTTGTTCCGGGTCAATATTCAGGCTCACGATTCGCGCCTGCGGAAGATCGGCTTGCGCTGAAGCTATATGCAGCAGCAGGAGACCGGCCGTTGTCAGATGCACCAAACTCAAACAAATTTTCATCTCACATCTCTTTCCGAACTGGGGTTCGTAGTTCTTGGTTTAATTCCGGCTTGACCGAGGTAAGTTGTTCTAATTCTTGCCACGTAGGCGTAGAACGATGGCTGCCGACGGTCGACCGAGCGAACGGAACCAAAGCCAAAATCAAAACCGTCATGTCGGCTATTTTTTCGCATGCGGTTCGTTGGGAATTCTGCCCCTACAATCCGATTTCATCGGGAATTCCGGTGGGAACGGGAGGGAAACGGGGGCCGAGCGTCGGGGTGCGCGTCAGTGCCAAGAGGCGAGAAGATCCGCTGGTGTTGTCACCGGAGGAAGTCAAACTTGGCCTGACCGAGATGCAGTTCCGCGACCAGCTCCTGGTGTTCCTGATCGGAGCATTGGGAATTCGTCGGGGAGAGAGGGGAGCGCTTCGCTGGCTGGATTGCAACTTCTCGACCGGGGTCTTTCACATCCGCCACTCGTATTACTGGCGGCGGGGAGGCCATTTGAAAGACACGAAGACGGAAGGCTCGGCGAAGCCTCTGCCCATGCAGCCGGCATTGAAGAATGCACTGCTCGAGTGGAGAACGCTGAGCTGTTATCGGCAGAATGCGGATTTCGTGTTTCCGTCACTTCATGCGAAGGGACGGAAGCCGCTGGATCTAGCGGCGGTGCTCAACCGCAAGATCAAACCCGCGTTCGCCAAGTTTGGCATCCACGGAGTGGGCTGGCATACCTTTCGGCACACGGTCGGAAGCATGCTGGCCGAGATGGGCGAGCACCAACTCACCATCCGCGACTACCTTCGCCACAGCAATCTGAACGTGACCAACAAGTATTTGCAGGCCACGTCGGAGAGCAAGCGGACAGCACAGGACAAACTGGTCGGCGCAATCTTGCCCCCCGGCCTCTTGTCGCAAAGCAAAACCACCCTCATTCAATAGCCCTGCCGCGCGCGATGCGAGCGATCAAAAGCGTCAAGATTCAGACATTCCCTGACGTCACTTTGGAGTTGGGGCCCTCAGTTGGACCCAGATTGGGACCCAGATTTTTGGACGGGTTTTCTAACTGGTTGAGAAATATGGTAGGCACGAGGAGACTCGAACTCCTGACCTCTACCGTGTCAAGGTAGCGCTCTAACCAACTGAGCTACGCGCCTACAGTGAGCCGTTTCAATAGTTTAGCAAACTTTTGCTGACGGCCGAAAACGGAAATCACCTGTAAAACGTCACCTGTAAAACTCAGTTTACCGCGTTCGAACCGTTTCGCAAAATCGCGCTGAGCTATGCGAGATGACATTTCTTCCACCGTCGGCGTCTTCTCCCGGCGTGCTCTCTCCGTGGAACCCCACCTGCATTGGTTGCGGGCCCCACCGACCATAAACGTGCCTCTCTCGGCATCTGAGCGGCAGAGCGGGTGGGTTCTAGGGGACGCCGCACCAGAACTTCGGTCTAGTTCGGAAACACGTTATCAATTTCCTCATGATTTGTGCTGCTCACTGTACGGCAGCGTAATGGCAGCCGCGGTCGCATCATCATTGGCCATCAAGCTTTCCCCAAAAGAAGCATTCCTAAACTCAACGGCGACACGAGGCCGCGAAGCGTGCCTGGCGTTCTTCCCCCAAAACCAGATTGGCTGCAAGGCTCGCGTCAAAAAATCGATTTCTAGCACCTGCTGCCCGATCTTACGTTCCAACTCCGCGATCCGCGTCTCCTCCGCCCGTTTCTGCCCCACGCTGGAACTCTCATAACGTTTTTGTCACGGTTGTCTCC
>CZKY01000071.1_pt1 | contig 30685 bp, 16 predicted proteins | sample 2454881 | NCBI WGS metagenome assembly CZKY01 (sample SAMEA3539301, study PRJEB10725) | soil metagenome | biome: tundra; feature: field; material: soil | place: USA | collected 2010-05 | depth 0.15 m | reverse complement strand
GGTCAATCCTCAGCATGCCATCCGCTCCAGGCTCATCTTGTGTTGGAATCTCACCTCCCCTTCAGGCTCATCTTGTATTGGATAAGACTCCCTGATGACATCGTTGCGGGGTCGTGGCACAATTGACTGGGTGAAACGAGATGAGCTCCCATATCAGCAGCCCCAATACTGAAGCGGCGATCCTAGCCCGCCTCATCCAGATCGGGCAGGAGGAGTTGTCGCGCGGTGCAGCTGAATACCTGTTATCGATTCGCTTCGGCGATCGCGACACCGCTCGCATGAACGAGTTGTCCGAGTTGGCTCGTCAGGGCAAGCTGACCAGCGAAGACCAAGCCGAACTCGACAGCTACCTCCACGTCGGGAACCTTCTCGCTGTCATGCAGTCCAAAGGGCGGCGCGCCTTGCAGCGTGCGGCTCAATAATCAGGGAAATTGAACGCAGATCTCATCCGCCAGGTTTGGCAACGCTGACCCAAACGATGCTTCCGATTATCGTTTGAATTGCCGACGCACCGCCAACAGAAACAGCGTGCCCAGTGTTGAGGTGAGGATCATCTCCGCAAGCTTCGCCGCAGTCCCCCAAGGATCCGCTGGTTCGTAAGCCATGTCTCTCAGGAATAGAGAGATGCTGACCGTGGTGTTCGCGCTGTGACCCACAAGCGCCAGCCGCGCCCGCCAAATCGGGCGCGTGTCGCCGCTATCCTGTAATGGATGCCAATAGGTCAGCTTCTCGGCGTTCGCTGAGGCCGTCACTGGAGTTCCGCTTCGTCCCGCACTCAGACGCAAACCCGCCACCGGATAGAGAAGCATGAATACAAAAAGCACCAGCGTCAGCCACCACGTCGGCCTCACGTAGCTTTCGCCGTACTCGCTGGCGTACTTGTACCACGCCACCAACCCCAAATTGCGATGCAGCCAGCGCAGCGCTTTGTTGTGGCGGTCGCTGGCCAGCCGCTTCATCTCCATTTCGCCGTAGTGGAAGTCGCCCGCCGTCCAGTAGTCTCGCCGGTCGTCGTAGTTTTTCTTGAGGTGCTGATAAAGTTCGGCGACGAGGCGGTAGTTGCGCGGGTTGGGATTGTTTTTTGGAGGCTGTAGATCTACCGTAGGTCCAAATTTATAGTGCTGGCTCTGATATTGAGGGTCCACAATCTCGTCTAAAACCATCCACTTCCCGTTGGCACGTTTGCGCCACGTAACGTCGGAAAAGGTCACCTTTGAAACGTCGCAATTGTGGAAGAGCGCTTGTCCGAGGTCGGTTTTGTAGAAGGTTACTTTTTTCGGCTCTTCAAAATCCGCGCCGGAGAAAAACGGGCCGGGTTGGTGGTTCTTGTCTTGGGCGTCCTGTCGGAACTTGGTTTGCTCAAATTGAGCGGGGCCCGCAAAATGGGTGCCCAAAAAGTCGACCATCCCTGCAAATTTGGATTTCAGGAAGCGGGCCTCCTGCGTGAATGTGGCACCACGAAAATCAACATCTTGCATGAACGTGGCAAAGTTGAAGTGGGCGCCCTGCGCGAAATTGGCCTGAGGGAAGCGGGCCTCCTGCGTAAAAATTGCCCCATTGAAGTGCGCCTTCTGATTGAACGTGGCGTCAGAGAAGTCGGCATTCTGCGTGAACGTGGCATAAGGGAAGTCACCAACCTGCGTGAACTCGGCACATTTGAAGCCCACTTTCTGGGTGAACTTGGCCTCTCTGAAGGTGACCACCTGCCTGAATGTGGCCCAACAAAAGTCGACCTCATGCGTGAACGTGGCATTCCAGAAGTTGCACCCAGCCGCGAATGTGCGTCCTCGGTACTGCGAACTCGGAAAAACGAACCGAGTAAAGTACGCCACTCCGTCTCCCGCATTCCCGCAGGATGCGTTCAAACTCTTCCTGGAATTCCGCATCGCTCTTCTCGGGGTCGGGAGAGTGCATCAGGCACACCGGTTTTTCGTCCACTCCGGGCGGCGCATGGTGTAGGGGCCGACCGCAGGGCTGTTCGCCGTGCATCTCGACTGGACAATGCCCTTGCGCCCCTGACCCGCCCCCGCCGCAGGATTCGCCTTGTCCTCGCCCCGCCATACTGGATCAAAAGTCTAGCACGCGCTGGCTCGTGGTTTTTGCCGAGGACGCGGACACGGCAGAGATCCGCATTTCATCCGCGTCTCTCGGCGCGCTCGGCGTCTCCGCGGTAGATTTACTACACGACCAGCGACGGCGGACAAGAGTGTCCGCCCTACATGATGTACCACAATCGCTCCCGCTCTCATGCTAGACTCGCAATGAGTCCACACCCTTGCGGATGCGCATTCTCACCCGCTATATCCTGAGAGAAGTCGTCTCCCACGCCTTGATCGGCGCGGCCGTTTTCACTTTCGTTCTTTTCACCCGCGACCTCGGCCGGATCCTCGAACTTGTGGTGCGCAACAGCGCCCCGCTGCCGAGCGTTGCAGAAGTCTTTTTCTTCACCGTCCCCGTCGCGCTCACTTACACGATTCCCATGGGCGTGCTGGTCGGCATCCTCATCGGACTCAGCCGTCTGGCGGCGGACAGCGAGATCACCGCCATGCGCGCCAGCGGCCTGGGCGTGTGGACCTTCCTGCGGGTGATCTCAATCTTCGTGGTGGTGGCATGGCTGCTCGCTCTCGGCAACAGCGTCTATCTCGCGCCCCGCTCGCTCGCCGCCCTGGGAAAACTCCAGGACCGCCTCAAGTCTTCCCAGGCTTCTTTCGAAGTTCAGCCCCGCGTGTTTTACGAGGGATTCCCGAAGATCATCCTGTACGTGCAGGACGTCAAGGCCATGTCCGGCGGAGCCCTCTGGAAAGGCGTGTTCCTCGCCGATTTGACTGACCCATCCTCGCCGCGCATCAGCCTGGCGCGCGAGGGCCTGCTCGTCAGCCAGGGGCCCGATACTCTGGACTTGCATCTCACCGACGGTTCCACTCACGAAACCGATCCCAAGAATCCGGACCAGTATCAGATCTCCACCTTCCAGACCACTGACATCCCCATCCAGATTCCCGCGTCACAAAACAATCAGGAACACGAACCCACATCACTGGGTGAGATCAAAGTTGCGGACCTTCTCCGTGTCGCACGAACCGCCGATCCCGTCACCCGCCGCTGGCACTTGCTCGAATACCATCGTCGCCTCGCGCTACCGACCGCCTGCATCGTCCTGGCCCTGGTCGGCATTCCTCTCGGCCTCTCGTCGAAGAAAGGCGGCAAGTCCAGCGGATTTGTCCTGACCATTCTGCTGGTCTTTCTCTACTATTCGATTTCTTTGATCGGAGTGTCTTTCGCGCGTCAGGGACGCCTCTCTCCTGCCGCCGGGGTTTGGCTCGCCGATTTCGTGTTTCTTGTGGGAGGAGTTTTTCTGCTCTGGCAATCGGAACGGCGCCCGATCGAGCTGGCTGGGTTCCGCTCCTGGTTCAAGGCTTCGAGGTTGAAGACTTCGGGGGGCACATCTTCGACGTCCAGCCTGCCGGCGCCAGCGCTCCCGCTGAACGGCGAGTCGTCCCGCCCGGCGCTTCGCGAGAACATCCTCACCCGCTGGCCCAGGCGCTGGCGTTTATTCAATCTTCATTTCCCGACTATCCTCGACGATTATGTGCTGCGCGGCTTTGCGCTCTACCTCACCCTGATCGTCGCCGCTTTCTTGATGCTGCTGCTGGTGTTTACCCTGTTCGAGTTGCTGAGCGACATCCTGCGGAACCAGGTCTCACCGCTCACCGTGGGCGAATACCTGCTGAACGTAGTGCCATATTTTCTTTACAACACTACGCCTCTCAGCATGCTGCTGGCGGTGCTGGTCACCTTCGGCCTGCTGCAGCGGTCGAATGAAATCACGGCGATCAAGGCCACCGGCATCAGTCTTTATCGCATCATCGTCCCGGTCCTGATCGCCTCCATCCTGGTCGCGGGAGTGCTCTTCCTCTCGGATCAGCTCTATCTGCCCTACACCAACAAGCGTCAGGACGCGCTTCGCAACCGCATCAAGGGCAAACCTGCGCAAACCTACCTTCGCCCCGACCGGAAGTGGATCTTCGGCCAGCGCTCTGACATTTATTACTATCAATTCTTCGATCCCGACCGCGATGTTTTCGGCGGCGTCTCCGTATTCCAGTTCGATCCGCACACTTTCCAGATCACGCACCGCATCACTGCCGACCGCGCACACTGGTCGAACTCCATGGGCCGGTGGGTTTACGAGCAAGGGTGGGAGCGAAGCCTGAGCGGCTCCGCCATCGAGAGCTACCGCAAGTTCGATGCGGCCACCTACCCCGAACTGGCGGAAGCGCCCGCCTACTTCAAGAAGGAAATCAAACAATCGTCGGAAATGAGCTATGAGGAACTACACCGCTACATTCACGATCTTGAGCAGAGCGGCTTTGACGTGGTGCGCCTGCGCGTGCAACTGCAAAAGAAGATTGCCTACCCGCTGATCACACTGGTGATGGCCGTCCTCGCCATTCCCTTCGCGCTTTCCGCCGGCAAGCGCTCCGCGGTGGCAGGGGTTGCGACCGCCATCGGCATCGGCGTTGTCTATTGGACGATCTCTGGCCTGTTCGAGGCAATGGGCAACTTGAGTCAGCTTCCGCCCGCGGTCGCTGCCTGGTCTCCAGACCTGGTCTTCGGCTTTATCGGAGGCTATCTAATTCTTCGGATGCCAACGTAATCATCGGGGCATTGAATCATTTAGTCATTGAATCATTGAAAACCTAAGTTCCCAGCGGGTTTTCAATGATTCAATGCCTCAATGACCAAATGATTCAATGGCTCACCGCGCGGCCATCCCGCTCGGCCCCGCCGGACTGGTCGTTGTGGTTGGACTGCTCATCGATCCGTTGGTCGTGCTCAACGTGAAGCCCGAGATGTTACTCGACACGCTGTTCGACGTGAAGAGAAACTGGCCGGTATTGTTTACGCTGGGGTGCAACGCCAGCGCCACCGGCTGCGATCCGGTCGGCTGGTTCACCGGGGCAGTCAACACGCCCGTCGTCGTGTTGATTTGATATCCATAAACCTGGCTCGAGCCGTAGCATACAACGTAGAGAAAATTGTTCGTCGGATCCACCACCATTGCAACCGGATTCTGCCCCGTCGAGGTTGGCGTTCCCACCGGAACCAAGGAAAAATCTGGGGACGTGCAGAACGAATTAACCACCGTGCATACTTGGAACAAATCCAGCGCGCCGGACGCATTCCCGGCACCGCCCACATATACAAACACGCGGCCGACGGAAGGCTGCCCCGCTGGGCTCGTGTTGACCGCCAGCACCGAGAGTGGGTCGATCGTCGCGGTGGCAAAAGGCGAACCCGGTTGCTCCGTCAGGGTGCCATCTGACGCCGCCACGGCGTACACGCTCACCGTATTGTCATTGTGGTTTACAGGGTCACTGTTGCTGGTTACAAAAAGCAATTCCTGAGCCGGAGCACCAGCCGGCAACGTAATGGCCGAGAGCGCAGTCGGAATCCTGCTTAGGTGGAGCGGACTTCCAGGGTGGAGCAGACTTCCACCAACCAAAGTCAGACTGCTTGAACCGTGCATGCCAAAGACTGAGATCGACGGACACGCGTCAAAGTTTCCCTGTGGGAGGGGATCATTCAGGCAATTCGCCGGCGGAGGGTTCGAACCCTGATTCATCACGAACAGGAACTGTCCCGTCGCATCGCGCACCATGACCACCGCATTGTCGGCGTCGTCCTGCGTGTCTGTGGCACTCATTGGATGGCTCAAGGGAATTGCCGTGCCGGGGTTCGAGAAACTGCCATCCGAGTTCACCGTATAAGGGTAAATTGTCGGAGGAACAGAAACAGTGGGTTTGCCCGAATTGTCGAGCGCACACGTCGTACCTTGGTGCTGACATGGCACGCCCTGATTCAGCACGAACGCCGCCGCGCCCGTCGGGTCGAGTAAGATGTTCAGGGGAAGTCCGCACGACGGGCTCGCCGTTGAACACGTACTCGCATTCGAATTGATCAGCGACAGGTTCCCGCTATCCAAATCGATGGAGAACGAACTCACGCTGTTCCCCACCCCGTTGCTCCCCTGGGTCAGCACATACAAAAGTCCCGAGGGCCGGGAAGAGGAACTGCCACAACTGAGCAGAAACAAACTCAGGGCGCACATGCCCGCGAGCGCAACCGCCACGCTTATTTTCTTCGACATCTGTTCTCCCAGCCGCTTCCCGTCCGGGGCGGTGACCCGCCAGCCGTCACGGAGACTGAAGCTTGTGGCTGAAATAATTTGTTTATCAGGAATGAGCGGGAAGAGCAAACCCGGGAGCAGCCGGAATCCGGATTTCCACTTCTAATCCGCCCTCTTTTCGGTTGGATGCACGAAGTTGCCCGCCATGCAGCCTGATGGCCCGGTCCGCAATCGACAGGCCCAGACCCGCCCCCCCGGTCTGCCGGTTGCGGGCATCGTCCAGTCGATAAAAGGGCTCAAATATCTTTGGCAGGGCTTCGTCTGGAACGCCGGGGCCCGAATCCGACACGCGAACCACGATCTCGTCACCATTGCCGTTCGCGGCCTGCTGCCGCTCCAGTCGCACCTCCACCGTCGTGCCTTCCGCAGTATAGCGCGTGGCGTTCCTCACCACGTTCTCCACCGCGCTCCGCAGCAAGTCAGGGTCGGCTTCCACCAGAAACTTATCCGCGGCATCGGCCGTAGCATCTGCCGTAACTCGGCAGCCCCGCCCCGGAGTTTCGTATTCGGCGTCGTGCGCCACCTGCTCCACCAACTCCCGCAGTGACAACTGCGTCTTTCGCAGGCCGTCGGTACCGGACTCCAACCGCGAAATGGTCAGCAGGCGCTGGATCAGTTGATTCAACCGGTCGGCCTCCAGTTCGATTCGGTTCAGCGAACGTTCGAGTTCCGGCGCGACTTCCGGCGTGGCCCGCTGCCGCGCCAACCCCAGCGCCACACTCAGCCGGGCCAGCGGAGATCGCAGTTCGTGCGAAACATCCTTCAGCAGCCGCGATTGCGAGTCCACCAGCCGTTCGATCCGTTCCGCCATGCGATCGAAATCGCGCATCAACTCCGTTAGTTCGTCGCGCCGGCCACCCACGGGCGCTCCCGTGCGCGCGCTCAAGTCGCCCGCCGCCAGGCTCTGCGCCGCCTTCCGCAAACGCGTCACCGGACTCGTCATCGACCACGCCAGCAGGTAGCAGATCAGTCCCGACGAGATGATCGCGATCGTGATTCCCAGCAGCGGGATGTCATGCCGTCCGAAAAATACTCCCGGTCCCGGCGGCAACTCCAAGACCAGCGTGTACCGTTTTCCATCCAGCGTCAGCGCCTCCCGCATAATGCGGTCGGGCAGCAGAATGTCCATCCAGGTACGGTGATGAATCGGGCCGCCGCGCGATGAGCTGCCCGGAGACGCACCGCCTCGCCGGATATCTTCGATCCAGGGCGGCACTGGCCGTCCCGCGAGTTCATGGCCCGACGGATCAAAAACGAATGCCCGCACGTGCTGCGTGTGCCAAAGTTCTTCCAGATATTCGTGAGCGCCGCGTTCTCCACCGCTCTGATAGGCATTCACAGCTTCCGCCAAAGTTTGCAGACCCTGGCTCTCGATCCCATGCCGCGCCGGACGCAGGGCAATCGTCACCAGAATCGCCAGCACCAGGGACAGCGCCAACGCTGCCCAGAATGACAGGAAGATCTTGAGGAAAAGGCTCTTCATTTTTTCGGCTTTGCCGCCGGCCGCGCAAACATGTACCCCACTCCGCGAATCGTCTTGATGTGGTCTCCGTCCTCTTCGGAGTCGCCCAACTTCCGCCGCACCTTGCTGACGTGCATGTCAATGCTGCGATCGAACGGCATGAACTTCCGGCTGAGCACGGCATTGACCAACCGCTCTCGCGTCACCACGCGTCCCGCCTCGCGCAGCAGAACTTCCAACAGATTGAATTCCACCGAAGTCAGATCGACCGGTTGCCCCGCTCGCTGCACACTTCGGGTCGCCGGATCCAGTTCCACGTCGCCCACGCTCAGCACTTCCGGGACTACATCCGCCGCCCTGACTGGCTTGGTGCGGCGCAGGATCGCGCGGATTCGCGCCACCAGTTCCCGCGGGTTAAACGGCTTCGGAAGATAATCGTCCGCTCCGATTTCCAACCCCACGATGCGGTCCACGTCCTCGCCGCGTGCGGTTAACAGCAGCACCGGAATCTTCGACACGCTGCGAATCCGCCGCAGCACTTCAAAGCCATTGATCCCCGGTAGCATGACGTCCAGCACCACCAGCGCATACTCGTTGGTCAGCGCCTGTTGCAGCCCCTGTTCGCCGTCGTGGACAGCCTTCAGACTGAACCCCTCGGCCGTCAGGTACTCCTGCACCAGAGCGCACAATTCGACGTCGTCATCTACGACCAGTATGTGATCCATTCTTTTAATCATCACACCTCCGCCGACTTCCATGTGGTAAAGATTTGTGATTTGTAAAGAATCGGGTCATCGGGTGATCGGGTGATCGAAGGTCAAAGGCTTTTGACTTTAGATGGCCCGATGGCCCGATCAACTCCGTGCTGTCCTTTGGGATGCGGCAAAGATTGCAATAAGTTCATTTGCCTCTGAAAGCAGATCGGCGAGTAGGTCCGGCTTAACAATTCCTGATTCGATCAGGCATTCAATCCAGAAAACGGTCTCGTCCGCCTCTTCAACGACAATGCCCATTTTCGAGATGAACTCCGCTTTCGACCTCGCACGTCCCGCCGCCCGATAGTTTGCTCCGATCGAGGTTCCCGAGCGCAGAAGCTGTTTGCCCAAAGCCTGAGCCTCCGCAGCCCGAGGCAAGTGCCGGAACAACCGGATAATCCGAAGCGCAAATCACTTGGTCCGATTGCGCAACTCCTCCTGCTTGCTTAGATTTTGTTCCATATGCAATCACCCAAAACCTCGCGATCACGCGATCACCAGATGATAGATTACCCGATGGCCCGATCACCCGACGACCCGATCTTTACAAAACTTTACCGCGCTTGACCGACTCTTTACCGCATGTTTTCGAGAATAGTGTTCTTATCTGTGTAGACGTTCGGGCTGCCTCCCGGACCCCAAAGAGATCTAAAGAGATCCAAAAGGACTTCCAATGAAATCAACTCGTATCCGCATTCTCACCATCGGCGCCGCTGTGTTGATTGCCGTGGCAGCCGCGATTGCACAGGGCATGCACGGTCATGGTGGCCCCGGCGGCGACCTCCGCCACCTGTTCAACCGCCTCGATCTGACCACCGATCAACAGAGCCAGGTCAAGGCAATCTGGACAAAAGAGAAGCCTAACCTCGAACCGCTGATGAAGCAGATGCACCAAAACCACGCCGATATGCGCGCTCTTCAGGCCAGCGGTCCCTTTGACGAAGCCAAGACTCGCGCTCTCGCTACGCAACAAGCGCAAACCATGATCGAAGTCCAGGTCCAGCACGCCCGCATCAAGTCCGAAATGATGCAGATCCTGACCGCCGATCAGAAAGCCAAACTGGCTCAGATCGAGGCCAATCTCGGGGCACGCATGCACAAGCACATGTCGCCTCCGCCCGAGGAATAACTCCTGTTGGAAGTCTCTCTCCTTTCCGGGTGAGGAACGGAACCTCCAACCTCCGTCCTCGCCCGGCTTTTTCAAACTGGAGAAGCCGAATGGAACGCGCCGACCTGCTCTACTCGGGATTGATGTTCGCCGCCGGCATGCTGTCGCTCTGGACCGCACTGCTGCTCACTGCCACCTTCGTGGCGCTCGCACCCGCGCTCCGAAAATCCGCATCCACCGCTGCTACAATCTCATCTACAGAATCTCATGCTGCCGAAGAGCCTACGCCCCCTCGTTCCGTATCTGAAGCGCTACCGCAGCGGTCTCGTCTGGGGCGGGCTCTGCGTCTTATTCAATAACGGAATCTGGATACTCTTTCCGCAAGTGCTGCGCCGCGCCGTCAACGATCTTCACTCCGGCGTCACCCGGCAGAAACTTCTCACCTACTCCCTGCTCGTCGTCGCCATCGCGCTGGCCAAGGGAATCTTCCAGTTTCTGACACGCTGGGTGGTCATCGGCATCTCCCGCGATATCGAGTTCGATCTGCGCAACGACCTGTTCGCGCACCTCGAGCGTCTCTCCTACTCTTACTACCAGCGCAACCGCACGGGCGACATAATGGCCCGCGCCACCAATGACCTGAACGCGGTCCGGATGCTGCTCGGCCCGGCCATCATGTACTCGGCCAACACCATTGTCTTCACCGCCGGCGCGCTGGGCTTCATGCTCGCCATCAGCCCCAAGCTCACCGTTTACGCTTTTTTGCCGCTGCCCATCGCCAGTATCGTGATCCAGCATTTCGGCCGTCGCATTCATCAGCGCTTCGAACGCATTCAGGCCATGTTCTCCGACATCTCGGCGCGCGCCCAGGAAAACTTTTCCGGCGCCCGCGTGATTCGCGCCTATGTGCAGGAACAAGCCGAGATCGCCGCCTTCGAAGGCGCCAACCGGGAATACATCCGCCGCAGCCTCGGCCTGGTCCGCCTGATGGGAATGCTCTGGCCCACCCTCGAACTCATGCTCGGCGCCGCCGTCGTCATCGTGCTCTGGCTCGGCGGACGACAAGTCCTCCTCGGAAAGATGTCGGTCGGCGATTTCGTCGCCTTCAACACCTACATGATGCAACTGACCTGGCCGGTCATCGCCCTCGGATGGGTCATCAACATCTTCCAACGCGGAACCGCGTCCATGGCGCGTATCGAAGAAATCCTTTCCCAGCAGCCCGAGATCGCCGATGAGATCGGGTCATCGGATCATCGGGCCATCGGGTCATCGGAAAACCAGGTTTCCCGATCACCCGATGGCCCGATCACCCGATCACCCGATTTCTCTGGCGAAGTCGAATTCTGCAATCTCAACTTCGCCTACAACGGCGTCTCCGTTCTCAAGGACATCAACCTGCGCATCCCGGCCGGCTCCAGCCTCGCCATCGTCGGCCCCACCGGTTCCGGCAAGACCACGCTCGTCAACCTTATCCCACGCATCTACGACGCCGCGCCCGGCGCCGTCCTCATCGACGGCCGCCCCGTCCGCCAATTCCCTCTCGACGCGCTGCGCCGCCACATCGGCTTCGTTCCCCAGGAAACATTTCTCTTCAGCGACACCATCCGCGAAAACATCGCCTTCGGAGTGTCAGGGGAAGATTCGCAGGAAGACGGCCAAGCCTCACTCGACGACATCAAAGCCGCCGCCGAAGCCGCCAACATCGCCCAGGACATCGAAAGCTTCCCCGAAGGCTACAACACCACCGTCGGCGAACGCGGCATCACTCTCTCCGGAGGCCAGAAGCAGCGCACCGCCATCGCCCGCGCCCTGCTCCGCAGCCCGCGCATCCTCATCCTCGACGACGCCCTCTCCAGCGTCGACACCCACACCGAGGATAAAATCCTCAACCACCTCCGCGAAATCATGCGCGGACGCACCACCATCTTCATCTCCCACCGCGTGTCCACCGTCCGCAACGCCGACTGCATCGCCGTCCTGCACCAGGGACGCATCGTAGAACTGGGCACCCACGACCAACTCATCGCCCGCAACGGTTATTACACCGATCTCTACAACAAGCAGTTACTGGAAGAAGAACTAGCCGAAGTCTAGGCCGTGTGGGGCGGACACTCCCTTCGACTTCCCCCTCGGCTTCGCTCGGGGCTTCGGCAAAACAGGGCAGGCTTTGTCCGCCAACCGCTGCCGCGGAATAAATGTCAAATTCTTGTCACAAAAGCCAACTAACGGTTCCCGGTCATACAACCCCGCGCGGAATAACTTGATCAGACAAAGAGAAGCATAGATAATGTTTGCCAGTCCCCGACAATCCTGCTGTGCCACGGAGTGACCATGCGACGTTCGCCATCGCCCTTGCTATCGTTGTCCAAACTTTCGACACTCATCCTCTCCATCCTGATCTTCTCCACTCTCAGTTTCGCCGCCGCCGCGCCCGACCGCATTACCGGCTCCATTGTTTCTGGTCAGATGGTCCAGTTGGCGAGAAGCCTGCACCCGAGAGCGCAGCCGCAGTACGACCAGGGTGCAGTGGACCCGCAATCCAAGTTCGGCTACGTCACGTTGCTAACCTCACCGTCAGCCAGCCAGCAGAAGGCGCTCGACAAGCTGACCGCAGACCAGCAGGACCCCTCGTCGCCGAGCTACCACAAGTGGCTCACCCCAGCGCAGTATGCGGATCGCTTCGGGCTCAGCCAGAACGATATCGACAAGGTCACGACGTGGCTGAAGGGGCAGGGGTTCACCGTGGTCAGCGTCGGAGGAGGCCGCAACTCGATTGTCTTCAGCGGCACGGCGATACAAATCGAGGCCGCGTTCCAGACTTCCATTCACCACTACAGCATCGGCGGTGAAGAGCATTTTGCCAACGCAACGCCCGTGAAGATTCCAGCGGCATTCTCGGGCGTGATAACCGGCGTGAGGGGGCTAAATAGCTTTCGCCTGAAGCCGGCGAATAAGAGACGGCTGCATCGGGACTACTACAGCAGCTTCCTTCAAGAAGATTTTGTTGCGCCTGGCGATATTGCGACCCTTTACGACATTAACAAGCTCTACACCGCGTCACCGGCGATCGATGGTTCGGGGCAGAAGATCGCGATTATTGGGGAGACCGACATTTACATGGCCGACATCAACGACTTCCGCGCCGGCTTCAACCTCACTCAAATCCCCACCACCGGCAATAACTCGTGCACACTCAATGCTAACAAGGTCGTCATTTCCTGCAACAATGCGACCAATCTTGGGTACGTGCTGGTGGGCGGTACCGAACCGGGTACCCCCAACCCGTGTGGCGACATAATGGAGGCGGACCTCGATATCGAGTGGTCCGGAGCGACCGCGCGCAATGCGCAAATCATCTACGTCAACGCCCCTGCCACTTTCGATGGCAATTGCGACTACATCCCCGGCAGCCTCTCGGTGGAGGATGCGCTGGCCTACGCCATTGCCCCTCCGAACCACGCGCCTCCGGTCGCTCCTATCATTAGCATGAGCTACGGCTCGTGCGAGTTGAATGCGAACCTTGCCGATGAGACCGAACTCCAGCAAGCCAATGTGGAGGGCGTGACCATTCTGAACTCTTCCGGAGACGATGGAGCGACCGAATGCGATCCGAATATTAATATAAGTAATCCTGACCCGTGGGGAATACTGGCCACCGGCGGCGCGGCGGTAAGCTATCCAGCCAGCAGTGTGTATGTGACCGGAGTCGGTGGAACCGCGATCCCGAACGTTGATTTCACCAGCACATACTGGGGCACGACGAACGGTACGACTGGCGGTTCGTTGCTGCCATCACCACCCCAGCGTATCCCCGAAGAAGCCTGGAACGACTCTTTTGAGTTTGCCGCATTCTGTACTGCGAACTCAAGCAATGGTTTTTGTACCTCCTATGGATTCGGAGACCCCACTTCGGCATCGCAGGTGCAGCAAACTCTCGGCGGGGCTGCTGCTTCTGCCGGTAGCGGGGACGGCATTAGCGCTGGGGGTGGCGGGGCGAGCAATTGCGCCACGTTCAACGGGAGCTTCCAGTGCACGGCCGGCTTCCCGCAGCCCACATGGCAGAAGGCGGTCCCCGGTGCCCCCGCTGGCGTGCGGTACGTTCCCGACGTTTCCCTGCTGGCATCGCCAAACTGGCCGGGCTATGTCTGGTGCACGCCAACGGAGTACTTGTCCGACGGCGTTACTGCCCCCTATGACACGGAAACAACCAGCAGTTGCGCCAACGGCATAGCAGCCTCGGTGAACGGCATTGTGGTCAACAAGAACTTCGTCGTCTCGCCCTCCATCATCGGCGGCACCTCAGCCTCCACCCCGGTCTTCGCTGGCATGGTGGCGTTGCTGAGCCAGTATCTAGGAGCCACGAATGGCTTGGGCAACATTAACCGCATGCTCTACAAGCTGGCGGCAACGCAACCCAACAACTACTTCAATCAACTGACCAGCGGGGACACGGGAAACAACCAAGTGTACTGTTCATTGGGAACGCCATCGAACCAGACCTTGGAGTCCGGGTTGATTTGCCCTCCAAGCGGGGTTCTCGGCTTCTTCGCGTCCAACTCCAATACGACGACGGGCTACAACCTGGTTACCGGCCTCGGGTCGGTGGACCTAGGTAATCTCGCACCCGCATGGGCAGCCGCACGAACAGCATCCACAGTCACACTGCAGGCGTCGCCGACATCGATCAATTTCGGCCAAAGCGTAACCCTCACCGCGACAGTGACTCCTTCGACAGCTCTTGGCCAAATCACTTTCTACGTTACAGGCCAGCCGAGTTCGCTCGGTGTTGTGACTCTAAACAGCAACGGTGTCGCTACCTTAACCACGGCGGCACTGCCTGTGGGAGCTGACACGGTTAATGCCTCCTTCCCCGGCGACGGCTACAACCAACCGAACACCGGCTCAACGATCGTAGATGTCACGGCACCGGACTTCACGCTAACCAACACTGGCAGCACCTCCGCGACAGTGTTGGCAGGAGTGGCGGCAACCGGCTTCGCCTTCTCCGTGACGCCGGCGGGAGGAGCCACAACTTTCGCTTCTGCGGTTAGTCTCAGTTGCTCGGGCATAGATGCGACCATGGGTTGCAACTTCAGCCTGAATCCAATCCCGGCCGGCAGCGGATCGACCAGCGAGACCCTGACCATTACTACCTCCGGGCCGAATACAGCCGGAGGCGTCAGACAGCAGCATAGACGGGCTGACAATCGGTCTCCCTGGATTCCGCTGAGCTTGCCGTTGGCCGGAATGGTGCTGGCAGGGCTGGTCGGGCGAGGCTTGCCACTCCGCTACAAGATTGTCGGTCTGTGCATGGCTCTGGCCCTCACCGGATTGCTGGTGGCGTGCGGAGGAGGTAGTTCGAGTCCCCCGCCCGTCGGCGTCGCAGTGACTCCGAGCACAGCGAGCCTATGGCCGAACAACATCGGCCCGCCTGCATGGCCGTCGTCCAGTCAAGCGTTCGCAGCGACCGTGACCAACGCCACGAACACGGCCGTGACCTGGTCGATTACGCCGAGCACCGCCGGCTCGATCGACACTAGCGGGAACTACACCGCTCCCCAGATCGTAGCGGGGCTGCCAGGATCGGTAACGATCACAGCAACGTCGCAAGCGGATTCGACGAAATCGGGGATCGCTACAGTAACCCTGAAACCGGCGACTGTCCCCGGACGATACACTGTAACGGTAAGTGTTACGGAGTCGGCTACAACGAAACCGCTCTCACCGTCGTTTGCGCTGACGGTGAATTAGCGGAGAGCTGGTAAGAGGCAGATCTTTACTCGGGCGCGGGTAGCTTCCGCGCCCTTTTTATTTTCGTGCGACCCGTGTCCTCAACTCAGAAACTCCCTCGTAAAGCAGTCGGCCTCTGAGGGTGCGGAAGCGGCTTGACTGCACACACTTAAGAGGTAACCCTAACCCCTTTGTCATCTAGATTTTGTAAGTTAACTCCTTTAAAACCAAAGATTTGCCAGGAATTTCTCCGTAACTTGATGATTCTAATAGACAGGGGGAGGGGGTACCCCCATCGGTGCCAACTAGTAAACATAGTCGAAGCTAGAATGTCCAAAGGAAATATGAGCGCCCAGACTCCATCGGCGCGCCCGGAGTTCAGTCGTCGTCCGGGTTGGTCGGCGGCGTTTTGTCATTCAGAAAATACTGGGCGTTCAAAGGCGCCTGGATCGTCTGAAACTGCAACGGCGTGTGATTGAAGTCGAAGCAATCGGAGAAGTCGTCCGCCACCGCATCCGCGTAGCCGAGCGAAGGCAGACTGAATGTGGTCTCGATGAACTTCAATATGCTGCCGAAGTCATGGTTATGCGGCGTCGTCGAAATGTACTGCGCTTTGGCGTAGGGCGAGACCACAATCAGCGGTACGCGGAAGCCATAGACATAGCCGCATCCCCACTGCGCGCAATTGACCAGCACTTGCGGCGGCGGAACGTGGTCGTACCAGCCTCCCCAGTCGTCCCAGGTGATGAAGATCGCCGTGTTCGCCCAATAGGCGCTGTTGCCAATCGCGTTCACCACCGAGGCTACCCATGATGGTCCGGTCCCGTCGGTCACCCCGGCGTGATCCGACGCCTGGCCGCTCGGAATCACCCAACTCACGTCCTGCAACTGATTGTTGGTAATGTCGGTGAGGATTTGCGTCTGATTGATGACCACGTGGTTGGTCCAATCCGTTCCCGCGCAGGCGAGAGTGCCATCGGGCTGCACCTTGGGGTCGCAGATGTGATTGATTGCCTCCGGTCCTGTCCAGATTGCGGGAGACGAGTGGAGTGCAGTACCGGGGGTGTAATACCGCCAGGTATTGCCTTTTGCCTCCAGCAAATCGGTCAACGTTTGGTGCTCAAAACACGGATAGATTGGGGCGTTGGAAGTTTCGCTGCCGGCTGGATCGATCAGCATAACCGTGGACCCCGCGGGCGCGTCACACCCCGCGTTCGGCGGGCCGTTTGTGGTTGGATTTTCTGCCGCAAACAGATTGCTACCGGTCGAGGGAGCCGACGTCCCGGAAATGATGAACTGATGCGCCGGCATGCTGGGCCCCTGGTTGGTTTGGAACATGCGGTCGGCGAACGTGTACTGCTCGGCCATCTGGAAGTAGGGTTGCACCTTCGTTTGGTCCACATAAGCAAACGTGCAGTCTTGCGTACCCGCAGGGCAAGGAACCGGATTTAGGTCCGCCCCATCCATCTGGCATTGCCCGGTCGCCGAATTCAGGTCGCACATTTCGTTGAATGCATTGTGACCGTGGCCAGGGTTGTAGCTCCAAGCGAGATCCTCTTTCTGCAGCGGAATCGGATTGCCTTTCGAGTCTTTTCCGCTTTGGGCAATGTCGGCGCCCCGGCCGATCAGCACCGGATCCTGGAAAAGATTATCTGTAGAGCGGTTCTCCTGGAAGATCACCACCACGTGCTGAATCTTTCCGGGCGGCGGCGGCGGTGGGTTCGGAGAACCGCTGCTGCCACATCCGTTGAAGCTCAGGAGAGTGCCTCCCACGGCCAACACCACGATTGCGAATAGTAAGATGCGAAGCTTGCTCATTACAGCAGTCACCTCGGGGGAGTGAGGTCTTCGCCGCTCCGGATGATAACCCGGACGTCCAGTTCTATACTCGGATAGCTCCCGCAAATTCTCGCCGGTCAGCACCCAAAACGGGGAAAGGCCTCTACGCTTCCTTGGATGCGGGCTCGGGCATCATGGCAACCCGCGCCTTAAGATTTTAGGAGGATTGTCTCTGTAAGTCTATGATTTGTTATGTGGTCGGCCACATAAGAGGTCTTCTGTGGCGCAGGCCGTTATGTGGCGCCCGAACGGTGGCCTATTGAAGTACAAGGCTATCTATGTGCGCCGACTCCACATAATTTGATCAGAGGTTTCGTAGAAACTGGAGAAGTGTAACGTCGTTCCTCCAGTGCTTTTGTGGTTGACTCGCGATCACTTCGCAGGTTGCAAGAGCCTTGGCCTTCATCTCCAGATCCACTTCGGCATAGACATTTGTCGTGTTGAGCGAGACGTGACCCAACCAAGCACGGATGGTGTTGATCTCGACGCCAGCGCGGAGAAGATGGGTCGCGGTGGTGTGCCGAATCGTATGGGGGCTTACGCGTTTACCCACGGGTTGCGGTTTTCAGCACGAGCTTTTGGATGTGTTTACTCCCTCTCTACAATGTCGTTTCCAACTCCAAGCCCTCAATCATCTCGGTCAGTGCCTTTTGCGCCGCATCGCGCCTTTGTTGCAAGTCCGAAATCTCATGTTGTAAAGACTGCACTCGGTCTTCCTGATCATTCAGTTCTCGCGCATAGCGTTCCACCAAAGCCTTCTCTTCAGAACTGCCCTTGAGCGCCTTCATGTTCTCGCGCACTCGCTGCTGATCTTCGGCAATGCTGGACATCTGCGCCTTACGGGCAGCGATATCGGCTTCGAAGGCGGCAATCGCGTTCTTTTGCCCCACCACCCGTCGCAACATTTTCTCCACCTCGGCATTGACAGCGTTTTGGCTAACAAAGTAATCGACTTGGCCGTCCGACACGTTGGTCAATTGATACCGTGTTGAAATTGGCCGGTATTCTTTCACGCTCACGATTGTGGTTTTCTTGGGCTCAGCATTTAGGCGGAAACGATGGAATGATGCAGTGCTCTCCGCTGGCGCAGTTCCGTCGGCTAGCTGCCACCCTGGGCGTGCGGGATGCTCGATCACAACGGTCCGGGCAGAGGTATCGCGGTTGCGAATGGTGTAGATGTGCTCTTCCCGCTCCTCGGTTATCTGGGTCATGGCGCCATGCGCGATCACGATCTTGGTGATCTTCTGTTTTTCCGATTTCTGTTTCTCATCCACTAACAAGCCGAGGTCGGCCGCGTAAGACAGCAAACGTTTTTCACCCGGCTTGATGGGATCCATCAGACCCTCACCGGCAAACGCGTCGGCTTCGAGCACGTTGAAACTACCCCTGTCGAGTGTGAGATCGCTGCTGTTGTTAATCCAAAGAGCACGAAGCACCGACGGTTGCGAAGGATTCCAGACCGATACTTTTTCCGCGTCGATGCGAGCCTGGAGAATGGGCACCATCGCCGACTGGTTCTTGCGAATGGTGACGCGGTCCTTAAGCTTGTACTCGAACAGATCGCCGAGTTCCTAGGTTTGCGCCACGGTGGTTGTAGTTTCGAGAGACTGCGCTACTGCTGTGGCTTCAAAGTGGTCACGGCCGCCACCGCCAACTCTGAAAACCCCGCCGCCGGTACCACCGCCGTGACCCGCACCGAATCCGCTGCCGATTCCGCCGCCAGAGCCCGACAGAATTCCGCCAATAACGCCTCCCGCTTGACCTCCGGGAATACCACCGGGAACGCCGCCGGGAACGCCACTAACTGAATTTGGAATTATCGTTGGCGACCGGAGCTCTCCATTTACGACCTCTGACTCTTCCATGGTGGCTTCATGGGTCTGGGGCGTGACCATTGCGTTTTCCGGCAATGGCACAACTGGACGACGCGTGTAGTAAGGCTGAGACAATTCCTGGACGAACGACTGGGGCGCTCCCGCTACCAGCGATAACTCAACATTCTTCCAGTCTTCGCCAACCGTGTTATCCACGATCGCCCAGCCTTGCAGCAACGGCTTGCCTTCCTTCGGAACCACGATGCGGTACGTACACTTCCACACTGGAACTTCGCTGATGTAGTTCACCAGCAGGCCGCGGTCGCCGTCGCCTGCGGTCGAGATGGCCATGCGGCGGATATCCTGGTCGCGCGTGGAAGCGACCATGCCCAGATACTTTCCGACCTGTTCACTCACATCCTTTTCTTCAAGCCGCACGCTGGTCGCGGGATTCAGGTCGAACACTCGGACTTCGCCGTTGTCGGTCACGATGGAAAGCTGATTGACCGTGATCTTCTGGTCGTCCTTAGCGGGCAACTCCCGTTGATCGATGCTCAACAAACGACCGGAGACGTTTGCAGATCCACTGCGCACTTCCAAGCGGGCACCGCGGAGTGCATCAAGGAATTGGACTGTGGTTGGGTTTTCCCCCACAGGGAGACGCAAAGAACCCAGCCGCCGTTCTAGCGGAGCAGTCGAGTTGTAGCTCACACTGGTGATTCTTCCTTTGCCGAGATCCAACACCGTCAGAGATTTCAGCACGTCATTCAGTTGCGCTGTAGTGAAATCGATGTTTACGTCCTGATTGCCACGAATGCGGCCGGAATGTTCAAAATAGCCGACTCCATTTTTGTAGAGGATGACTCTTGTCACCGGCAGGCGCGCTGCCGAGCCCGTTGCGGCAGTTGCCGGTCGAGCCGTTGGCTGCGCCGAAGTCTGAGCGTATGAAATCGTGGCGAGTACCAACCACAGTAGTGCGAGTGTCCGAAGACGCATGTCCCCTCCTTACAAATCAAGCGACCACTGGTGCTGCCAATGCCTGGCGAAGTTGCTTTGGCGGGCACGATTCGCAGCGCTGTAGACTTAGACACCGAGAATCGGAATCTGGACCGAACTCCCACTCATTTCAGTGCAGCCGGAAACTGACCTCGATATTGACCTGAACGGCTACGGGGTGTCCGTCCTTCATCGAGGGCTCGAACTTCCATTGCCGCACTGCCTCGATGGCTTTTTCATCGAGGCCCATGCCGAGCGACCGTTGCACGCGGATATCGCGCGGCCTGCCATCTGGGCCAACGATGACCCAGAGCAACACCGTTCCCTGGTACTTTACGTGGCGAGCCTCTTCCGAATACTCCGGGTCAGGATCGTAGATTGGGCGCGGTGCGGAAACCCCTCCGCCCACGCGATATGCGCCGCCGCCGGTGCCACCGCCATGTCCCGGACCAAAACCAGCGCCTTCTCCTGAGCCGATCCCCCCCCCACTGCCACTTCCAAGTCCACCGCCGAACCCGGTTCCGTTCGACGGTGGCTGGAGAATCGCGGCAAGAGGACTGCCAATCTGAGACGTCGGCGGGACGGTCAGCGCAGGCGGGCCTGCAATCGTCGGCTCCGCGACAAGTCTCGGCCGTTCATTGCGTACCACGATTGCTGGAGGAGTTATCTGCTCCCGCGCGAAGCGAGGCAGGCTTCCTTTTGATTCGGCCAGTTTGTCTCTGTCACCACCGCCTCCCCCACCTCCGCTTGTATCGATGGCCGGCGGTAGCGCGTAGGCACTGATGTCTGTCAGCAGAACGCTAGTCGTGTGAGGTGTGAGTTGCGTTTGCCTCGTCACCCAGAGTCCCGCCGTCGCTACGACCGCAATCAGCGCCGCGTGGATCGCTGCTGAAATCGCAAAATTTCCGCGATGGACCGGATAAGTCCCATCGCCCGATCCAAACAGAGTCGGCAGAATCTCATCTAACTTCGTATCCCGGCGTGCTGGTACCCTCTTTGTCATCTCTCGACGAACGTTGACGAACGCTGCAACTGGCACAGCATGGCTTTGTCCGAGCAACTCCACTTTCAGTGCCGCCCTGAATTCGGGATCTGGAAGCACACGCAGTTCCGCCGCGACCCCCAACAGTTCACCGATCTTGAAATCCACCTTGGGTGGTGCAGAGTCCGGTTCCGCGATCATCACCTCGATCGCATCTTCAAGCTGATCGGCAAGAGAATAGCTAGCCATGATTGCTCCTTATCCGTTCACGAAGGTTTTGCAGTGCCCGTAGTTGAAGCTGTTTAATTGCGCCCTCACTGCGTCCAAATTCCGTCGCGATCTCGCGCAGACTTTTCTGTCCGACAAAGCGCCAGATGATCACCTGTCGCTGATCGGCCGGGAGCGTGTCCACGAGTTGGTAAAGCATGGCCCGCTGCTCGATAGCGTCCTCGGTTCCGATTTGATCAAGATCATCGGTCACGACCTCCTGTTGCTTTGCGGCGCGCTGCCGGCGGTCGGATAGCACGTTCGCGGCAATCCCCAGGAGCCAAGCAACGAACGGCAAGCCGCGCCACTCGAACCGAGGAAGGCCGGCAAGCGCCCGGTGGAAGACGTCCGCCGTCGCATCCTGCGCCTCGTCGCGGTTTCGCACGCGATGCACAATATAGGCGTAGACGCGTTCAAAATTGTTCTCGTACAGATCGGCAAAGCGCGCCGGATTTTTCCGCGCAGCCTCGACCTGCAGCCGCTCATCATTCTGATTCTTCAGGTTCTGGTTTTCCAGCACCTTCAAAGTGTTCTCCGCGGCACTCGGTTCTTAATCACTTAATCCCGAAAAGAGACGGGAAAGTTACGGTCCCGACGGACTATTTTGTTGGGGGAATCCATACAGGGCACCAACCCTCTTAGAAGTGAGATGCAGGGAGTTGCGCCCAATGATTTCCATAGCGTGATACCTGGGGACTTCTGTTTTCGAACAAAACTCTCAGCGAACAGACCGTCGAAGTGGTGGACGCAAAACGGGTGCCGGTCAAGGGGTTCGGGTTGAATTGTCGGCAAACCGGAAACTATCCGAGCGGCGTTTCTCACAAACGGGCAACCAAACTTTGATAGCTGTTGTAATATCGCGATCACACTCATTGAGCCGTCGTGGAGGTCATAGAATGTGTGGTGGGCAACTGAGTCGGAAATCCAGTCCTCCGCAACTCCTGGAAATTGTCGCCAGACGCTCCGTCGCCACTCAACTCGTTGGGTCTATACCAAGGTTGGTGTCGCCAGTCACAAAGCGGCTGTGGAGCTATACTGCGCGCGCGCTACTAATTAGTTAAGGAAAAACGACCATGAGCCAGCTTGATCCGAAGTATCTCCAGGCAAGCGAACTGTTGACCGATATTCGGACCCTGATTGCAGAGGCGCGTCGCCATACGGCGGTCGCCGTCAATATGGGGCTTACGTTCCTGTATCGGCAAGCGCATCAACCTGGAGGTGCTGGGCAGCGAGCGCGCCGCTTACGGTGAACAAATTGTCGCCACACTGTCGCGACAATTGGTAGCCGAGTACGGTAGGGGCTACACCGAGAAGAACCTCCGCCGGATGATTCAGTTTGTCGCGGCCTTTCCCGAGGAGCAGCGGACAGAGCATCGGAAGCCACATGATCGGAACGGACTTGCACGAACACTCTGATCGTCTCGCCCTTCATGGGGTCGGGAACGCCAATGGCCGCAGCTTCTGCCACCGGGGGATGCGACACCAGATCCCCGTTCCCGCCCGCCGCCCACATCGGCACAATTGCTGCTCATCGCTCGGTAAGTCGTTTCTCACTGAGTCGTGAAGAAAATACCCGTAGGCATGATGGGGTTCCCAGCCAAATCGTACGCGGTACCGAAATATGAAATGAACAGGTAGATTGCGCCACCGGCGGTAAGGTTCGACTTAGGTTGCAGCGTGGCGGTTCTATAGTCCGGCGAGAACGTGATGGTGGCCGGCACTTCTTGCGAAGAATCGAGCAGCATGAAGCTGTTGGCGGGATCGAACGACGCGGGATCCACGGCTTTGCTGAAGACGACCTGCACCACCGTGTTCACCGGCACATTAGTCGCAAGGTTCGCCGGGTTGCTCGACACCATGGTGGGTTGAACGAGATCAGTTCCGGTCCCGGTGGTAAACGACTGGGGCGGGAAGCTGGTCTGGGCGTTGCCGGTGATATCGAGGACTCCGGTCACGTTGACGGCGTAGGTAGTATTCAGGGCCAGGGGTAACAGGGGCAGCAACTGGATACCCTGGTCGCCGTCAAACAGCGAGGCGACCGTCGGAATTAACGAGCTCCCATTTTTCAGCGTAACGCCTCCGATAGACGCACCGTCAATCGGCTCGTTGAACAGAATCTGTACCCACGAGTTAGTTCCCACGCCGGTGAATCCACTGGGCGGACTCGCCTGCAGCACGACTGGACCTGTCGTGTCGGTTCCGGTTCCCGTGTAGAAGTTCACGCAGAAGTTCTGCTGCGGGTTACCGGAGAGATCCAGCATAGAGTTGCTACACATTTGGAACTGATGATTGGCTGTCAGATTGGCGGTTGGCTTCAGCATGACTGTGGTGAGGTCGGAGCTAAAGGTGATGGCCGTCGCGACATAGGTTGCGCTGCTGAAGTCGTAAATGAAGACGTCTTGCGCGCCTGCGGGATTCAAGCTTCCTGGATCTATTGGTTCATTGAATTGCATGGCGAAGGCGGCATTGGTGCCGACGTATTGGTTGATAGCCACGCTGGTATTCACTACGTACGGGACGGTGACATCTGGTCCTGCCATGGTGGTGAAATGCGTCGTCTGAGTGGCGACAGCCACGCCAGCTTCGCTGGTGACGCCGTTGATGGCAATCGCCATCTGCGTACTGGACGGCAGCGGAGCTTGGGGAATGATCGTCGTCCGCGTGAAATCCGGCGTAAAGCTGATGCTCGACGGCGCTTCCGTAATGGAGCCACCGCTCAACTGGATCGAGCTGCCCGTTACCGACACGGGGTTGATGGCCTTGTTGAAGTTCAAGCTGACCCCGGCGTTTGTTCCGATATTCGTGGACGAATTTGGAGGCGCGAGAGAGACGATGGTGGGCGCGGCGTTGTCTACAGCCGTGCCGGCGGTGAAATTGTAGGTGAAAGCCTGCACGGGAACACCAGAGGTGTTGGTGACGTTGCCGTTCACGGATACCTTGTACGTCGATCCCGACACCAGATTGCTGGTTGGGGCGATGTTGATGACCTGGCCGCCACCGATTACCGTGCAATTCGGGGTCAAATAGGTTCCCGTGCTGCCCTGGTAGAAAGTCACCGAGCCTGAGTTCCCGTTGCAAGTGACGGTGCCAGCTTGCAGCGGTTGGTTGAACTCCACCTGGATGATGGTGTTCAGAGGTACGTTGGTGGCATTGGGGAACGGGTTGACCACCTGCGCGACTGCCGCGCTGCTGGCCAAAGCGCCCGCAATTGTAAAGGTTTCCGTAGAGTTCGTGAGATTGTTCCCGTAAATATCCTGCGCCGTCGAATTCAAGAAGACTTGAATCGGAGTGCCAGCAGTGAAAGCGGAACTGGGCGTGAATTCGATGCTCTGGCCGTTGCTGCCGACCGTGGTCGTACCAGAAACCAGCACACCGTTCTGCGAGACGTAGAGAGCGCCAGGAATTGTTCCCGTATTCATGGGAGCGCTCGTGAATAGCGTGATGACGGTATTGGCGGGAACATTGGTCGCGCCATTGGCTGGGCGCGAACTGAGGACGCTCGGCGCGGAGGTCAACACCGCCATGGTGGTGAACTGGCTGGTCGTATCGGCCAGCGCGTTCCCGGAGAGGTCCGTAATCAGGTGGCTCGCTGTCGCCGTGATGGTGGCTCCGGCGGGCAGCGTTGCGCCGCTGGAATTGAGGACAACCGTGCGATTGTCCTGAGAGATGGAGATTGCCGGATTGAGCGGAACATCTCCATTGAGCAGATTGACCGTGCTGTTGCTGATGGTCGTCGGGTTAATAGATTTTGAGAAGGTCAATACAACCTGCGTGTTGAGCCCGAGGTTCGTAGTGCCGTTGGAGGGGGTAATGGTCACCGTGGGCGGGGTTTGGTCCACGGTGTTTGCTGTCGTAAACGAGCCCCCGTCGAGATTACTGGCCGTATTGCCCGCCTCGTCCATCAACCCATCCACAAACATGCCCATCGTGGCGCTGGCCGGGTACGGGGTCAGCGGCGTAAAGGTGATCGTTGTTCCCCTCACACTGTAAGTTCCCGCCACATATGTATAGCCGCAGATGCCGATGCAGACCTCGACGCTCTGGATGTTAACCGATGCAGGATTGATCAAGTTACTCATGGTGAACGTGACCGGGCTGGTCACCGATATGTTACTGGCTCCGGTCACCGGATTGGTGGAGACCAGAGTGAACGACGAGCTGCCGTACGAAGCGCTGCCGGTCGTAAACGAACTGGTAAAAGCTGCGACTAGATTGCTTTGCACGTCGTTGAAGCCGCCGACCGATACGTTGTAAAGCTCGGTTTTGGTCAGCGCCCCGCTGGGTACGAAGGTGAGGGTGACACCGTCGCTGGCGAGGGTGACCGTTCCGGCAATCGCGCTGCCACCAGAAGGCGTGACAGTAATGGAGCTGTTGGTCACGGTGGTGGGATCGATGCCGTCACTCATCAGCGCTACGATCTGAGCGTTCAGCGGCGCGCCAGTTTGGTTATTGGCCGGACTGATCGTGCTCACCGTGGCTGGCGTCGTGTCCGCGCCTGAATCCGTGGTGAAGTAACTCGTGTAGGGGACGCCGCTGTTGCCGGCGACATCGTAATAGTTAGCGGACTCTCCGAGATAGAACTCGTACTGAGTGTTTGGCGTGAGAGGGGAAGTGGGCGTTAGAGTCGCCGTGGTCCGATCTGCCGACAGGCTGACGGTGACTGGCACGAACACGCCCGTGGCGCTGTTTAACAACTGTACTGAGCCTTGGTTGTATACCTCGTTGGAGCTGCTTACGACGCTGAGCGGATTGAGGCGCTTGGAGAACTCCACCCGTGGCGTTACGTTCGTGCCTACCCCTATTGTGTCGGGTGCTGGATCGGACAAGACCACCGATGGACCGTTGGGATCGAAAGTCGATCCTATGGTGAAAGTGTTCGTGACCGTTCCCGTCATCTGGTTGCCGGCGGTGTCTTTCACTCCGGTGATCGTAATTGCGTACGACACGTTGGCGAGCAGCGGCAGCGTCGGCGTTAGAGTCAACAACTGGTTGGCGTCACTGAACGAGAGCGTGACGGCGACCGCGTTGCCGGCCGTTTTGAGGGTGATTTGCCCGGCGCTGGTCGGCTGGATGGGTTCATTGAACAGCACCTGCACCGGAGAATTCGTTGGAACCTGGGACGCGGCGCTCTCGGGGCTCGTGTTTACAACCGTCGGCGGGTTGGTGTTGGCGGTGAACGCGGCGGTGAAATTGGCGCAGAAGTTCTGCTGCGGATTGCCGTCGAGATCCGTCATGGAGGTGCTGCAGAGGGAATAGGCGTCGCCGACGTTCAGCGCACTGCTGGGCACGAGGATGATCGTGGTCTGGTCGGCGCTCCAGGAAATCGTGCTTGGGATAATCGAATTGGCGATTCCGCCAGACACATAGACGTTCGACGGCTTGAAGCTGCCGATGTCCATGGGCTTGCTGAACTGCATGCTGAACACAGAATTCACCGGAACGTTCGCCTGACCGTTCTGCACACTGCTGTTGATCACGTACGGCGCGACGAAGTCCGGCTGCACGGCGGTTGTGAAGGTCGAAGTCGTGGTGGCGACGCTATTGCCGGCCTGGCTCGTCACGCCGTTCACCGCCAACGTCATCACAGTGCTGGGCGGCAAGGGAGCCTGGGGAACGACCGTCACTCGCGTGTAGTCCGGCGTGAAGCTAATGCTCGAGGGCACTTCCGTAACTGAGCCGCCGCTTAATTGGATAGTGCTGCCCGAGACCGAGACCGGATTGATAGCCTTGTTAAAGTTCACGCTGACGAACGCGTTCGTGCCGACATTGGCAGCGTTGTTGGAGGGAGCTTCCGAAACGATGGTGGGTGCGGCGTTGTCAACGGCCGTACCGGCGGTGAAGTTGGAAGCGAAAGCCTGCACAGGTACGCCTTTTGTATTGGTGACGGAGCCCGAGACTTTTACCTGATACTGCGATCCCGACACCAGATTACTGGCTGGGGCGATGTTGATGACCTGCCCGCCGCCAATCACCGTGCAATTCGGGGTCAAATAGGTACCAGTGCTGGATTGGTAGAGCGTCACCGAGCCTGAGTTCCCGCTGCAAATGACGGTGCCGGCCTGCAGTGATTGGTTGAACTCCACCTGGAGGATGGTGTTCAAAGGCACATTAGTCGCGTTGGGGAACGGGTTGACCGCCTGCGCGCCTGCCGCCGTATTTGCCGGAGATCCCGCCACCGTGAACTGCCCGCTGAAGCTGCTGAGAGCGACGCCATTTGCGCCCTGTGCCGTCGAGTTCAGGAAAACCTGAATCAGGTCGCCGGGGTTGAACGAGTTGGCGGGCGTGAACTCAATCGCCTGCGCATTGCTGAACAACTGCACTGCTCCCGTCACCGGCACTCCGTTGTCAGTGACGTACAGAGCCCCGGTAACCGTGGAAGGATTCATAGCGGCGTTGGTAAAGAGTGTGACTGCCGTATTCGCCGGGACATTGGTCGCCCCGTTGCCTGGACGCATTGCGACCACGGACGGTGCGGAGCCTCCCGCCGCCGCCATTAAGGTGAACTGGCTGGTGGTGTTCGCCAGAGAATTGCCGGATAGATCCTGAATTGCGTTGGTCAATTCGACGGTGATGATCGCACCCGGCGTCCAAGCGGTTCCGCCTGGATTGAGCGTGATTGTGCGGTTGTCCTGGGAGATGGACATGGTATCAATGACGTCGACCGGAGTATTGCCATTGAACACCGCTAGCGAACTGCTCGTGATGGTAGATGCGTTGATGGACTTCGAGAACGTCAGGACGATCTGCGTGTTCAGCCCCACGTTGGTCGTGCCGTTGGACGGGGTCATAATCACTGCCGGCGGGGTTTGGTCCACGGTGCTCGCAGTCGTAAACCTGCCGAATTTGGGTTGATACACCGTATTACCCGCCTCGTCCATCAATCCATGCACATACATGCCGATCACGGTATTGGCTGGGTATGGGGTCAGCGGCGTAAACGTGACCGTCGTGCCATTCACAGTGAAGGTCCCCGCCACGTATTCCGAGTTGGTGCAGCCGGTGCCGTCGAAACAGACCTCGACTTCGACGGTCTGGTTGTTCACCGATGCAGCATCGATCAGGTTGGTCATAGTGAACGTGACCGGACTGGTCACCGATACGCTGGTGGCTTGGTTCGCCGGAGTTGTCGAGGACAGCTTGAACGTTTGGGGAGCGTACGAACTGGCGCCTGCGGTGAACGTGCTGGTAAATGGGGTGACGGAATTGCCCTCGACGTCGACGAAACCGCTCAGCGAAATCGTATAAACCTTGGAGATAGTCAGCGTCGTGCTGGGAAGGAAGGTGAGGGTGACGCCATCGCTGGCGAGAGCGACCGTTCCGGCAATCGCGCTGCCACCAGAAGGCGTGACGGTGATTGAGCTGTTCGTGATCGACGTGAGATCGATGGTGTCACTCATCACCGCGACAATCTGAGCGTTCAACGGCACTCCCGTCTGGGCGTTCGAGGGGATGATCGTGCTTACGGTTACATGACTGGTGTCGGCACTGGTACCCGTGACGAAGGTCGAGTCCGACAAGCAGTAACCGGTGTTGCCGGCAATGTCGGTGTATCCGCAGAGGTTCAGCCCGTATTCGGTGTTCGGGAGAAGCGGCGCATTCGGAGTGAGAGTGGCGCTCAGGCGGTTCGCCGCAACCGTCACAGTGGCCAGAACATTGGGGCCACCGTTCTCGTAAGAGAGGCTCAGGGCGGCGGGAATGGTCAACTCGTTAATCGGCTCACTGAACGAGATGTGCGGCTTGACGTTGAGGCCGACGTCGAACGTTCCATTCGGCGGGTTCACCAGCGTCACCGAGGGACTGGTCGTGCGTTTGCTGGTCCCCGTCGTGAAGCTGAAGCTGCCCGGGTTGGTCAGCGTGCTGCCGACGGTATCGGCAATTTGGGCGGTGTAGTTCACGGTGTAGCTGGTGCTCGCTTTTAATAGAGTGGCGGGCGTGAAGGTGACCGTCTGATCGTTCGTGGAGTAAGTAAAGGCGCCGGGAACCGCATTGCCACCAGTCGTCATCGAGAAACCGGTCTGCGCTGTGATCGGATCCAGCTGATCGTCGAATTGTAGAACCACCGGCGCATTCAGCGGGATGTTCGTATCGCCGTTCTCAGGACTGGTACCGGTGAGGGCTGGGCCGGTCAAGTCATCGGCAAACCCGGTCATGAACGAGAATTGTTGGCCGGGCAGCTGGTTACCACACGTATCTTGAACGGGGCTCGCGTCGCTCAGGTAAACCACAAACGGCCGGCCCGCTGGCAGCGTTTCGCTGGGCGTGATGGTAGCGATGGTGCCCGAGGCGTCGACCGAGATCGCACCCGGTACTTCCTGGTTGGTGATGACGTCGTAGAAGAAGACGGTGGCGCCGGCACTATTTCCGAGCGAGAACGTGCTGCGATTCATGGGCGCGCTGAATTGCACCTGAACTTGCGCATTCAGCGGCACACTGATCGCACCATTGAACGGGCTGATGGAAAGCACGGTGGGTGCCGTTCCGTTGCAAGTCTCAACAAAAATTCCGTTGTTCACGGTCAGGGTTTGCGAGCCGCTTTGGATCTGCACCGTGCGGAATCCATTCGACGCGCCGGACGTGACCAGATTCGCCGTCAAACTGGTAGTACTGTTGACCGTCACCGGGCCGAACGCGCCAGCCGCTGCGCCTCCGACCGCGACGCCAGGACCGAAACTGGCCTTCGTCGTCCCGCTGGCCCAGTTGGTGAATGCTCCGGTTATGGTGACGCTTTCCGTCTGCGTCGGCTGAATCGCGTTGGGATTGATCAAGGTTACAGCGGGCGCGCCCGCAAGCACAGTAAATGTGGCCGTCACTACCTGCGATCCGGTCGTGATGGTCACGTTGCGCTGTCCGGTGGCCGCCACGTTATCAATCGTAATGGGCACGGAGGCACTCGTCGGCCCATTCACGCTTAACGTACCGGCGGTGATGTCCGCGCCGAAACTGATCGTGGTGGTCGGGCCAAAGTTTGTGTTGGTTCCGGTGATGACGATCGTCTCTGACGAACCCTGGTGCGCCGAGGATGGGTTGAGCGTGCCGCTAGCGGTGTAAGTAGTGCAGGTGACTTGGACGTTCGTTACATTCGCATTAGCCGTTCCGCTGCTATTTGTCACCGCGCAGGTCTGCGCCGGATTGGAAGGCTGCGTTAGAACCGTGACATTGTAAGTGCCACCAGCGGGAATGGGTGTGCTGAAGGTGAAAGATGTCGCCCCGGAAGCGACTGCCAGGTTGTTGCCGCCATTGTCCTGCAACACCAACCCCGTACCGGAAAGACCCGAGATGGTGCCGCCAATGGTGTAGGTGGTTGTGGTACAGGCGACTTGGACATTCGTGACATTGGCATTAGCCGTTCCGCTGCCATTTGTCACCGCGCAGGTCTGCGCCGGATTGGAAGGCTGCGTTAGAACCGTGACGTTGTAAGTACCACCAGCGGGAATGGGTGTGCTGAAGGTGAAAGATGTTGCCCCGGAAGCGACTGCCAGGTTGTTGCCGCCATTGTCCTGCAGCACTAGCCCAGAACCCGAAAGACCCGAGATGGTGCC